>JAEEGL014948871.1_pt1 | contig 12592 bp, 14 predicted proteins | sample 9134231 | NCBI WGS metagenome assembly JAEEGL01 (sample SAMN16246548, study PRJNA631951) | gut metagenome | biome: gut microbiome; feature: rumen; material: fiber-attached | host: Bos | place: Iran: Karaj | collected 2018-10
CACTCTTGCCGACGCGACGGAGCGCGACGGAAAGGAGCGGGCCGTGGTGCGCGACTACGCGACCGGCAAGCAGATCGGGAAAGTGACCGTGGGCGACGCCAACAACGTAAAGCCCGAGATACCCGACAACGCGACCGTCTGCACGCTACACACGCATACGAACGGCGACAACTCTCCCTCGCCGACTGACTTGCTGACCGGGTTCGGGAATGGCGGCGACTTCGACAGCCGCAGCAGGGTCGAATACATCGCAGCTGGTGAAACACTGCGCCGCTGGCAATGGCTCAAGGTTCCGGAACCAGAAGACGCGGAGCGCATCAATGCTTTCGATGCCGACAACAAAACCGGGAAGATCGACATCGACGCATGGTGGCAATTCCTGAATTATCTTGCTGCAGAGGGTTACATAAAGATGGAGGTGCTGGCATGACGAAAGAGGAAGCCAGGAAAGAGGCTGCAATGCTTCACAAGCTCGTGAAGAACTGGAAGGCGAAGGACGCTTGGCACGACGCGGTGCGCGCGCGCAACGACGCCCTTTTCAACTGGGCCGTCTGCTCTAACGGCAAGGATCCCGGGCCGTGGGAGATGCCGCCTATTCCGGAGGGCGTGGAGCCATGATCAACATTGAGATAAGCACGAAGGGCTTCGACAAGCTGCTGGCGGACTTCCCGAATCGGTTTGCAACGGCGCAGAAGCGCACGCTTGAGGCGATCGGCACTGAGGTGTCAAGCCGGGCGGAGCGGGCGTTCCGCTCCGAGACGCTGCGGCCTTCTCCCTGGGCGCCGCGCAAGCCATCTAAGCGCGACGACGGACATCCGCTCCTGATCAAGCATCCTCACGGCGGCCTGTGGAAATCTATCAGGCATCGGCTGGAGGGCTCCGACACGGTCGTGGTTGGATCTGACAAGGGGTACGCCGGATACCACCAGTTCGGCACAAAGCGCATGCCGGCACGACCGTACTTCCCGATCGACCAGCACGGCCGGCTCACGCCGGCGATGGAAAGCAAGATTCAGGGCATGGCAGGAAGGATATACGAGGACGAGCTGAAGAAACTCGGAGGAAACAGCTAGGCAATGCCTCGCTGCCAGCGCCGCACAGTCCGCACGGGCAACAGCTCGCGCGGTTTTTTTTTGCGATAATATGCGGCGTAATGGACACACTATCAAAAGTCATACTCCTGCGCACCACCGGCACCGCCGTTAGCCTCTCGGCAGACGCGGCGAAACTGCCGCACAGGATCAAGGTCCTGAACTGGGGCGACAACCCGAACTGCCACGGCAAGCGCGTCAACGTCGGCGAGCTGTTCGTCAAGTGCCTCAACGCCGAGACGTATCCCTACCGCAAGGTCGCGCTCGACTTCGAGCACAACACCTTCCCGGGAACGGCTGCATACAAGGAGTCGCAGGAGCCGCGCCCTGTCGCGGGCTTCGGGACGATCGAGGCCTTGCCGGGCGACGGCGTGTATCTCACGATGTCGAGCTGGACGCCCGAAGGCGAGAAGATGGCGGTCAACTTCGCCGACGTCTCCGCCGGCGCCGTCACCGACAAGGACGGCAACCTGGTCGCCGTCGCGAGCGTGGCGCTCTGCCGCGCCGGCGCGGTGGACGGCATGGATTTCGTTGAGGCTCCGCTGAGTGGCGGCGTCTCGTCCGCGCTGAGCGGGATCATTAACAATCCTCCTTTGCCAGAGGCTAAGGAGGACAATCAGAAAGGAAAGGCAATGGACTACAAGGCATTGCTGCTGAAGTTGCTTGGGCTTGGCGAGGACGCCACCGACGAGGCCATTCAGGCCGCGCTCGATGAGGCCGCGAAGAAGCCCGCGCAGGAAGAGAACGCCGAGGCGCTGTCCGCCGCGGTCAAGGCTGCGGTCGCCGAGGCCGTCAAGCCAATCGAGGAGAAGGTCGCGGCCCTGTCCGCCGCTGCTGAAAGCCACGAGAAGCAGGACCTCCTGTCGGAAGCCGCCCGCGAAGGCAAGGTGGTCGCGCTCGGCGCGGACGCGCTCGCGAAGATCTCCGTCGCCGACCTGAAGGCCACGATCGAGAAGACCCCTGTGACGGTGCCGCTCAGCGCGAAGACGCCCGCGACCATGAAGGAGAATTCCGCCGACGGCGAGGTCTCCGAGGAGCTCAAGGCGATTGCGCTCAACTGCGGCGTAAGCCCCGACATCTTCAAGAAGTAGGCCGCGACGAAACGTGGCCCTCCATCACACAAAGGAAAGGACGACACAGATGAAGAAGATGATTGCACTGGCCGCGATCGCGGCACTGGCTGTCGGCGCGGCGTTCGCGCTCGAGCATGACACGCCCCAGGCGAGTGGAGACTACGCCAGCCTCACTGCAGGCGAAAAGGTCTTCGCCGGGAACATTGCGGCGGTCGCGACGAACGGCTGCGTGTACGCGGTGGACACGGCTGCGATCAGCGGCACGCTCACGGTGTGCGGGGTGTTCCAGCGCACAGCCGAGCGGGGCGAGGACGTCCTCGTGAAGCGCGGCGGATTCATCCTGGAGAACGCCGGGAACATCACGAAGGCGGAGATAGGCCAGACAGCCTATTCTTCGACGAACGCCTGGACAGTCACAAAGACAAGCGGAACGAAGACCGTCGGCAAGGTCGCCGACGTTCGCGCCGACGGCCGGGTGGTCGTTGTCGTTGGCAGGTAGCTTGGATGTTGGGAGTTGGAAAGTCAACCTCACGACCGGCAACTCCCGACTTCACGACCCTCAACTTCTCAACACAAAGGAAAGGCAGGAAAATGAACATAAGCGCAGCTAACCTGGACGCGATCTTCAAGGCGTTCCAGACCAAGTTCACCGAGGCTCAGAAGGCGGCGCAGACCCGCGCGACCCCGAACGACCTCATTCCCGAGGACATCGCTATCGCCTTCATCGGCGGCGGCTCGGCGACCCAGCACAGCTGGCTCGAGCAGTTGCACGGCATCCACGAGTGGGTGGGCGAGCGCGTTCTCAACAACGCGAAGCTCGGCAAGCTCACGGTGGTCAACCGCGACTTCGAGAACACCATCAAGGTCTCCAGGAACGAGATCGAGGACGACCAGTACGGCGTCTATTCGCCGCTGATCGGCATGATGGGCGCGGACGCGGAGAACCTCTGGAAGAAGCTCCCCATCGAGGCGCTTGTCGGGAACGGCGAGTGGGCCGACGGCAATCCGTTCTTCTGCTCCGGGCGCACGCTCGGCAAGTCCACGATCACGAACGCCGTGACGAGCGCCTTTTCGAAGAGCAACCTCGAGACGGCCATCGCGGCGATGCGCGGCTGGACGCTCTACGGCGGCGAGCCGGGCGAGGTGAGGCCGGACGTTCTTCTGGTCGGCCCGTCGCTGGAGGCGAGCGCCAAGCAGATCTGCGAGGCGGACCTGGTGAGCGACGGCACGACCACCGTGTCGAACGTCTCCCCGGCGAAGGCGCTCAAGGTGCGCGTCTCGCAGGCGCTCGTCGGCGACCACGCGAACGAGTGGTACCTTCTCGGCGACAAGAACGGCGTGAAGGCCGTCGGGCTCCAGAAGCGCAAGCTTCCCGTGCTCACGCGCCTTGACCGCGACGAGGACCAGGAGGTGTTCATGTCGAACAACTTCCTGTACGGCGTCCACGCGCGCGGCGAGGGCTTCCTCACGCTTCCGTTCCTCGCCTACAAGGGCGGCGCGGCGTCGGTCGACGCCTGGGAGGAGAAGTAAGTCGCGATGACGAGGCTTGCGATAGAAGACCTGACCGGCGACATGCCGGAACAGATGATCATCGCGGCTCTCGACGACGACCGGGACGGCTTCGCCGACGAGAGGGCTTTCCGCGCGGCGCTCGCATCCGCGAACGCCAGGGCGGACGCCATCTTCGGCGGAGCCGTGCCGTCGCAGTACCAGACGGCGGCCGACTACGCCGTGCGGGTGTTCCTCCTCGACCTCCTCTACCGCCGCCATGGCGACGAGGAGGAGAAGAACCCGTGGGCGCGCCAGGCGGAAGCGCAGGAGGCGCGCCTTAGGGCGCTCGCTGCCGGGACGGAGGCCATCGACGCGACGACGGACGGCGCGGTCATAGAGAAGCCCGCCCACATCTACAACTCCACGGGAGTCCTGTCATGACGCTCGTCCGCATCCAGGGATCCCTCTTGAAGGCGCTGTGCGGCCTTGACTACCTGCACAGCCACGGCGTGCCGGTGCTCGCCGAGGACGAGGGCAACGTCGTTGCAGACTGGGACACCCGCTTCGCGCGCACTCACCTTGCGGTGACGGTGGGCGCAGCGCGCTTCACGCCGACGAGCCGCGACAGCCGAATGATCTCCGGCATGGCGAAGATCGCCGTCAAGGTGTGGGAGCAGCCGAGCCGCAACCGCGTCGGGCAGGGTCTTTCGGGACCAACGGCGACGGAGGTGGCCGAGGAGCTCGCGTGCGAGGCGCACCTCTTGCCGATGGGCGGAGGTGTGCTTGCGTTCGCCGATCTTGGCGACCTAGAGCGCGTGGACAGCAAGACCGTCGCGCGCACGGTCATTTTCGAGACTTTGGCAGTACTAACAGGAGACGATCATGGCAACTAACAGGCAGTCAATCATACGCGGCCCCGGCGCCGTCACTTTCGGAGGCGTGACATTCCACGACGCCTCCGGCATCACAGCGGAAATCGAGTCCGCCACGCAGGACATCCCATCGTCCATAGCGGGCAAGCTCGACACGATCAAGACCGACCAGATAGGCAGGGTGACGCTCACGCCCGTGGGCACGCTCTCCGAGGCTCTACTGGACGTCCTTTTCCCGGACTGGATGCGCACGCCCGTGATAGGCCAGAGCGTGTTCGGATCGAGCGACGCGCCTCTGGTGGTGCAGTCGCGCGCCGGCACGAAGCTGACGTTCACTGCGGCAGCGCTGACGAAATGCCCGGCCCTGCTGCTCTCGCCGGTGAAGACGGCGTTTGGCCAGGCCGAGTTCACGGCACTGGTGCCGAACGGCAAGCTGCCGACCGACTCGACGACGAAGTTCTACACGGTAGCGGCGCAGACCTACAATCTCGGCGAGCCGGGGCGCACGGGGCTTTCCGGCTTCCACTACGCGGGCTCGCTCGGGTCCCTCTCGATACCGGACACGCTCGACGGCTGGACGGTCGAAGTGGAGCCGCAGATCGAGGCCGTGGCGACGGACTCGCAGGGCACGATCGACTACACGCTCACGGGCGTCAGCGTGAGGGCGAAGTGCACGCCGCTTGGCCTCTCCGAGGCGCAGATACTCGAGGCGCTCCCTGTCCTCTCCGGACGCGGCGCGTCTCTTGCGGGTGCGAACGACCTCGTGATCTCGGCAACGAACGGGCTGACGGTGACGCTCAAGTGCGCGTCGCTCGTCACGGGTCCGCTCAACTGGGGTGCTACCGCCCTGCGCGCCGGCGAGATCGGGTTTGTCGCGAACATCGACCCGACCGACGGCTCGCTCTTTGACGTCGAATACACGGACCCTGAATAATGGACCTCACCCTCACACCATACGCGACCGGCTCGACCTCGACGACGCTCTGCTCCGATGCGGCGCGCTCGTCCGCCGGCTCGCCCGTCGGGCCGGGCAATCTCTCCTTCGTCGAGGCACCTGGCGTGGCGGCGAGAGAATACGTCGGCGCGGATCGTGTGACTCCTGAGCATGTGGGTTGTAACCACGGCACGCTAAGCTTTCAGGCAACGCGCATCTACGCTACGCCAGCGCTCGCCGCGGCATATGCGCTCGTCGGGCATCTATCCGAGCCGGTGGAGGGTGTTCTGAAGTACGGCTCTACGACCATCTTCTCCCATGCGTGCGTGACATCTCGCCGTATCGGGATGGTCGGCTGCGCGGTCGTAGTCAACTACACAATAGAGGGGTAGGCAATGGCGCGGGAAGGCGAGGTCGAGGTCGGCATCAAGCTGAAGGCGGACGTCTCCGGCGGTGTGCAGTCGCGCCAGGAGCTGGAGAAGCTGCGCCAGAAGGCCAAGGAGACAATGAACGCCGCCGACCGCGCCGCGAAGCAGGCGAGCGGCGGGATAAAGGGATTCTCCAAGTCTGTCGGCTTCCTGCGGAAGGCCATGACCGGCTTCGGCGTTGCCGGGCTCTTCGCCGGCGTGGCGGCTGCGATCTCGAAGATCAAGGACAGCTTCAACGCGGCGGCGAAAGAGGCCGAGGCGTTTAGGAAGATACAGGACAATCTCGCGCAGGCGAAGGCGCTCAATGCGCTCGTGCAGGGGTACGAGCGGCTCAAGGGCGCGGTGGCGGCGGCGAACGCCGAGCAGCAGCACCATCTCGAGATGATCGACATGGACGTCGCGAACCGTCGCCGGCTCGACGCCGCGAAGCTCGAGCGCGACAAGCAGGCGGCTCTCGCCGGGCTCGACCCGGAGGCCGAGGACTACGCGGAGCGCAAAGCTGCGATCGAGGCAGACTACGCGGCGCGCTCTGCATCGATGTCCGCGTCAAACGCGAAAGAGGACATTGTCCTCTCACGGCAGAAGCTCGCGACTCAGGCGGACCTGAAGGACGAGGAGGCCGAAGCGCAGGACGCCGCGACAGCCGTAGCCAGGCGCAAGCTCAGCGACGCCCGCCGGGAGAGACTGGTCGCCGAGTTGGCGTCCGCCGACCTAAACGACGCAGACAAGACCGGCGCGGGGTCCGCGATCGGCAAGACTCTCGGACAATTCTTCACGGGCGACTGGGGCCGCATGACGGGCGCGCGAACCGCCGAGGGCGACGCCGTGAGGCGCGACGCGGCGAAGCGTGCTGCGGACCTCGAGCTGCGCGTCCAGGAGCTCGAGGAGGAAGTGCGCCGCAGCGAGGAGAAGTCCGCCTCTTTGCGCACCGAGGCCGGGCGACTCAGGGAGCGCCGTGGCAAGATGGACGCAACCTTGGAAGCAGCGGATATTGAGGGCGAGAACACGCGCGGCGCGGCGCGCACCGGCGAGGAAGCTGCGCAGAGGGCCTTGGGTAAGAAGCGCGGCGAAATCGCCGCGAAGGAGGACTTGTACGCCGACGCCGTCGTCGCGTCGGAATTGCTTTCTCGGCGCGAAGCGGAGCTCCAGAGCGGAATCGCGGCGCAGAGGGAGAAGAAGGCTGCGGCGAACCTCAGCGTCTTTGAAGCGCAGGGGGCGTACGATCTCGCGCAGGCGAACGGCGACAGGCGCGGAGCGGCCGCTGCATACAAGAATCTGCACTCTGCAGAGGCGGCTGCGAATGAAGTGAATTTCGAGGCCGACAAGGCGATAGAGTCAATGACGGCCGCATTAAAGGACGTTGCAAGGCGGCTTAAGGCGGCGCAAAGCCATCTCGAGCAGGCTGCAGGGCGCGAAAGCGCGGCGTGGGCCGAGTCGGCAGGAGGTGCGCGATGACAGTCGCGGACTGGAGCAGCGTCGCGCCGAGGGAGAGCGCAACGATCGCCGCTACAAGCTCGGCGAAGCTCTTTGCGTTCTACCGGGTGCGCAGCGGCTCCGACACGCGCTTCCTGCCCGGCGAGGGCACGCGCCTCAGGTTCGCGTCGAAGGCCGTCGACACACTGACCATGCCGTCCCTGCCGACCGGATTCCTCGCGACGGGCGACAAGGTCAAGGTGCTGTACAAGGGCGTCTGCGTGTTCCTGGGCGACGTGGACCGCATCCTGAGGCACGCCGGGCGCGGCGGCGACGAGACGGACTCAGTCACGTGCGGCGGTCCTTGGTCGAAGATGGCGAGGCTCGTTTACCGACAGTACTGGCGCGTCGAGACAGGCTGCGTCCTTTCATCGCACCTCGTCCTTAATCAGCACATGGGCTCGTCGCCGGGCGCGAGCGACGGAACGCCTCAGAACCTGAACAGCGAGCTTCACGAGATTGCAGAGCACGGGGCGCAGCACTGCGGCTATCAGGTGCCGTCGAGCTACAGCGTCTCGTCTCAGCAGCTACCGTTCGACGAGTGCCGCGACATCACGGTTGCTGATGCAATCCGTCGCGAGCTGCGGTTCTTCCCGAGGGCCGTAACGCGCTTCAACTACTCCACGACGCCGCCGACGCTCAATATCCTTCGGCCTTCAGGCAACGCCGCGGCGTACGTTTCGACGGTGCCGAAGTCCTCGCGCGAGTACGACTACGATGCGCACCCGATAACCGGCGTATGCCTGGAGATCGAGACGACCGGCGACGGATATCGCTCGATCTCGACGCAGGCAGCCGGGAACACGGCGGCGGGGAACCCAGACTGCCTGTATGCGACATTGCACCTCCAGGGCGGAAGCACGTCCACCGTACGGCAGTCCTTCGTCTCGATCACGGAGGCGATCCCGACCAATCTCGAGGACAAGTCGTGGTGGATGTCGAAGCACCCGAGGCTTGCGAACCTCGCGGCCACCGCCGTGTCGATCGTGCAAGGGTCCGGAACGCGGAGCGGTGCAAGCGACGCCTCCAGCTATCCAAACATCTCCGAGGCGTCCGCGTACGACCTCCGGGCAGCCGGGCTCCGGAGTCGCGTGGAGCGCTTCAGCTGCCGGGCGACGGTGACGACCGCGGACGATGTCGAAGAGGAAATCCTGCTCACGATGGACTTCCTCACGACGAACGCGACCGGCACGGCGGAGAATCCGAGGACGTACACGTGGACAGTGGAGAGCTCCTCGACGTCCGGCGAGACGATCCCGACCGACCTCGCCGCCGCGATCCTCGCCGACCGCTCCGGGGCTCTGAGAGGCGAGAAGATGGAAGTGCGGCTCGGCGACGCGCTGCCGCAGATCGGAGACCTCTGCGACGGGCTCATCCTCCAGAGTTTTGAAGTGGACTGCGGTGCGCTCATAGCCGATCTGCAGTTCGGCGCTCCGGAGTATCTCTCTCCCGAGGACATGGCCTCGCTCCTTTCCGGATTCAGGAACAAGATGCGCACGACGTGCTCCACATCCAGGGCGAGCGGCATCCGCGCCGACGACGGCAACGCAGAGGTGCGGATGGGCGGCGTGCCGCCGCTCCGCTCGACGGAGTTCTCGCCAGGACGCAAGACGAAGATGACGATTGGCGGCTCGTCGTCAGGATCATCGCAGACGAGTTCCGGAACCGGCGGCGGGAAGATAGTCCTGGACGCGACGAGCGGCGGCGGAGAGTTCGACTTCGACACGAGCGACCTCGCCGCCGGCAAGACGATCGGAGTGCACTCGCTCACCATCGTCGGCGCTGGGTCGAACGGCGCGAATCTGACATTCAAGATCCTCGCGGACGCCGACATCACGATCACTCCTGGTCCGTCCGGAGCGTACCTTTATGACATCGAGTGGGACACAACGTACCACAACCTCGTCAAGAAGTATAAGAACTTCTCGGACGGCAGCGACGCATCCGTCCCGGCCGGTGTCACGTCACCGATTGCCACAACGGCGATCAGTAGCATAATCGGGAGCTAACCATGGCCGCGCCGAGCATTATAATTTCTCCCGCAGGCGCGGGGACCGTAACACCGGCCTTGCTATATCAGTATGCAGGAACGCCCACGACGCAGACTGAGCGGCATTTCACGCAGGGGAATGATGAACTATTGTTTTACGAGGTTCCGCCGTACACATACGATATTGAGATTTATAAGCTGACCGCAACGGCGGCGGCGGGGTATGTATTCGACCATTTTGAGTTTGTGACGCGCGAGTGGACGGAGTTTAACCAAAGTATAACGTACGACGATACGCCCACAAGTTCAAATGCAAATAACCCCGCAATATCAAACGGACTGTCCGCTTTGGGTTATCAATACTCCGCCTCGATAGTTGGCAAGTTCACAATCTCTTATTTGGGAGAGATAACGCACCTCGACCCCATTAGCACAACTGCGGTATTTCGGCCAATACACCAGCCAACTAATCAGCTAGTTAACACGTCGTCGCTTGGCTCTCCCGTACGACTGGTGTATGATCCGTCAACCAACAGACTTGTCTGTGACGCATAGGAGGCAACATGGTAAAATTCGAATTGACAGCATTCGTGACGTTGGCGACGCTATCAAGCGCCATTGCAACGCCCTTGAAATGGACCTGCGACTGGCCTGAGGCGAGGTCGCAGACATTCTCGCTCTACCAGGGCGAGACGGCGACGTTCGAGCCGACATTCCGCGTCAACGGGCAGCTCGTCACCAACGCCGAGATCGTCGCCGTCTGGTACACGACCAACTTCGTTGGCGCGGCGGGAACGGGGAACGGGGAGCGGGGAACGGGATGGTGGCGGCTTGACAACGCAACCTTCGCGCCGTCTAACGACGTCGGCGCGGCGGCGTACAGGTTCTTCGTGGAAGCTCGCATCCACGAGCCTTTCAATCTTTCAACTTCTCAACCTTTCAACTCCAAGCTCTACCGCGCGAACGGCGCGCTTCGGATGCTGCCGTCGCCCGGCTTCACGCCGAACGTCCTGGAACTGCCGCGCGCGTCGCTCGACTTCGCGGCGGTCAGCTGCTCCAACGCGCCGTGGCCCGCCGAGATCGCGGCGGCGACGAATGCGCTGGCGCAGTCCAGTGCGTCGGCATTCATGCCGGCGTCCTTCACCGAAGAGGACCCAACCGTGCACTCATGGGCGAAGGCGGAGCGGAAGCCTGGCTACACATGGGACGAGATCACCGGCAAACCGCATGTTCCATCCGTTTCAATGGGCGACCAGTCGGACGGCGCCGTACAAATCGAAATAGAAGGAAACTCCGTGACAATTCCGGCTTGGGCGCAGAGCTCTACGCAGCCGCTGCCGACAGGCTACGACGATGTTGCGGCCCGTGCCATGAGAGCATTGGTTGAGGAGACCGACCCGACAATCAGCTCCTGGGCCAAGGCGCCATCGAAGCCGACCTACTCGTGGAACGAGATATCCAACAAGCCAACCATTCCCACTGTCCCTACGGCGCAGATAGACGCGAACACAGCTACGAATGAGATGCAGGACACGGCTATTGCCTCGCTATCGGGCGACAACGAGTCCACCCGGGCGATCGTGATGACATGGGAGCAGTTCCTTGGCGGCAGCAACGTCGTGTTTTCGATCACGAATTACATTAGCGGTGCCTATTCTCTCGATGCTGCAAAGTTTAGAGTCCTGGAGCTGCACAATGGAGCCTATAACGAGACCTACAACAGCCGTGACGAAATCATATTGCATATCAATCATTTCAAGACGAACGATTTTGCAATAGCCACAAATCAAGTGATAGGGGCCGTGAACGAGGCTATCAGCACAAAGGCCGACAAGGCGTGGGGACGGCATACGTCCTCCGGCGGAGTGGCTCCAAGCAATACCGTCTATATGACGGCTCCAAACACCGTCTTTGCCGGCGGACTGGAATACGAGCGCGTTGCCGTGGGACAGGGAGCGGTGTGCGTCCTAACGACGCGAGGCGCGCCAACGTGGACGCAGGGGGACGAGGGCACGTTCAAGTTCCAGGACGACGGCGGGACAAATTTCTTCGGTTTCGCAAAGACGGACAGCTACACGATCGGCGCGAATACGGACGGCATCGATGTTGCGAACAACATCGTGACGTTAACGTACGACATTACGATGAGCGGCGTGCCGTGCGTTTGGTACAAATCGGAACTGTCGCCTAATACGCCATGGGAGCAATTGAACCTTCCCGACGGCTCGGCAATCTCGGGCGCGAGTGTTGTAGTCACATGGGACGAGGATCCGCCAGCGGGACAGGAGATTTGCTATATCAACTGCGGCAATTCTCCGCGCGGATTTTTCAAGGCGACAATCGAAGTCGCTGGCGATTCCAAGTTTATGACGAATATGCGCGCGGACCTGTCGGGCGGCATTGTTTGCACCAATACGGCTGCGCACGTCAACGGAATTGTCAAACCGACATTCAACGGCTCGACCGTCAACTGGACTTGGAGCGCGCAATAATGAGAGCGATAAAGCAGATATTCGAGTGGTACGCAATGCTGACGTGTCTAGAAGTCCTGGCCGTCACGCTGCTCGCATTGTTTGTTGTCAAGGTCGTGGCACCGTTGTGGAGTGTCATACGCAAATACATGTCCCTTCCAGCGGTGGAGAAGGTGCTGGTTGCTGTGCTGGTTGTGGGCCTAATTCACTACGCTGGATCAAAGCACGCCGTGTCCGTCTCATACGATGGCGGCATCAAGGCAGGTGCGACGCCAAACGAGATTACCAATGACACGGTGAGCATCACCTGGCAGCGCGACCTATCCGGCGGCTTATACGTTCCCGAGTCCGCAGCGGTCTACATCGACTACAAGCCTGCGGACGAGGCAAACGGCGTCTGGACCTTGCTGGCCGAAACGACCGTCGGCGCGTGGGGATGGAGCGGAATGGTGCCGAACGCGACCAACTATTCCTACAACGTGTGGGCGTACTACATCCCGCCGGAGCCGGTGCACACCAACGGCGTCTGGACCTATCGGACGATGCGCGACAGGGCGGAGAAGTATGCAATTCCGTTGAGGGCGCGCATCGAGGTAAACGGCAAGGCGATAGCAACGCCAAAGGAGGAAAGGAACGATGAAGAGCGCAATGATTAGTGTGGTTGTTTCCGTTTTTGCAACAACCACTTTGCTGGCGGCGACTGGCACGATCGTGAAACCCGCAGGGGACGGCGCGAACACGATTACGCAGGAAATCGACTTGGAAACTG
>JAEEGL015578647.1_pt1 | contig 12592 bp, 11 predicted proteins | sample 9134231 | NCBI WGS metagenome assembly JAEEGL01 (sample SAMN16246548, study PRJNA631951) | gut metagenome | biome: gut microbiome; feature: rumen; material: fiber-attached | host: Bos | place: Iran: Karaj | collected 2018-10
CAGCCAACGGCGACACATGTGCCGTGAAGGGGCGCGTGGAGAGCATCAGCGGTGTGGTCGACAGCAGCACGGGTTCCGTATCGGCGCGTGCAGTATTCCCCAATGCTGATAACCATCTGCTCAGCGGCAGCACAGGCAGCATCGTCATCCCCAGGCACCTTCCAATATACCCTGCGCTATACGGGTCGCAAGCAGGATGTCCGTGAGTTTGAGAACCTCATTCTGCGCATCAATCAGGACATCGATAAACTGATCAAGGAGGTAGAACAGACCATGCCCAAGGACATCCGCATCGTGACGTTCGACAACACCAACGACTTCCTCTTCGCCTCCATCCGCGAGGTGGTCTTCACGCTCCTGCTGGCCATCGTGCTGGTGCTCGTGGTGGTCTATCTCTCAGCGCTCTGTGCGATGATTCTGAAGCCGCGCAAGGAGTGAACCGCGACATCACAGTTTAGGCGGCGAGGATGACAAAACGACGCATTTTCGCCCGCTTTTCGCATATTTAACGCCATAATCGCGCGATAATTGAAAATAATTGCTTACCTTTGCAGCCGAAACGTTTCAAATATCATAATTATGGTAGATTTACAGAACCCCAAGTGGGAGGATTTCCACATCACCAAGTCCGTCAGGCGTGAACTGAAGCCTGGCGAGAAGATACGCTGTGGTATTTACCGTGCCAAGCCTGGCAGCCCCAAGCCGGAGTACAAGCAGCACCGTATTGTCCAACTTCCAGAAGGATTCTTCGATGGGCAAATTCAAACAGGAGTACACAGAAACGGCTAATGCCATCGTATCTCACGCCATTGTCATGCCACCCGTCGCTATGGAGGATGGCCAGTTGCCTCCTCTCTATTATTTCACCAACAATGCGGCATGGGATACGGGGGCGCAGTTCTCTTTCATTTCGCCTCGCGTAGTTGAAGGGCTTGGCCTCAAACCACACGGCAAGGCAGCTTACATGGGCATTGGCGGTGACCAAGTTTCAAATACTTACTTGGTACACATTGGCCTCTCGAACGGCGAACTCATTACCGAGCACGAAGTTTATTGCGGCGACATTGATGACTACGACCTTTTGCTTGGTATGGATATTATCGTTCAGACCGACTTCCTCATCACCAACAAGGACGGCAAGACCACCTTCCAGTTCCGCACACCCAGCGAGGGCGGCGTGGAACTGTAAAACTTAAACATCACTTTTATGCCCCACCGAGAGAACATAATAATTGTTAAGCGAGAGCAAATAATGGCCGAAACGTTTGGTCGTTCCAAAAATTTGTATACTCTCTCTCTCTCTCTCTCTCTCTCTCTCTCCTCTCTCAGGTACTCACCTACAATAACTTATACATTGTTAAAATACGCGGGCGCACGCGTCAATATAAGGCTTTCCTTGCAGAAATGCAAGGGAGGCCAGTTTCTTTTATTGCATCCACTCCATGCTCTTTTAAAGAATAGTTACCCATTTTATTATTCACACTATTAATAACAAAAATCAAAAAAGAATGAAAAAGAAAAAAATTGTTTCACTGCTCGCCCTGCTCATCATGGCGGTGACGGGCGCAAGAGCGCAAGGGACACAGACCTTGACCGTGTATGATGGGACAGAGGTAAGCAACAGTCTTCCTGCTTTAGTCCAGTATTTCAATGAAGATCTCACAGGAAGCCAAATCGTCATTCCTGCTACTGACCTGGATGCCATGTGGGGCGGAACCATCACGGCCATGAAGTTCTACACCTCCTCAAGCAGTTCCTACACGACCACCTGCAACGTCGATGTGTTTCTGAAAGAGGTCAATTACACCGAAATCTACAGCTACGAGGCGAAGAGCGACGTTGCCTATCATGGAACATTAAGCTTTGTGGCTGAAGGCGGCGGCGGCTCGCTCACCATCACGCTCACCACTCCCTACACCTACAAAGGCGGCAATCTGCTGATAGGCATCGAGAACACCGAAAAAGGTACTGGCGGACAGGAGGCAATCAGCTTTTATGGCCAAGCAGTCCAAGGGGCTTCTATCTCCGGTTTCTTCGTTGACAATGAGTTCTCAATGACATATCAGAACTTCATCCCCAAGACCACCTTCTTCTACACAGCAAACACCCTGGCTTGCGAAAAGCCCCAACTGGTTGTAAGCAATGTTTACGACGAAGGGGCAACCCTGACTTGCAGTGGCGGCAGCGGCACATATCACGTGCAGTACAAGCTGTCTGTGGCTCCTGACTGGATAGACGTGGCCACCAAGAGCACTGAGACCACCTTCACCCTTACCGGCCTTTTTTCATCAGAAGTGTATAATGTACGTGCGCAGAGCATCTGCGGTTCCGAGAACACCAGCGCCTGGCAAAACGTCAACTTCACTACCACTGAGTATGGAAACATAGGTGACAACTGGAGCGATGGCTTTGAAGGCGCAAACACCAGTTGGGAATTCACTAACGGCAGTTGCACCAATGCGTGGGTACGGGGCACGGCTGTCAACAACGGCGGCGAGAAAGCCCTCTACATATCCAATGACGGCGGCGCCAACAACACATACACCAATACAAGTGCAAGCATGGTGTACGCCTGCAGGTACATCAAGTTTACCAATGGCAAATATTTGTTTTCCTACGACTGGAGGACTGATGGCCAAACTTCTTACGACTACTTAAGAGTGGCTTTGGTACCCAAATCAGTGAATCTCACTGCGGGAAGCGTCCCGGAAGGCTTCTCTGAGTCGGCACTGCCCTCCGGTTGGATAGCCTTGGACGGCGGCAGCGCACTGTACCACGTTACCGAATGGCAAAGCAAACAAGCGGTCGTCAACAATTTGTCTGGTGAATACTATATGGTATTTGCCTGGCGCAACAACGAAAATTACGGCACCAATCCACCCGCAGCCATCGACAACGTGAGCGTCACTCATATCATCTGTTCCGCAGACGTGGAAGGCTTGGCAGCAAGCGACGTCACCGCAAATAGTGCCACCGTCAGCTGGACTGTAGGTGAAGGTACACAGTGGCAGGTGGCCTATAGCACCAACAGCAGTTTTGAAGGCGCAACAGAAGTAATTGTGAGTTCAGCCTCGTATGAGATGACCAATCTGAAACCCTCCACCAGATACTATGTCAGGGTGCGTGCCTATTGCGGTGGCACAGACTATGGATTATGGAGCAGCGTCAATTTCACCACTTCCAGCGCGGCTGGAGTCGTGGCCGTAGATAACTACTGGAGCGATGACTTTGAGGGCGAAAGCTGCGGCTGGAATCTCATCAATGGTTCACTCACCAATGCCTGGGCTTGGGGCACTGCTGTCAACAAGGGCGGCGAGAAAGCCCTCTACATATCCAATGACGGCAGCACCATCAACGCATACACCAACAATAGCGAGACCATGGTGTACGCCATAAAGCGCTTTACTTTTACTGATGGTAAATACGAGTTCTCCTACGACTGGCAGGCCAAAGGCGAAGCTGGTAGCGACTACTTAAGAGTGGCCTTGGTGCCCGTCTCAGAGACGCTCACTGCCGGAAGCGTCCCGGAAGGCTTCTCTGCGTCGGCACTGCCCTCTGGCTGGATTGCCTTGGACGGTGGTAACAGGCTGTGCTTGGCTGATACATGGCAAAGCAAACTATTGATCCATAATTTTACTGAGGCCGGTGACTACTATCTGGTATTCGCCTGGAAAAACGACCACAGCCTAGGCAGCAATCCTCCCGCAGCCATCGACAACGTGAGCATCAGGAAAATCACCTGTCCTGCTGAGGCGGGAGGCTTGGCAGTAAGCAACATCACCAGCACCAGCGCCACCATCAGCTGGACTGAGGTCGAAGACACACAGTGGCAGGTGGTCTATAGCACCAACAGCACCTTTGAAGGCGCAACAGAAGCAATTGTGAGCTCTGCCTCGTATAATATGACCAATCTGACACCCGAAACCCCATACTATGTCAGGGTGCGTTCCTACTGCGGTGGCACAAGCTATGGAGTATGGAGCGATGCCAAAAGCTTCACGCCCACTGATGATTTTATATTGTACGCCGGCAGTGAGACCAGCCGTTATGTACCAATCTTTATTCAAGGGTACGCGAACTCCCAACAAAACCAGATGATTTATCCCGCCACTGAGCTTACGGCTCTTGTGGGTAAGTCAATCACTGAAATGAAATTCTATATCTCATCCGTAGAAATCAATCCACCTGGAGAAGGGGATGGTGGAAACTGGACAGTGTCGATTGGTGAGACAGATGCTACCACCTTGAGTAGTCTCGACAGCACCACTCCTATCACGCAGGTCTATTCAGGAACCTTGACTTTCAACTCCGATGATACCGAGATGACAGTAACCTTCGAGGATGAGGGATACCTCTACCACGGAGGCAACTTGCTCGTGGAGTTCAAGAACCCTTCAGCAGCAAAATTACAGAAGAACTATAAATTCGTTGGTGAAACTGTGACAGGTGCTTCCTACAGCAATGGCTCGCAGTATAACTTCCTGCCAAAGACCTTCTTCAAATTCGGAGAGCCCCCCGCCTGTCCCAAGCCGACAAACCTGACCAGCTCTGAAATCACATCAACAGCGGCTACGCTGAGCTGGAGAGAAAACGGCACGGCCACCGCATGGGAAATCTGCCTGAACGATGACGAGGAAAACCTCATCAGCGCCGACAGTAATCCTTTCACCCTGACCGGACTCACCCCCGAAGCGACCTACACCGCCAAGGTGCGTGCTGTCAGCGGCAGTGACTATAGCCGCTGGAGCAATGCCATTAGTTTCAAGCCTACTGATGATTTTATAGTACACGCTGGCAATGCGACCAACGAATATGTACCATTCTATGGTTATTATGCAGATCAGTTCCAGCAAAACCAGATGATTTATCCCGCCACCGAGCTTACGGCTCTTGTGGGTAAGTCAATCACTGAAATGAAGTTCTATATCTCATCCGTAAGTGGCACCGGGAATATTGGAAACTGGATTGTGTCGCTCGGCGAGACAGATGCTACCACTTTGAGTGGACGCGACACCACCACTCCGCTTACGCAGGTCTATTCAGGAGCCATGACCTTCAACGCCGATAATACCGAGATGACAATAACCTTCGAGGATGATGGATACACCTACCACGGAGGCAACTTGCTCGTGGAGTTCAATCACCCTGTAAAAGCTGGCTATAAGCACTATTTCTTCTATGGTGAAACTGTGACAGGTGCTTCCTACACCTATGGATCGCAGCGTAACTTCCTGCCAAAGACCGCCTTCACATTCGGTGAACCCCCCGCCTGTGCTAAGCCGACAAACCTGACCGGCTCTGAAATCACATCAACAGCGGCTACGCTGAGCTGGACGGAAAACGGCACGGCTACCGCATGGGAAATCTGCCTGAACGGTGACGAGGAAAACCTCATCAGCGCCGATAGCAATCCCTTCACCGTGACTGGACTCACTCCCGAAACGGCCTACGCCGCCAAGGTGCGTGCTGTCAGGGGCAGTGACTATGGCCGCTGGAGCAATGTGGCTAACTTCACCACGCTTGATGCCATCCTCAGACCATCAGACCTGACCAGCTCTGAAATCACTCCAATAGCGGCTACGCTGAGCTGGACAGAGAACGACACGGCCACCGAATGGGAAATCTGCCTGAACGGTGACGAGGAAAACCTCATCAGCGCCGACAGCAATCCCTTCACCGTGACTGGACTCACTCCCGAAACGGCATATACCGCCAAGGTGCGTGCTGTCATCGGCAGTGGCCATAGCCACTGGTGCAATAATGTGGCTAACTTCACCACGCTTGTGGCCAACCCCATACCATTCAACGTGGCTGCAACCACGGTCAAGCACAACAGCGCCAAGGTGGCCTGGACTGGCTATAGCGACAGCTATGTGGCGAAGATTAGTAAAAAGATAGTAACAACAAGTTCGTATGATTTTGAAGGCAACGAGATTCCAGACAACTTCACCAATAGTGCTACTTATCCCTGGACCATACAATCATCAGACCACAGCGGCAGCAGCTATTGCGCCATCCCAGGAAACAAGGGAGTGAAGAGTTCCACGTCTGACCTGACCTGTGTGGTATCTGGTCCTGGCTCCGTCAGCTTCTGGGCGAAGGTTTCCTCTGAATCTGGTTATGACAAGGGTAGTTTCCGTATCGACAATACGGAAAAAATGAACATCTCGGGCACAAAAGATTGGACGGAATACTCATACGAGTTGACCGAAGGTGAGCATACGCTCATTTGGAGATACAAAAAAGACAGCTCCGGTGATAAAAACGATGACCTTTTCTATGTGGATGACATCACTATTACGACTTTCACGTTTGACTCATGGAACGAATATGCCGTCACCGAGGAGAGCTGTACCTTCAGCGGCCTCACTGCCAACACCCTCTATGGTGTTCAGGTGAAGGGCGTGAAGGAGGGTTACGATGATACTGAATGGTCAGAAACCGTAGATTTCACCACGCCTGACACTCCCGCAGACATCACGCTGGCCGAGACCGTGGACAACACCGATTGGCTTACGACGAACGACGGCGTGGAGTATAACGTCACCTTGACGCGCACGCTGCAGACGGGCGGCTGGAACACGTTTGCCGTGCCGTTCGACCTTGACACCCCGACGGGATGGACGGTGAAGGAACTGACCTCTTCCGATTTCGCCAACGGCACGCTGACGCTGAACTTCGGCGATGCCACGGGCATCGTGGCTGGCACACCGTATTTAGTGAGGGTGGACGCAGCAGTGGCCAACCCGACCTTCGATGGCGTGATCATCAGCAAGACTGCTGTACCAGCTGAGACAACCTATGCCGATTTCATCCCTGTGTTTAGTCCGACGAACCTGACGGGCGGCGACGAGAGCGTGCTCTTCGTCACCGGTGGTGACAAGCTGACCTATCCCACGGCTAACGGCAACATCAACGGCTTCCGCGCCTACTTCCAGCTGAAGGGCGACGCCGTGTCATTGGCCCGCGCCTTCCGCATGAGCTTCGGCGATGCCTCGGGCATCGAAGATATTTACGATTTACAAATTAACGATTTACGATTTGCCAGCGGCACCTACACGCTGGACGGCCGCCGCATCAATGGCCAGCCCACCGAGAAGGGCGTGTACATTGTGAATGGTAAAAAGACAATCATTAAATAAAAGGAGGACACAACTATGTTAAAGAAAGAATATATGCAGCCCGCGATGACGGTGGTGAAGATTCAACATTCCCAAATGCTCTGCATTTCAGACGCAAATGCCGCTGGCCTCGGTGGCGATGGCTTAGGCTACGACAAAAACGGCGGCGACCAGGGTGCCGCCTGGAGCCGTGGCAAAAGCGTCTGGGACGAGGAGGAGGAAGAAGATTTGTAGACTGAGTTTTTCCACTGACACGCCTGCGGAGGCCACCCACGCCTTCCGCAGGCGTTTTCGGTTAAAGGCAGAAGACAACGGTAATGAATAGGAAGAAGTCGAACCGCAAAAAGGGACGCCCTCAGCTTGCGGAGGTTCCGCGAGCGTGACGGACGACTCTGGCGGCCTTGCGGAAGTCCCGCGAGACGGAAAAACCGCTCGGACGGCTTCGCGGAAGTCCCGCGAGACGGAAAAACCGTTCGGACAGCTTCGCGGAAGTTCCGCGACGTAGCGGTCAATCTTGCGGCGGGCCTCGGTGCGGAGCGCGTCGTCGTGGCAGGGCACGAGGCGGCTCTCATCGACGAAGGCGATGTGCCAGAAGGCCATGTAGCCGATGACGTAACGCTCCACGGCTGCGGCCTCGTCCTCCTCGATGCCGGGGATGCAGGACGAAAGGGGCTGGTGGGGAGCCTCAAAGAAGCCCACCACAGCCCAAGAGAGATTTATGTAACGGAAGTTGTTCTGCATAGCAATATGGTTTTTAATATCCCATACGTGAGGTATCAACGGCTTTCTTCTTTTTCTCCTTGTAATTGCCGATGCGATAGATGGCAGTGAGCATAACATTGGGCGTATTTGTGTTCCAGACACGCATGGTGTAGTCTTGATTGGCAAGCGTTGAACGGACGCTGGTATAACCGTTGAGGATGTTCGTGCCTTTGGCTATGAGGCTCCACTTGCCGTTGTCGGAAGTCCAACGGATCGTTGCGTGAAGACGGAACATCGGGTCGATGTCATAAACACCCTGGATGGCTTTTGACTGGAAGAAAGGATTGAGGATGAACTGGATGTTGTGGCGTTGGGAAAGTTTGAAAACAGCCGTACCGCTGAGAATAGATGATAATTGAGTGCGGTCGAATGGAAGGTCGAAGAAATCACTGCTCTTATCGTGTTGATAGATGCCTGTGGCGTTGATAGTTCCGTTGAGCCACTTGCCTACACGAAATTGTGCGGAGGCTTGCAGTCCGTAATTGTTGGAATAGTCGAAGTTGGTTTCCTTCATGATTACAGCCATACGGTCGGAGGGTTGGTAGGCAAGCTGCACGAAATAGTCGGGTTCAAACTGCGCAAAGGCCGTGAAGGTGTACTTGCGATTGAGCTGCCACATCAGGCTGAGGTCGTAGCTCGAAGCAGTTTTCAGGTCGGGATTGCCCCATATCTCACTGTAGGACGAAGAGTAATAGATACTACTCATGGTGCTCCAATAGGTGGGATAGATGGTCTCGCTACTGAATGAGAGGTTGAGCATATTCTTTGGGTTGATGTTCCACATCGCGTTAAACTGCGGATAGAAGCGCCATTCGTTCCATTTGGTGGCATGGTATTGCTCGGCTGTCAGCGTAGCATCAAGACTGAACGACTGGCCTATTTGCTTGCTGAAACCAGCGTATGCGTTCAATATGCGCTCGTCGTAATCTACGTATGATGTGGCATCTGCTATCGGTTGGCGTTGTTCGTCGAGCGTGGTTTGGAAACTGTTATTGTTGGTGAACTGTGCCTTGATACCGTACATCAGTTCCCAATTATGAGGAAGCGGATGGGTCTGGTCGGCAGTGAAGAGCCACTTGCTCACCTTTTGGCGGCTATCGACAGAGAGATTACGTGTCTGGTCGTACATCGTGCCGTCAAGGCTCTGGGTCCTTGGCTTTTGATAGTTGGTATAGGAAGCGGCCAACTGCAGTCCAAACGGAGTTGAGTAGCTGGCATCTACATTGTGCAGATACTTGTGTTCTTGAGAATGTTGAATGGAGTTTGCCGTACCCGTGGTGGTGTTAGTAGAGTTGGCTTTGTCCCACTCGCCTGTGTAGGCTATGCTCAGGCGGTTGTTTTCTGCAAAGGCATAGTCCATGCCGATGCGGTACTCATGGGTAGGCCCATCGCTACGGAAGCGTGTCTCGTCGGCGTAGGGGACGCGCTTGTTGTTAAGCAAATGGTTGGCTTCGTGCTCCACCTTACCATAGCTTGTGCCATCGGTGAAAGTGTATGACACGTCCATACCGAACTTGTCATGGTTATAGATGAAACTGCCACCCACTTTACCCATGCCGTACTTGTGCTGTCGCCAAGTTCCTTGAAGCTGGCCTGAAAGTTGGTCTGTTCCTGCAAAATCCTTTGTGACAATAATGATAGCCATGCCTCGGACATGATATTTCGCAGGAGCCGATGGCATCACCTCGGCCTTGGCCAACATGACGGAGGGCATGGATTTCAATCGGCTTACCACCTTGTCGGCATCAAGCGTCGTCGCCTTGCCGTTGATGATGAGCGTTACGGGTCTTCCACTGAATGTAAGATTTCCGTCCGTCTCAACCACGCCGGGGATGCGTGTCAGTGCTTCGTAGGCATCATCAGCAGGCAGTATTTCCAAGAGTTGCGGCATGTTGTAAGTCAAATGGCCGTTTTCTGCTTTCACGATGATTCGTTCGCCGTTCACCTGTACGCCTTTTATAGTATAGGTGTCTGGCTGCATCTGGATATCGCCCACGTTGCCCTGCCGTGCGTCGATATACCTTGTTATATATCCGATATTCGACACCTTCAGCAGTCCCTCCTTTTTGTTGGTCTCAATGCTGAAAGTTCCGTCGTCCTTTGTCACGGCTCCTGTGATGAAAGCAGAGTCAGTACGGTTAAGCAGCACGACATTTACAGAAGCCATCGGCTGAAACAGTTCGTCAATCACTCGTCCGTTGATACTTTGCGCCTCCGTGGCTATCGTCACGAGACACATCATTGAAAATAGAATCAGTCTTTTCATTTTGCTATTATGTTTTAATCATTACTATATACACATTTCTTGCGGAATCGTTCACGCTTTAACATTCACGACTGCAAAATAAATGAAAAGACAATAAACAAGCACTACACAAAAGTGTAATTCTTCACGGGTGGCGCGAAAAATAACACTTTTGTGTAGTGAATCAGGGTGTTTGCGGGGGTGTCGGCACGTCGTCGAAGGCCCTGAAACCCGCGCGGTTCAGTTCGGTGAGCATCGGCAGTTCCTCCTCGGGCACGTGGCTGAGGTAGAACGCATAGCCCATCCGCAGCACCTCGTCGGCGGTGTGGCCGCAGAGGAACAGCGGATTGTCCGACACGTAGAGGAACCCGCGGCGGTAATGGCATTGAGCGGCAAGTGCTGCACGATGCCGGGACAACGCTTTAGCAACAGCTCGTAACGCTCGCGAGCCGTGGCGCGGTGGAAGTCGAGGTGACTTTGGTTGCGCTGCCTCAACACGTGCTCGGCGATAATGCTGCGTAGCTCCATCTTCTCCGCATCCCCCTCCTGCTCGCAGAAGTCGCGCAGCACCTTCAGGTCAATCCTGTTTCTCCCGAATCTCTGTTCCATCCTGTCGTCCTCTCTTTGATTGAAAAAGCGGATAGTGCCGCCAGTGTGTCGGACTATCCGCTCATGTCGTTATGCCTTTTTCGTTATACCTTACAGCCCCTCGATTTCCTCGGCGGTAAGGCCGGTTACTTCGGCGATTTGTTCTATGGTCATCACGTTCATGGCCTTCAACTGACGTGCCGATATAACCTTGCCTTGATGCTCGCCGGCATCGAAAAGCTTCTCGAATGCATCATTGAGTGCTGTGTATATTTTCTCACCAAAAGCATTGCGGAATGTCATGCGTTTGAACATAAGACTGTCTCGGATGGCGGAAATGGTGTTGTCGTACTTCTGACGCTCGCGTTCAACCATCGGTTTGTTTTCATAGATTTCCCAGTACTTCATGATGTCGATATAGTCGGTCACGAAGTCTCCAATGCGCTCAATGAGATAGGCATCCAACTCTTCTTCGGTGAATTTTCTTTCCTCACTCATAATGCTTCGATTTCAGCGTTTGACAGTCCTGTTACTTCGGCGATTTGCTCTGTTGTCATCACGTTCATGGCCTTGAGCTTGCGGGCGGTGTCGAACTTTTCTTGCTTCAGCTTGGTCTTGGCTTCCTCTGCTTCTGCCTTGGCTTTCTCAGCCTCGCGCTTCACCGCGTTAATCTCTCGTTTACGAGCATTGTCTAACGTTTTCTGCACACTAACATTATCCCAGAACTTGTCGTAAGCCCGCATTTCTGCATCGTCGAAAGCGGCACGCTCCACGATTTCGAGGGCTTCGCTCACTTCGGCGTTCTCCAATAATTCAGCCGGGACTTCGCGTGTTTCATCATTGATTTCGGTTAGGAAACGGAGCCATAGCACCTGCATCTTTTTTTCTGCGTATGTTTGCGGCTTAAATTTCTTCAACTCCACGAAAATGAGGTGCAGACCGTCAATCACCTTGTCGGTATATTTGTCATGGACGAGGTGGTAGTAATGGTAGTATTCGTCCACGTCGTTCATGAAATTCTCGTTGACGAAGTTCAGCGCATAGACGGGCTGCAGGAGTTCGTAATCGTCACCCTTCTTCGACTGCGCCACGTAGGCCTTCGAGGCGTTGAGCAGCACGCGCTTCTTGAACGAGTCCGTCCACGTCATCTGCATCTCCACGATAAACTCACGGTTCTTGTTATCCTTGCAGCATACATCCACAATGCTATCCTTTTCTACCAGCGGACGGTCGGGCACTTTCTCGGCAGGCCAGTATTCGATGCTCTCCACACGCTCGTCGTCCTTCAAGGGAAGAAGCGCGTTTAGCAAACTGATGACGAGGTGCTTGTGCTCACCTAACACCTTCTTGAAAGTCAGGTCGGCTCTCGGGTCTAAATATTTTCCCATAGTTTTATTGCTTTTGATTTTACGGTGCAAAGTTACGAATAAATCTGCACATTCTCTGCAATCCTTCGGAAAAATCTACAAGTTTTAACTGAACGCTGACGGTTCACCCGCGATTTTTCCCGATTCACCCGCTTTTGCTTGGCGGTCTGCGGAAAAAGCAGTATCTTTGCACGCAGAATGAAGACGAGACGAATCATACACGGGGTGTTGCTGGTGCTGGGACTATCGCTGCTGGGACTGCTGTTCTACTACCTGATGTGGCTGATAACCGACGAGGAGTTCAGGGAGATGCTGAAGTACGGCTGGCCCTGGACGTCGGGAATGATACTCGTGGACTATATCCAGACCCGCACATGCCTGAGCAGTTTGACCAGGAGGACGGTCTGTTCAAGTTTGAAAAGAGAATGAAAGAAATATGAGAAAAGCAAGCAGAGAGATGGATGCCGCCTTCGCATTGGAGGTGTTGGATAAGGCTCCATACGTGACAG
>JAEEGL015908641.1_pt1 | contig 12592 bp, 10 predicted proteins | sample 9134231 | NCBI WGS metagenome assembly JAEEGL01 (sample SAMN16246548, study PRJNA631951) | gut metagenome | biome: gut microbiome; feature: rumen; material: fiber-attached | host: Bos | place: Iran: Karaj | collected 2018-10
CATAATGATAGGCCTTGGCTCCGTGAACGCACAGCCTACAGGCGGTTCCCAGAATACTATGATCATAGCACCCACCACGGATGATACTCTCAAAAATCTTGAGATAAAAGACGAAGACGGGAACACAGTATTCACATACGAATTCGCTGACTACACCGGAACCTCAAAGACTGTAAAATCAAGTGAAGCCGCACCCAATATTTTCATATCATCAGACGCCTTGGTCAGCGGAGAGACCTATGAGGTATTTGTAAACGGTACATCCCAGGGCACGGTCACCATTAACAGTGTTACAACAACACTCGGAAACGTGGCCACCATGGGCGGCTTCGGAGGCGGACAGAAAGAACAGTGGTTCACAAAATAAAACATGAGGATTATTGCTTAGTAAAAGCGTCGGTCAGATGAAAAAAGCCCCATCCCGTAAAGGATGAGGCAAACATTTGAACTCGATCTCTTGTGAGTCGCATATCGAGTAGCGACAAACATTTGAACCCGACCATGTTTTAGTTGCATATCGGGTAGCAACAAACATTTGAAGCAGTCTCCTGCTCATCTAAAGTATATGAAAAAGTGTGGGTTTTGTCAATATAATAAAGATAAGTTGCATGAACAGACTGTCAAACTACCGATATGTCAAAAAAGACTTTGTAAAGGATTTACCGTTCAAAGCTGCGGTCAGATGAATTTAGTTGACAAATCTATGGCTAAAGCATATACTGTATATACGAAATGATATCGTTAAGACGAAGGCGATAAGTATGATTATTAGTGAACGGATTTTTAAGATAATGGATGAGCGGGGAATGACTCAGAAAGATTTCTCAAGGCTTACAGGGATTTCTCAGAGTACGATCTGTGATTGGAAGAGAAAGAAAACAAATCCTTCTTCTGATAAGATCATGACTATATGTAATGTGTTAGGAGTGACCCCTTTTGAGATCCTGTCTGATTCTTCTGATGACTCTCATGGGCATGATTTCATTGTTTGCAGTGCGGGAACAGATAATTATGAAATCTTAGTCGAATTAGAATCGCTTGATATCAGACAAAAGGATAGGGTGAAGGGTTTTATAGAAGCACTGAAGAGCTTGTCCTGACCAGAGTGTAGTGTGGAAAATGGGTGATATTTGTTGAGCAAATTTCAAGTAAAGGTATTATAAAATTCAGGCTTGTCACTATTGGCAGGCCTTATTTCTCAAAAATGAAAAACGTATATACGTACACATAACGTAATCGCACAAGAGAATGGTTTAGAAGATGAACCGAAAATGTTCAAAAAGAAAAAGCAAGCATTTTCATAATAATGTTGACATGTCAGCCCGAATTTAATATACTCATGTCAGCAGTGAACCCTACTGTATGAGTGGGAACGATAAGAGCAGTGAACCCTACTGTATGAGTGGGAACGATAAAAGCGGTGAATCCTACCGGTAAGTGGAAACTATTTTGGGCTGCACTTTTTGTGTGGCCCTTTTTTTGAAAGAGAGAAGACAGTAAATGCATCAAATAAAACTGAAACTGTATACTATGGATATGAAATATATTCGAGATCTTCATAAAGCTGACGATCGTGTGCAATCGGTATCTCCGCAAATTCATAAGAGCAATCGTCCTTTTGTAGGTGTAGTAGTAGTTTGTAACAATCAAAAATACTGTATTCCGCTTGATCATCCCAAAGAAAAGCATTATAAGATGAAAAACGATGTTGATTTTACCAAGGTTTTTGATGGTAACAAGTTGATTGGTGTCTTAAATTTTAATAATATGATTCCTGTAGATGATAGTTTTATAAGACCTCTCAACGTAAAACCTGATAAAAATGATAGCATAGATGAAAGAGCTTATAAGATTCTGTGTTCCAAGGAACTCGACTGGATTCAAAAAAATCAAGATGCTATTATCAAAAAAGCAAATAAGCTTTATGTAATTGTACAGCGTGAAAATACCAGTGTGCTTCTAAAGAAACGTTGTCTGGACTTTAAGAAGCTTGAAGAAGTATTAAAAAAACATTTGTCAAGATGATCCTGTCTGATTCTTCTGATGACTCTCATGGGCATGATTTCATTGTTTGCAGTGCGGGAACAGATAATTATGAAATCTTAGTCGCATTCGAATCGCTTGATATCAGACGAAAGGATAGGGTAAAGGTATTATAACATACAGGCTTGTCACTTTTGGCAGGCATTATTTCTCAAAAACATAAACCGTATATACGTAGCAGAAACGTAATCACATAAGAGAATAATACGAGGAGAAACTGTAATGGTTAAAAAACTAAATATTGTTTTGTCATATCCGGTAAAATGGGATCAATACAAGATTTTTAGAGACTATATACAGAACTTCTATGATGCCTTAGGATATCGGAAATTTAAGGATTTTGATCATTATTATAATGAGTCGGATGAAGAGCTTGTTATGAGGGCTCCTTCGTCATTTAAGAAGGAATGGTTGTTATATTTGGGGGTCTCTTCAAAAAGAGAATCTGAGGGAGATTATGCCGGACGTTTTGGAGAAGGATTTAAGATAGCAGCTCTGTGTTCGCTAAGAGATATGGGGTGGAATGTAAGAATGGAATCCGAAGACTGGCAGCTTGAGGTTATTACGATAAAAGATCATATTGAGAATAAGCCGGTGGATTTTTTGGGATATGACATTTCCGACAGGTTTGATGATGGTTTTTCTGTTTTAAGACTCAGAAGAGTAAAACCTGAGCAATATCGTATATTTAAGAATGAGATAAAAAAATTCTATTATCCTGAAAATGATGTTTTGGGTGAAAAGCTTGTTGATAAATATATGATTTCGATTTGTTTTCCGTCTGAAGAATATCGTAAAAGCTGCATCAATAAAGCAAAAGGTATTTTGTTTTTGACGTATCAGGTCAGATATTTTCTGAGCTTTCCGCTTATTATCTGCTGTCATTTTGGTTTTTCTTTTAATGGTGATGATAGAGACAGGGATTATCTGAGTGGGTGTGAAGCAGAAAGTGTGATCAAAAGTATTTTTGAAATGTTGACTGCAGAAGAGGCTTTTACAGTTCTTCTGGCATTGAAAGATTTTTGGCATGTATCTTCAGGAAAAAACCGAATGAGTTGTCATGTGTCTTTTTTTATTGACGTTCTTATTAACATAGTCCTTCATGAACCGGAAATGGTGCAAAAGTTTCATAATGAATATAAAAACGAATTGATCACGGATCATTGGGTTAATGCATATGGCGGCAGAAAAAAGATTGCAAAACAATGGTTTGGTGCAAGCGAGTACAGCCGGTTTAGAAGGAGAGTGCGAAATACGTTTTATATGCTTGGCATAGAAAGTATTGAAGAACTATGCGAATCTAATAATGGATTCATAGTATCTGAGATTCCTAATGTTAAAGAAAATAAATATATTGATATCTTAAAGCTGATAGTGAAAGAGCACTTTATGGATATAGTTATATACGACGAAATGCCAAGAACATTGGTTATCACAAACGATAACGTTCCGGTTAGAGGAGTTGCAAGTTCTGTAAAAGGTTTGCCGGCGCAGAAAAACAGTTTTGGATTGATAAAACGACGGTATTTGGAAATAGTTTATTTACAACGTAAAGTTCTCCAACGTGATTTGTTTGAGGAAGCATTGTCTGTGTATTTACACGAACTAAGTCATCAATTTGGCGGAGATAATTCTGCTGCATTTCACAAAGTGCTATTGTTGATTTCAAAAAGAATGATAGAAATCGGAAGCACAGAAATACGGAAATACAGGAATATGTGGGAGGCAATTTAGATGTCGAGTTTTGTTCCATTGGAGATATCGTTAGATTATCCTGTTAATTGGAAGTTTGACAGAATAATCAGAGATCTAGTTCAGAATTTTTATGATGCTATTGGAAGAAATGACTTTGGAAACAAATTTATTTATGAAATCATATCATCAAGTGGTGGCTCTTTTGATATTACAATGAAATGCAAAGGGTATCCCTTTTCGTATGAGTGGCTGACTTATGTTGGAGGCAGCACAAAGACAGATCATCCGGGTGATTATGCCGGAATGTATGGTGAAGGTTTTAAGATATGCATGTTGATACTTGTGAGGAATGGTTATGCTGTTACTATGGAATCTTCTGACTGGAGTTTGAAACCTTGTTCATACGAGATGCATATTGACGGTAAGAATGAGAAAATACTTGGATATAATATATTTAAGAGAGATGATGACGGATGGACCTGCTTGATAATAAAAAATATTCCGAGTGACAATTATGATTATGCCAAAGAGGGGATGTTACATTTTCTGTATGACGGCAATCCTCTTTTAGGAAGGAGAATCGCCGGTAACAAATTTATAGAATTATATGAGAGAAGCAAAATGGAGATACCTTGCAGAAATGATGAGTGCAACGGCAGAGGTATTTTGTTTTGTAATATGCTGGCCAGAGGAGTGTTGGATCTTGATGTGGTGATTGCTATAAAAAAAGATATGAGAAGTGAAGATTCGCGAAAAAGGGAAGTACTTGAATTATGGGAATCGATTTCAATTTTAAACAGGATATCAAAATATATCAGTCCGAGAGCTTCATATCAATTGCTTTTGAGAATGAAAAAGTATTGGAATTACATGCCCCAAAATTATCATGATGTGTATTCCTGGTATTATTTTATATGTCAGCTGGTTCGTAATATTGCCGGTTCGGATAAGTATAAAAAAAGATTTATGTCAGAATATACAAAGCTGATGTATGTCAAAAAGCGAACCGGAGACAAAACTGAGGATAAAACAATACGTGCTGTGAATGCCTGGTATAGGTTACAGGAAAAATATAATGAGTATCAACTTGTTAATCCTATATTCAGGTTACTTGGAGCATTGTCGGTAGTAGATGAGTATGAATCTCAAAAGCTTGAGGAAATCAGGAATCCGACAGAAGAGGAGAAGGAGTTTGTTGAGTTTCTTTTTTCTGCTTACGAGCGGGTTTTTGATTATTATTCGTACGATGAAAGACCAAAGGTGAAAATAATCAAATCCGGAAACAGATATTCACAAATACAGTTTTCGAGCAGGAATAACAAAAGAAATAGTAATATAAAGTATAAACTGAGTTTGATTTTGCTGACAGAGGAAGTATTTACGCAGGATTTTGCGGATGCGTTTATGTTTTTTGCGGAAAAAGTATTATATGTATATGGTACGCCGCATAGTGCCTGCAATAACCTGATGATGACAGAGCTTTTGAACTGCATTGCAAAAAACATCACACTCTTGGAACAATATGCCAACATATGGAAAGAGAAACAGTCATATGCTTGAATCTAAGATGAGACAATCTGAAAAAAATTACAATAGGGGTTTTAATGAAGGCTATTATATAGGGCTATTGGAAGGTGACATTTTCTTTGCGTTATGTCTGATAAAAAATGAAGAATGCTATAGAAAATATGAGAACGGTTTAGAGGCTGAACTGAAAATGTCCAAAAAGAAAAAGCAAGCATTTCTGAAAAATAAAGATAAGTTGCATGAAATCTATATAGAGAAAAGAAAAACCGAGGAGGGGCAGGCATTTATGGATTATGTTGAAAAGTACAAGAATCTGCCTGCTGAATCTATCGTCATGCATATATTAAAAGAAAGTGAATATTGGCATGTGAATTAGCTTGAAATCACAACAGAAAAAAACTATGGTATAATCAATCCAAATGTGATAGAATACCTTTTGTGTGAGCAGATCACATTAAAATAAATACCGGAAGGAAGGTAATATCATGAATGTATTGGTTATCAACTGCGGAAGCTCTTCACTCAAATATCAGGTGATCGATTCCGAGACAGAGAAGGTATTGGCGAAGGGTCTTTGCGAGCGTATAGGCATTGACGGAAGGCTGGTGTATGCACCGGCAGGCGGAGAGAAGGTTACTACTGATATTCCGATGCCTACACACAATGAGGCAGTTCAGTCGGTTATAGATGCGCTGACTAATGAGAAGACCGGCGTTATCAAAGATCTTGCAGATATAGGCGCTGTAGGACATCGTCTTGTGCATGGTGGTGAGAAGTTTACAGAGTCAACTCTTATCGATGATGCAGTCATCGAGGCTATGAATGATGTGAATGACCTGGCACCGCTTCACAACCCGGCAAACCTTATAGGTGTTGCGGCCTGCAGAAAGCTCATGCCGAACACTCCGCAGGTTGGTGTATTCGATACCGCATTTCATCAGACAATGCCGGAGAAAGCTTATCTTTACGGCGTTCCTTACAAATACTATGAGCAGTACGGCGTGAGAAAATACGGTTTCCACGGCACAAGCCACAGCTTTGTATCAAAGCGTACTGCAGAGCTTATGGGCAAGGATATCAAGGATCTTAAGATCATCGTATGCCACCTTGGCAACGGCGCAAGCCTTTGTGCTGTAGACGGCGGCAAGAGCGTAGATACATCAATGGGTCTGTCACCTCTTGAAGGTCTTGTGATGGGAACACGCTCAGGCGATATCGATCCCAGCGCTATGGAATACATAGCAAAGAAAGAGGGACTTGACATTTCGGGAATCCTCAATGTTTTGAATAAGAAATCCGGTGTATACGGTCTTTCGGGCGATGTTTCCAGCGATTTCAGAGATCTGTGGGCAGGCAAGGAGAACGGAAACGAGCTCTGTGCCAAGGCTCTTGAGGTTTTTGCATACAGGGTTATCAAGTACATCGGCGCTTACGCCGCAGCCATGAACGGCGTAGATGCTATCGCATTTACTGCAGGTCTCGGTGAGAACGACGTGAATATGCGTAAGATGATCTGTTCTAACCTTGGATATCTTGGCATAACTCTTGATGAGGCAGCCAATGATGTTCACGGTGAGGAGAGGAAGATCTCAACAGCAGATTCCAAGGTGGAAATGTGGGTTGTGCCTACCAATGAGGAACTTGCCATCGCCAGAGAGACAGTAGCCATCGTAGGCTGAGATTAATAATGTTGAATTTGCTGCAGGGTGTAGGATTCTGTCCTACCCCTGCATTTGTTGAATTTTAAGAGCGGGGTTTATATGAAGATAGATCTTTTGGATGTAGTATTGAATGAGGGTAAAACTTGCGAATATGAGGTCAGTCTTGAGGCTGAGGAGATCAATGTAAACGGCACTGACTGTAAAGTTATTGCTTCTCCTGTGTTTATACTGACTGCTGCTAACAGGGCAGGCGTCAGGGTAGACATAAAGGCAGACGGTGATGTGAAGCTTTCGGCGCCCTGTGACAGGTGCCTTGAACCGGTTGAGATCACGGTACACATTGATATTGATGAGCAGATAGCCATAGAAAACGGCAGTCTGGCAGGAGAGAAGCCTTATTTTATCAGTGCTAACGCCATGGATGTGGAGTCTGCCATCATGGACAGTATTTTTTCAAATTATCCGTATAAGGTGCTGTGCAGTGAGGATTGTAAAGGATTATGCATGAAATGCGGTCAGAATCTGAATATCAAAGATTGCGGCTGTGACAGGTTTGTGCCGGATCCCAGGATGGCGGCTTTCCTGGATTTTTAACATATTCTTTTGTTTGGATTTTATCGATCCTGCAGAGAGCATCATACGGGTTTTGATGCCGGCTGACAGACCGCAGATTTTGATCATACCAGAGAAGGAAGAAATATACATTTATGACAGGCAGACAACAAAAAAGCACAGAGCAGAGCGGAAAGACGAAATCAGATCAGGCTGTAAAAGCTGATAAGACCATAAAAGCTGATAAGACCATAAAAACTGACAATAACATAAAAACCGATACTCTTACGGAACATGGAAACCGGACATTGGGTCACAGGATAGATTCGTTGTCAGACAGGATCCTGGCAAAGCCGGTCTTATTCATTATTCTGTTCTTTTTGGCGGATATGCTGATCTTTGGGTTTTTGAATTCATACCCCAAGACTATCGCTGTCTACAATGACGAGATGTTCTATTACCATATAGCCAGGTGTATTTTTGAAGGTAAGGAGCTGACAGTAAGGCATTTCAACCTTGATTTTCATAAGGTTCTGTACAGCATACTGCTGGCACCGACCTTCGCCATTAAAGACTCCATTATGAGGATCAGGGCGACGGCGTTTCTGAATTCTTTTATCATATCGCTGTCGGTGTTCCCGTTATTCGGGACAGCGAGAAAATTGTTGAAAAAGAACTCACAGGTCCTTGCAGTGATGTTCATATGGCTGATCTTCCCCGCAAAGGTGGTAGGTGCGGGATATATGTGCGAGATCACGAATATGCTGCTGACTCAGGTTTTCGTATATCTGTTCATAAAAGGCTATTATATCAGAAAAGATATAAACAGGATCCTGATGGCAGTGTTGCTGGGAATCGTGCAATTCCTGTTGTATTTCAATAAAGAGATTTCCATCTATTTCGGTATAGCCTACGCTATAGCGATGTTTACGCGCGTTATACTGGACAAAGAAAAGAGGATCGTTAATTTCCTGTCAATCCCTGTTTTCGCCGGTGTGGCATTCGGACTTAATGCGCTGGTGGAGAAGATGTTCTTTTCCGAGGTGGCAAACTCCTATGAGGGGTCATATCAGGCCATATCCGGTACGCTGAGCGGAGGCAGCAGCATAGGATCGCTTTTGTGGGTTTCATATTTTCTGATGTATAACCTTGTGTTTGTGGTGCTGGGATTCGGCGTGTTTACAGTCATAGTGCCGATACTCACCATCAAAAGACAGGATACGAGAGATCGTGTCATTACGGTGTTTTTGGCTATGGCAGTGCTGTTTGCCATGGGCGCAGTGGCTTTCCTCATCAACAGGGGTGAGTCAACGGACGGATACAGCACCAGAGTGCACTTAAGATATGTAGAGCCTTTGATCATGCCGACGCTTATACTGTTCATCTCCGTCATGAGCAAATACAGGGCTTATATCATCAACAACAAAAATCTGATCATAATAGGCCATACACTGTATTTTGCGCTCTTTGTGTGTGCCGGATTCACCTTCGAGTTCGGCAGCATGGTTGATGATACCGTTATAAGGCTTTATCAGAAGGCGGCCTATGCGCTGGATGAGATATCCCTTCAGATCACGGGGGGCAATCTTTTCTCGCTGTTGCTCAGGATATGCCTGGTGGCCGCTGTTGCGGGCGTTCTGGCGCTTTTGTACAAAAAGGAAAAGCTCTTTATGCCCGTAGCATTTGCATTATTTGCAGTAGCTATGTTTTCAAATCTCGTGTGCTCATATACTACATTCAGACGGTCCTACGAGATGAACGGTGAGACAGTGAAGCTGTATGATGAGACCGCGGATTATCTGGAAGCTTTGGATGGCAATATCCTGATCGCTTCAACGGATCTGTATATTCAGAGAGGTTATGACAGTTTTCTGGATGTAGACAACCTTTATTCCACATCCATGAGGTCGGTGTATATCAATTTCTGCAGCACAGAAACGTCGGATACGGAACTTGTCATAGATCTCGATAAAGACAGGATAAAGGCCAATTATCCTGATTATGATGATGAGTACGAAGATCTTGATAAAATATCATATGTGATATTAAAAGACGACGAGACCATAGCATTCAACGCAGACCGCATAGCCGGTTTCCCGCTGGAAGAGCTGGGATTTTCTCTGTACAGGCAGGTGGATCCGTCAAAGCTCTGCCTTAAGTTCAACGCATGGGATCAGATGACTGACAAGGAAAAGCAGAATTACGAGTTTTTGAAAAGCCTGATGCAGGATGTGGATACGGGGGAATGATGGGAGATAATGTGGTCAGGACCGTGACCAGCAATATGTTTTGGCGTTTTTCCGAGAGAATTCTGGCACAGCTGATTGGTTTTATAGTATCCATAATACTCGCCAGGATCTTAGATCCGTCAAATTACGGAACTGTGGCGCTCATGATGGTGTTCATCAATGTGTTACAGGTATTCGTAGACAGTGGGCTCGGAAACGCATTGATACAAAAGAAAAACGTGGATGACATAGATTATTCCACCGTTTTTTTTACAAATGTAGTCTTTTGTATCCTGCTGTACGGTCTTTTGTTTTTGTCATCAGATCTTATCGCAGGATTTTACAAGGATCCGGAGCTTACGTCATACATTAAAGTACTCGGGCTCATAATACCCATATCCGGGATCAAAAACGTACAGCAGGCATATGTTTCGAGAAATATGCTGTTTAAGAAGTTCTTCTTTGCCACTACGAGCGGGACGGTGATAGCCGGATTTTCCGGGGTTATCCTGGCTTTGAAGGGAGCTGGAGTGTGGGCGCTTGTGGCCCAGCAGCTCATAAATCTTTCCATAGATACCTGCGTGCTGTGGATCACGGTGAAATGGAGACCGGTCAAAAGCTTCAGTGTTGAAAGGCTGAAGGGATTGTTTGGGTTTGGATGGAAGCTTCTGGCATCCTCCCTTCTGGATACAGGATTTGATGAGATCAGAAAGCTTTGCATAGGCAAGATATACACATCCTCGGATCTGGCATTTTATGATCAGGGTGATAAGCTTCCCGGAGTGATGATCACAAATCTGAATACCACCATAGATTCGGTACTGTTGCCTGTAATGTCAAAAGAGCAGGATGACAGTACGAGAGTGCGCGCAATGCTCAGGCGCAGCATAAAGGTGGGAATATACATAGTCTCTCCGTTTGTAGTGTGGCTTTCGGTTGTAGCTGAACCGCTGGTGAGACTGATGCTGACTGAAAAGTGGCTGCATACGGTATTCTTTATACGTGTGTTCTGCTTTAGCTATCTGTTTTTTCCGATCCATACGGCAAATCTGAATGCTATGAAGGCGCTGGGCAGGAGCGATCTTTTCCTGAAACTCGAGATAGTAAAGAAGGCTTTGATGCTGGTGCTTTTGTTCCTGACCGTGAGCATCAGCGCGGAGGCTATAGCTGTCAGCATGCTGGTATCGTCATGCGTGAGCGTTTTTATTAATGCTTTACCTAACAGAAAGCTGTTGGGTTACGGCACTGTGGCCCAGATACTGGACATTCTACCGGAGATCCTGTGCGCTATGTTTACGGGGATTTGCATATACCTGATGAGTTTTATAGGCCTTTCGGATTGGATGATGCTGGTATTGTCTGTAATATTCGGGCTTGCAGTATATTTTCTGTTATCAAAGCTTATGAAGCTGGATAGTCTGGATTATCTCGTGATGATATTAAAGGGGTATGTCAGGAGAAAGAGAAATTAAAGTTGGAAAGAAAACATGAGGTTTGTATTTGATGAAAGGTAAGCATCATATTGTACTTGAGTCCAAGAGGCTTAAATATGAATTTGATATAAAGAGAAATATTACTGTTATTTTAGGTGACAGCGCCACAGGCAAGACTACAATGATCGATATGCTGTCATCATATGCAAGGTACCGAACATCGGGAGGCGTTAGACTTGAAACAGATGTTCCATGTGTGGTGTATTCTGAGTCGGGAGATGATTGGAGAAATATCCTAAGAAACATTCAAATGAGTATTATTTTTATCGATGAGGATTACTCATTTGTTTTTTCAGAAGATTTTGCTGAGATAGTAAAAGATAGCAACAATTATTTTGTGATAATAACAAGACGTCCGTTATACAATCTGCCATATAGTATAGATGAGGTTTATGGCATCAGGACAACAGGAGATTATCATTTCCCTGAGAAGGTGTATCACGAGTTTTATCGTATTTACGAAAGAGAAAAACGTGCGAAAATAGAAGATAAGTACGTCTTTATTTTAGAAGACTCTAAGGCCGGGTTCGATTTTTATAAGAATGCTTTTGGGGATAAAATCTGTAAAAGCAGTGGTGGTAATGCAAATATCTCAAATATGTTGGATGAAACAGAGGAAAGTGCGGTAATCATAGCTGATGGAGCTGCATTTGGGGCATATATTGAAGATCTTTTATCTGTTGCTTCCGAAAAGGAGAATGTTATAATCTTTTTGCCGGAATCCTTTGAGTGGTTGATCTTGAAATCTGGCATAATGAGTGAGACTGAAGTAAAAACGATTTTGGATTCACCTGAGGACTATATCGATAGCAGCCGATATTTTAGCTGGGAGAGATATTTTACTGCACTGCTGATGCACTTTACTGAAAATGACCCAGTGAAATCATACAGTAAGATAAAACTGAGTCCATATTATTACACAGGTAAAAACAGAGAGGCAATACTCCGAACAATGCCGGAAGAGATCAGACATCTGGCAAATACAGATTAATGTGAGGCATGTGATAATGTTAAGTGTTATTTTAGGTGAAACAGATAATGTGATGTATGGACCGGCCTGGTTTAAGTTTAATTATGATACAGGTTGGTTTGAAGATGAACTTGTTCAAAAGATGATGCAGGATATAGATAAGTCACGATATGTTGCTGGAGAATATATAGAGAGTGATGTTTTAGGCCCGATTGCACCTACAGCACTTTCCGGTGGATTAAAAACCCTGATCTGCATATATAAAAATCCTGATCTGATTTTTGATGCTACCAGTTGCGGTGAAAACTGTGCAAAGTGGCTACTGGAAATTGGTAATACTGAAGATATAACAATAAACCTCAAATATCTTATGAAATTTAAGGAATATGAGCCTTTCGATATCCTGATCTTAAATGAGGACAA
>JAEEGL016108873.1_pt1 | contig 12592 bp, 12 predicted proteins | sample 9134231 | NCBI WGS metagenome assembly JAEEGL01 (sample SAMN16246548, study PRJNA631951) | gut metagenome | biome: gut microbiome; feature: rumen; material: fiber-attached | host: Bos | place: Iran: Karaj | collected 2018-10
CAAATTTGTAATACGTCTTGAACTTCCTATTCCAGAAAAATATAACACTTCCGCTCCAAGTTTAAATTTAAAAGTATCAATTTCCTCAAAATCAATATCTTCAGATAGCGACTCGACTAGCTGTTCGTAAGATTCTTGTCTTCTGGAGAGAAACTTAGCTGGATCATCTTTATCTGCATAAAAATGCGGAGTAAATACAACTCTATCAACACCCTGCTCAAGTTCCATGCGGATCATTTTCTTAGTCATATTCATATCTTTACTGCCATCATCCATTCCAGGCAGTATATGCGTATGAAAGTCAATCATCTTATGCTCCGTCCACTAAAACCAACTACCATAAATCCATAATATTAATAAAGTTCAAAAAACAACGATGAAATTTAGTCTTACTTGAATATTTCATCGTTGAATAGTATATATAAAATTTTTATAAACTGCAAATAAAAAAAAAATAATCTAAAATCAACATTTTTGTTGATTTTGACAGTAACACATTGCTATATAATTGCTGATACAACATGTGCCATCTAACATTATTATATCAAGCATTTATTTTCACATTCAACAAAGCCTATTTTAATGGACATACCTTTAGACATAAATAACAAGAAAGACATTTTTTTTCATTTATTTGTGGATATTCAAATCCTTCCTCATCCTCAACCATAGAAATTGCATTTTGTGGACAAACAGCATAACAGGCAGAACAACCACAGCATTTTTCTTTTTTTTCATATAATTTGGGAGTATCCCTTTCTATCATTTATCTCTCTCCATTGCTTTCTTTATCTTTCTTTTCATTCGTCCCAAGAAAGATCTTAAATCATTTTTAAATCCATAATTACCATATTTCTTTGCTATATATTCAAAATGCCTACTATTAAAATCCATCCAAAATTGTTCTCTATTATCTGGTCTGGGAAAAGGAGCCAACAACGGTGGTTGTAAACTGTCTTCCAATTTTGTATGTTTCCATATTAATTTATTCTTAACTAATTCAAAAGCAATTTTACCAGTATCACTGTTGACCAAAACTAATGATACGCCCTTATTATCGTTGAATTCAGGTGCTGCCTTTTCAATTCCCCAATAATCAGCAATCGTAATATCTCCCGGATGTATCAGAGATTTATACGGACATTCATAACAGCTAGGGCGTAATATATTATGTCCATAAAAAAGATTTCTAAAAATTCTACTACTTACCGATTTGCCATTTTGAAAAAATATGGTTTCAACATGATCATTCCATCCAAAATCTTTTTTGTTTCGAAAATCAACATTAACCACTTTTGAGAAGTTTTTCGCCTCTTGCCATTTAAGATATGCTTTCCAGATTTTTTTACTTGGTACACCATGGCAAACAATATCTATGCACAATAAATTGTTATATTCTTTCCCAATAAATTTCTTTAACCCTGCTACCTGGCACGATGTTCCAGAAAACAGCACCTGCTTTCCATTAGCCAAGTCCATCTTAACATTTTTAAATGTTTCTCCTAAGCTGCTCTGAATATATTTTGATCCACGCATTCGGTTTCGATTTTCGACATTATCCGCTCGTATATGTTTTGCCAAAAAATTACTAGTCAGTACACACCCATAAACGACTCCGCCCTCAGATAGCGTTTTATCCGATATTGCTGAAAAAAAGCCGCCTGACCTAGAACAATTTATTACAGCTTCATTCTTATTTTTTACTGCATAAGATTTAGGTTTTTCCCAATTCATATAAACCAACCTTTATAATTTAAAAATATATTTTTTTACTACTTGCCAACAATCTCTATTAACAAGAATGTTTATTCCAATTCCAATAATTCCAATAACAAAAACAAGAACCATCCCCCATACAAAAAACTGCCCATATGAATTAATTTCAGGTTTAAAGAAACTAGAAATTGCTACTGCTCCCCCAAAGAGCAAATAATTAACCCCCATAATAGTAACTGATTTGCGATATGATCTTTTCATAACCTTTTTATCAGCTATATATGTGCACCATATCACTTTTATAGGCAAAGCTATTACAGTAGCAAATGTGACTCCGACTATACCAAATCTGAGAACAAATATTATAGATAAAGATAAATTTATCAATGCTTCAACTAAAGAAACAATACTTGTTTGTTTTGCGTAACCTGCAATGCCTGTTAGCTGACCACTAGTATATCTACTCCATGATATCAGTTGAATAAGGCAAAACATTATCGGCAGCATTGGATAAACATACTCTACATCTGTTACTCCATGTGTATATAATTTCACAAATGGAATCGCCAAAAACACACATACTGACATCAATATCGTCATCAATCCAATAAAAATTGAATTGAATGAATCATGTATCCTTTCATATCTTTTAATATTATCATGATAAGCATATCCAATTAGATAATTTATACTTGAGAAAACAGCATAAACAATCATTGAAATATTTGAAAAAATCATATTATAGATGCCATATACTGATGCCATTTGAGTACTTAAAAAGGTAGAAAGGACTATCATATCCGTTGAAGAAAAAATCGTCCAACATATTTCAGTAAGAATATATGATTTTCTGTCTTGCAATTTAATAGTTCTGCCTGTTCTTCTAAATACAACCCATCCATAATTCTTTCGAAAATAAAAATCATAAAAGAACACTTTTACTACTGTCACTAAAAAGTAAACTAATTGCAGCAAAATTATGTTGAATCCAAATACAGCCATGGAAACTTTAACTATATTTCCTATAATTTTATTAATCAAGTTGATACTATTATTCACATAATTTTTGCCATCTACGCTAATGATGATAGAAGGCGTCTCGATATAGTAAAACGATATAACCCCTGACATACCTTCTAATAATACGATTAATGATATATAAATATTATTTACATTAGTTTTCAAAATATATGGCAATAATATCGCAATGCAAATTACTCCTATTCCATAAATCAGGGTAAATCGCCTAAAATAAGATTTTGCTATTGAGGCTATCTCTGAAACACCTTTCTTATCCTTTTCTTGAAACGGCTTAAACAATAAATTTCTTGCAGCTTGTGCTATTCCTGCTTCAAGTAAAGCCATATATGTAAAAATCTGTGTAACAGTACTTAAAAGTCCATTTAAGTCCGAACCGTAACTAGTTATAAATATGCGAGGTATTATAAATCCAATTATAATTACAATAAATTGACCACCAAATCCGGTGATAATATTTCTTTTTAATTCTTTATCATTCATACTCATATATTATTTTACTTTCAATATATCTTTGATATATTGAATAGATTTTACTCTTTCATTTTCAACATTAGCTCTTGCATCATCAAAACAAATATTCTTGAATACAAAGCTAGCAATGTCTGTATTATCTGTAACAATTCGATTTTCTAGTCCACATATTTCACACAAATCAACAACCCGATTTGACGCGTAAGGTGGTACCAATGCAATAAACTGTTTTTCAAATATTATCGAAAATGCAGTTGCATGAAATGATGATGCTAATACAAAGTCAGCATTCATTATCAAATTCAAAAAATCTTTAGGGGAAGCTGATTTATATTGATATGCTTTTCCTTTAAATTCCTTTGCATATCCGCAAACAACTATATCAAGTCCTAACATCTTAGAAATGCTTTTAGCTAATGTAATTATTTTGGGGTCAATTGAAATATAGTAAACAAACAAATATTTTCTTTTATAAATACGATTACATCCAGCCATTTCACGCCAAAGAGTTGATTCAATCAATAGCGAAGGATCTATTACCCAACTAATAGGTCTCATAGTTTTTGATGCCAAGTATTCTTTTGTTGTCTTTTCTCTTACCGAAATCAAATCTAATTTCTCTATATCATCAAGCAATTTTTTCTGAATCTCATTAGAATCCGCATCTATCTCGCCTGAACTGGCAGCATATGAACACTTTTTTTTCATCTTAACAAAGGAAAGATCATAAATTTCATAATCTCTTCCAACTATTTCAGTATTCCATACCTGATCACTACCGGTAATCCATATATCATAGTCATTTTCACTACTTAAAAGTTGTTCCCTTGAATACCTTTTTGATATTGGCATCTTATCTCGAAAAGCATTATACCCAAGATGCTTTTTAAACCACCTCGGATAATTTTTTAATCCACGTATGATTTCTTTACATATTTCCGAGAATTTATCGCTTCTAAACACAAAAGGATAATATATTTTTACATTATCTACGCTAACATAATTAATTATTTCTATATTATCTTCAGTTGCAATGCTTTTAATGCAATTTGACAGCGCATATGCCTGTAGCACAGCTCCATAATTGTCAGCCCAATGAAATGTTAATATACCTATTTTCATATTATTTTCGCCATTCTATATTTCTTTTAATTTCTTTAGCCGGTATTCCAGCTATCAAACAATTCGATATATCTGATTTCAGCCCACATACCATACTTCCGCAGGCCACAACAGATCCACTAGGAATTTCACTTCCTTTCAAGATAGTTATATCAGAAGCCAGCCATACATCATCATCAATATTTATGGATTTTTTAATATTCTTAGCCACTCCATTCTCAATTATTTGATGTCCATCAGTATCTCTTATTTTGCAATCCCATCCAACAAGTACGTTATTCCCTATATGAATATTCTTCTCACATTGAATTGAAAGATTTGCATTACTATAGAAATTATCACCTATTTCTAAGCACCCACCATTTGCAATCAATAATTTAACCCCTTGGGCAAGAGCTACATTATCTCCTAACACAATTTTAGATTCCGAATCACAGAAAATAACAGAATTCTCAACAGAAGCAGTTAGCGCTCCAGGAAAACCTATTTTTATCATGTGTTTTTTTATTGGATCTGTAAGCAAAATACTTCCCTTATTACATCCAATGACTTTTACATCATGCCTAAATAAAATAGGTTTTTTTATTGCAATAGAAAAAGGGAACATTCTAAAATTCATCAATAAAGAATATATGCTATCAAGCATATATTCTTTATCATGTACTAGTTTTTTTAATATATCAGCTATGTTTGCTTTTAAACTCATTACAAAGGCCCTTTATATATTTTTTTGTCTTTTTAATAATAATTACAGTATTATTCGTTGCTTTAGGAAATAAAAAAAATGCTTTTACAAACAATCCTTTATATCCCCCTTTTATTACATTCCAATGTTTTTTTATCTTAGAATTAATAATTATTGTATTTTTTTTATTACATTTATATTCCAATTCTGAATTAGCACAAATTGTATTAAATAAATCTTTCGTGATTAATTTCTCTATATCATCACATTTACTCGGATACTTTCTTTTGCATATATCAAGAATACTTTCATGAAGTAATAATACATCCATTCCTTGCTGAATTCCTTTAGCATTTTGCATTGCCCCAGCAGGGTTATAAGAGTAATTGTATCCTGCATACTCCAATAGCATTACTGATTCAACATTTTGATAGCAATTTGCAACATATAATGCATCCTCTCCATATTTCATTTTTGGGAACTCACAATTTTTAATTGAATCCCTTCGAAAAACTTTTGCCCAAATACAATAAGCAAATCTTTTATTAGCTATAAATGCATCTATAAAATACAAAGGATTTGATTTAACAATCCTGTCTGCTTCAATGCTTTTGTTTATTACACCGTTGTCAAAACAATTACAACATACGACATCCACATTATTCTTTTCCATTGCGCCAACCATTGTTGACAAGAAATCCGGCTCCAACATATCATCACTATCTAAGAAGGTAATATAATCGCCTTTTGCACGCATAAACCCAATTTCTCTTGTTATTGCTACACCTTTATTTTCATGAGTATATACTTTAATTCTTTCATCGTTTTGCTTCATCTTTTGGCATAACTGTAATGTATTATCCAAAGATCCATCATCTAACAAAAGCAATTCAAAGTTCTGGTATAGCTGATCCAAAACGCTTTTTACCGTACGTTCTATATATTCTTCCGCATTAAATACAGGCACAATAACACTAACTAATTTTTGATCAAATACCATTATTATTCACTTTCACATTCTTTAGTTATAAAACCATATAATATTTTAGGGCAGACACTTAGCAATACAAGTTTAATCAAGTATCTAACACTCAAATATTTCCAATATTTCTTTGCATCTTTGACCCTTATTCTTGTTTCTGTTCTATCAAATATATTATTTCGATATTGAACGTTTAGAACATCACCAATACAAGTCTCAGAATAGATACGTTTTACCCATTTTACAAAATCACTATCATGGCTAAGTAATTCATCATGAAGTAGTTTATTCATAATTTCTTCAAAATAATGTACTGATATGATTTTCGTTCTACACACATTATAATTATTGCTATGAATAACGCTTCCACCCCTTTGTATGTAAAAATATGTTGGCATGTTACAAACAACGACATTCTTAGAAACAGATATATACTCGACTACAAACAACATATCTTCCCATAATCTAATATCTGTTCTAAACAAAATATTATTCTTAATAATCAATTCTCTTAAATATATTTTATTCCATACATAACCATTTATGATTGCACTATAGCCAAAACAATTTAATGCTTCAATATTGGTCATCGTTGTAATTGTTTTTTCTTTTATTTCTTCAAAACTATGGCCTTTTTTTAGTTCTAGCTCATCCACAACGTGATATGAAACTTCTCCAAGCTGATATTTTCCATCATCCACTAAATCCACTAATGTTTCAACATGTCTATCCGATATAAAGTCATCTGGATCCACAAAACATATATATTTTCCAGACGCTATACTGACCCCAACATTTCTAGCATTGCTACTTCCACCATTTGGAATATGTATAATTTTAATTATGTCTTTATACTTTTCACCATACTTGTCACAAATTATTGATGACGAGTCAGTTGATCCATCATCAACTAAAATAATTTCTATTTTTTTGTATGTTTGAGCCAATACGGATTTTATACTTCTATCTAAATACTTTTCAACATTATAGACAGGCATAATTATACTAACGACTGCACCATTCATCGGAAATCCCTCTTCATTTTTTTCTTTAATCGATTAAAATAGAATTCAAAAAAATGAAATGATATTGGATTCTTTTGTGTTTTTCTAAATATTTCTTCTGTAATACTTTCATATTTTATAGATTTATATTTATTTGGAACAATCAAAAATCTATCACTATTTAAAATATTCTTATCATATTTCATTTTTCTTTCCTGAAAATGCATATAAAGAACTTCTTCAAAAGCCATGTCTGACCCGCTCATATAATACTTCAGAATATGCCCATTATTCCATAAGTATAGAACATCTTTATATGGTTCAACATGATATGAATATGTACGAGCATCAAACCTAACTTTTGTAAATCTAGTAGGAAGCATACAGAAATTTTCAGACCAGTCTTCAGTAAATACTCTTTTATTATTTTTTTCAAATATAGTATTTACATTATCAACTCCACCGTATGTTTCATCAAATTTAGTAATTTTCGACGTTGAAAATGATTCTTTATAGATTTGATGTCCCTCCACCGGTAACATGAATGAACGATTATTCTCATATGTATTTTTATATAAAATCATATGTCCCAGGCAGAAAATTTTATCATAAGATCTTAATAACTCATCTGTTAAAAATGAATCTAAGTCTCCCATTATCGTATCTATATCACAATGACCCCAAAAGTCATATCCAGATATATATTCTTCAAATAAATATCCATATGCAGGTTTATAGTCACACAATTTATAAGGTTTATCCAATACAATAGGAAAATCAAATTTAGATTGTGCCAAATTTTTCATATCGTCAAAAGACATTTGTATACGAATAACATTCTGAGGAAATTCATAATCTGTTTCATCATCCGTAAAGAAAATCCATTGGAAATCTGTATTCTTCTCACATGTTTTCAAAAATACTGGAAAAGAACTTGGCAATTTACCAAAATATGGATTTATAAAAACACATTTTTTCATATTACTCCTTATTAAAATCATTCTATTAAAGCATTATAATTCGCCTTAGATATAACATTCAGCAGTAAAAGAATGGTAATCCACGAAATGCTAATTGTTATCTCAATAGCAGACAAAACAATAAATACACAAATATATGAACTGATAATGCCCACATCAATATTTCTATTCATGTTACAGTTTCTGAATACCACATATACTAAAAATAAAATTAAAGCAGCCCCAACAATACCGGATTCCATCATCACCTTTATTAGGCCATTTTGTATATTAGGAAAATTGTATTGCATACAAATCTCATAATTAGTATCTATTCCATAACCTATTCGCACCCCATTACCAATAATAGAAGGAAGAAGTTCGTATATATATGTTCTTCCTGTAAGTGTCATTTTCTTTTTTAAAACATCTTCAACAAAAAAAATCACAAACTTATTATTTAGTATTAATTCATAAAAAAAGGGAAACAATGCACAAAATATAAATCCCCCCAATATAACATTAGGACTAAGCATAAAAAATATGTCTTTATTTATTAAATAGACAAATAATACCAGCAACAATACTCCTACTATTCCTGTAGCACATCCTGTCATAGTCATAATCATAAACGTTTCAATAATAAGTAGTGTAAAGATTAGTTTTCTTATTTGTGTTGTCATTCCAACCCTAAGCAGATAAAAAGTTATAACAAACAAATGCAGATAAGCCACATTAAATTTATTTCCAATTATATAATTATCATTTATCAAAACACCTAAAATCGCAGTTACATCAGTAACTATCATAATGATAGCCGAAATTGAAAAAAAAGATGAAATTAACTCTGTTAATAATCTACGTTTACGTAAAATTATAAACAGAAAGAAATTTCCTAAAATAATGCAACTATAAATAACTACGGATTTTAAAGTATTTGTTTCAACAACATTGCCCAAGTTAAGATAAGATGCTCTTAAAGACAGAATCAAGTAAATGCACAAAGTCATTCCCTCAATCCCTACATCTTTCTTGTTTATCCATTTTATGTTAAAAAAGACATACATTAACACTAAACATATGCATGCTGCTTTTATATATACATATATTGACAATGCTGGCACTGCTAAAAAAGTCATTAAATATGATGCTATAATCGCAATAGATGAAAAAGATATTTTTAAATAGATTCTTTTCATGTATTTTGCCTAATAACCTTCCTCGTTTGACTAATAATTTAGTTTAGTCACATATATTTCCAAAACATCTATTTTAGGGACTATTTCTTGTTAAGCAATATTCCCCATTTTCGTATGATCACTTACACTAAAATGCAGAATTAGTGTTCTTGTCATCTAAATGATTATGCTCACTCTATAGAACGTTTCCTGTTTTAAATAGTCTTGCTAATCTAACAGCCCCAAAAATCAGTATGGCTTTTCTTCTTTTTACAAGTATAAAAAGGATTTTTGTTTTCAATGGCAATTCATCAATTGGATAAATATTTATCAATTCCATAGTCATAGCATCTGAACAATACGACTTTATCATTGAAATTGCCTCAAAAAAACGCTTTTTACTATAAGCTTCCTCTTGCTTAAAACAAACAATCATATTGTTCATAAACGCCCTTATAACACGATAATTAATATCAGAATTACTTAATTCATCAACAGAGTCACAAAGTTTTTCGTATAGCTTTTTTGTCGCATCGAATCTATCTTGTCTGTATTTTGTCGTCAAAGAGTTGTTATTATATCTGTAATAATAAAGATTTTCTTTTAAAACAGTTACCTTCTTAATCACTTTACAAAGTGCTATTCTAAAAAGCATATCTTCACACAAGTACTCTCTCTCCGAGTAAAACTCAATTTCATTTGACTTAAGAGCGCTTGTTTTATACAAAACTCCCCATGCAGACATAGCAACAACAGGAAGGCAATTTTCGTTATGAGACTGACTTATAGCCTGAGTCAAAAAAGAATTAATGATGTCTTCTCCTACATAGTTATCTTTTAACCTTTTTATATCTGTAGTTTCATTTATATTCCCATCTATATACTTCTTATGTCCAAAATAGCAAATATCTGCTTCCTCATCAGTTATTCGTTCCAATGCCTTCTCGCAAAGAGTACAATCAAAAAAATCATCAGAATCAAGAAATGTAATATATTGACCTTCTACATATCTCATTCCAGTATTTCTTGCGTATCCTAACCCTTCATTTTTTTCCTTATGAATGACTTTTATTCTTATATCTTTTTTTGCCCATACATCGCAAATAGTTCCTGAACTATCTGTGGACTTATCATCAACAAGTATTATTTGTAATTTTCTGTATGTCTGATCTACTATAGACTGAATACAAGTATCTAAATAATTCTCAACGTTGTAAACAGGTACGATTATACTTATCAACGCGTTATTCATTCATTTCCTCCACTTGATATATATATATAAGCTAAGAAAGAAACAGCAAACATAAAGAGCCTTATTCTTAGATCTGCAAAATAATTCTTTCCATCCAAAACCAGCTATTTTTCCATAAACACTATAATACAGCATAGCTTTAATCTTATACTTTATTGGCAAATTAGCCTCTAAATGTACTTCTCCTCTGTACATGCATCCATTCGGTGAATTATAATTCATTTTTCTTCTTGTTTTTGTCAATCCGCCCTCTAGATAATCCGACATATATATTGCATTATTAAAAAATACCATTTTATATTTTTTACTCATCTGGATCCAAACAACATCTTCACTCATAAACTTCTCATTTGGAAAAACCGGGAATGGAAATTCCTTTAGACATTTTGTAATCCAAACTTCAGCCATATCGCCATCAATATTACGTCCATATCTACATTCACAATAAGATTCAACTAAACCATCTTGTGGTACAAGCTTATTTGTTAAATAATGGCCATCTTTGCTCTGTCTTAAATACGCCATTCCACAAATATAGTCACATGATATATTAGCGAAATCTTTTTTTATCGTTTCAATTGCGCTATTTAGCAAATAATCATCGCTATCTACAATAAATGTCAACGGAGAATCAATCATTTTTATGCCCTCATTAAGAGCTGTATGCTTTCCTCCATTCTCTTTATATATATATATAATTTCTATTTGTTTTTCGCTTATCCACTTTTCAGCATATTCCCTAGTATTGTCTACACTACCATCATCAATTATCATCCAAATAAAATCTTTTTCTGTTTGGTTGCATAATGACTCATACAATTTACTTAAGCAATTACCTCTATTGTAGGCGGGAGTTAAAACTGTAATTGTTTTTTCTTTTCTCATACTGTTATCCATATCTACACTATTTCTCAAATAGCCTTAAATACTTATTCATTAACAACTTATTTGTACATTTAATATCATATCTATGACTATCAATTTTTAACATAGACCTACTACTTATGCTTGATGATCTTGATAAAATCTCTTTTGCCCAGTCATTAGGTGAAGCATCCAAACTGATAAAATATGTCTGTTCACTAAAGCCAACTTCTTTAGGCACCTTATCAGAAAAGAAACATGGCAACTTAGCATATTGCGCTTCTACTCCAACAACTGGAACTCCTTCAAAAAATGATGGCATAACAAATACATCCATAGCTTGATATAATTCATTTACATCCTGTCTTTTTCCAAGAAATCTTACTTTTTCATTTAAACCAAGATCAACAACTTGTTTCTTAATTTCGTCTTCTTTCTCTCCAACACCAATTAGGATCAAAAGAGATTTGGGATTTAGCTTTACAAGTTCTTTAAATATCTTTACAAGAAACTTGTGATTCTTCTGATATGAAATTCGACCTATATGTCCTATTACAAATTCATCTTTAATTCCAAGTTCTTCACGCTTATATTTTCTAATTTGTTCATTATACAAAAATGATTCCGTTTCTATCGAATTTGGAATCACTTCAAATTTTTCATTTTTAAACAAAAATTTTCCAGCTTCTTGTCCACAAGCAAGATAATCTGTAGCTACAGATGTTATGCATGATCTATAATACATCTTCAACCAATACTTCATATCTTTATCAATAGAGGTATTGTGACTATGCGCAATTCTTACTGGAATGCCAGCTTTTTTTCCTGCTTTAAGCGGAAGATAACTCATAGCATCAATATGTGAATGCATTATTTTATACTCCGGATGTTCTTTAAAGAATTTATCCATATATTTAAAATATGTTGGTAAATTCTGAGGGTATAACCTAGGAGCATAATATACTTTTCCTCCTAACGATAGAATTTCTTCGTCATAGTCATCCTTATCTGGTCTATGAGTAAGAAAATCAAACTGAATCTTTGTTCTGTCTATATGCCTATAATAATTCATAAGCATTGTCTCAAGTCCTGCTCTATGCATATTGTTCACACATTGAAGCACACGTATCATAAAAATTCCCCACTATAATTATTATTCAACTCTCTAAATAAAAAAGTAATATTTTACATTGCATTTATTAAGTCTAACATTACATTTAATCCGCTAAAAAGTTTATAATAATTTTATAATTTGGACAATTGACACTTAGAAAGAATATTAATTAAATTCTATTGGTATTTTTGTCGTATTTCACAA
>JAEEGL011411733.1_pt1 | contig 12591 bp, 8 predicted proteins | sample 9134231 | NCBI WGS metagenome assembly JAEEGL01 (sample SAMN16246548, study PRJNA631951) | gut metagenome | biome: gut microbiome; feature: rumen; material: fiber-attached | host: Bos | place: Iran: Karaj | collected 2018-10
ATTTAAAGATTAATAATTTTACCATTATATTCATTGATCGCCACGTGGCGGATTTCCCTTGCCATTAAAGAATTAGAGCGGTAGCTGGTTGCCTTTGAAACATTCCAAGCACCATACTTCTCGTTGAGCTTCGTCCTGCTCTGATGATCTAAAAATATTCGCTTCATAACTTAAACTTTTCCGCAAAGGTATGGATTATTACAATGCACATCTTGACTTTTCCGTCACTCAGATCACTTTTTTGTGATCAACGGAAAAAAGAAGAGACTTCCACCCGAAGATGAAAGTCTCTGAATAAATATTCCTCAAATTTTTCCGTCACCTGAATAGGGTATCACCCTTAATGACAGATTTCAGTATCGAAAGGCGTTCCATGATACTTTGCCCCTCACTATTCTTGTAGTCGGTGATACTTGGGGTCTTTTCGTGTTCTTCAAAGAGATAAGGCGCAAAGTTCAACTCATGCAAGTCTAGTTGGACTATCTTGTTGATTATACTCAGGCACAGCCAGTAGTAATCCTTCAGTTTTTCGAAATCCTTCAGCGAGTAGTTGCCCCGCAGGTGGTGTTCATCCATCGTGCCGAACATACTTCCTAACAACTTGCCTGTCCATTGCGTGAGCGTAGTCTGGTCTTTTATCTGCTCATCCTCTTTCAGGTAGGCCCTGTTTACATAATCTTTCATCTGTATACCGTTGCCCGGGTCTCTTTCTACTAATCCCAAATCCTGCATAGCCATTTGCAAGGCTGCAAACTGATAGTTATGCTGGAAATCAACATATGTCCCTATGGTGGTTGCCAAAAGGAAAGCCAGTTCCTGAGAGGCATGATTTATAAACAGATGCTTGTATTCTTCATCAGCAGGCAGCAACAGATCGAAGCTTTCTACTTTCTGTGCTACCAAATGCCTACAACGTACAAAACAGAAATGACGAGCTATATCTTCGATATTCAGCTTGTCTCTATTCTCCACAATGAAAGTCGCGGGTCTTTGCCCAGCCAAATACCATTCATTCAGTTCTGCCAATATTTTGATGTCGTGAGGGTCGGTAGCTTCCCATTCCATACGCTCCAGAAACAACTGAAAGGTTTCTTTCTCCCTACTATGATTACGCAGGGTGATAAACATCTCCACCTGTTTAACTAATCGCTTTTGATCGTCTTCCCACATCAGTTCCTCATACTGCTTTTCTAATTCCTTCAGTCGTTTATCCTGCTTGGCGCAATCTGCTTTTAGATTCTGGTAGTCATCTACAATCTCCCTTAATGTCCTGCCTATTTGCTTTAACCCCTCGTCGATGGCTTCACACATCAGAGAGGCATTCTCCATCAGACCTACCCTTGTTTCCAAGAAGTCAAAGTTTCCATCGTCATCTGTGCGGATAGTCAGGTCGTAGTCGGTATCTTCTTTCAGCGCAATATCATTAGGATTAGTGACAGGACGGCTTTGAGTGTCGAGATTATGAAAGATGGGCGCACCTTTCAACTCTTCTCTCCATACTTTCAGCAAGTTTTCTATCGTTCGGGCATAGTCGGTATAATTGATGCGAAACGGGTCGAGCAAGTTCTTTCTGAGCAGCGCTGCAACGGTACGCATATTGGCCACAGTCTGTCTTACGGCAGCTGTCATTGCCAACAATAGTGCCGCACGCTCCGTACAGGTAATATGTGGATAGAGGTCGATAATCTTTTTCCCCATCTCCAACACATGATCCAGTTTACGTCTTAAATTCTCTTGATCACTTGCTGTCATCGTCTTCTTATTTTAAAAAGCGTGAGGACGGTAGTTTCAAATATCCCCATACCTCCATGAGGCTCTGGTAAGGCACCTTCTTCGGGAAGGGTCAACAAGACTTACCGTCTCACGCTGTTTTATTACAGCATCAGACGTTCGTCTCGTTAAGTTCCCGATATTGATTATGCCTTACTTGAATTTACCAGATTCTTGGAGGTATCGTAACTTCAACGACGTGCTATGTATGCTTCGTTTCTTTCTTCTTTCTTATCTCGTTTAATTGTTATACTTTCAATTTATCTATCTCATGTAGTAGTTGCTCTATTTTTGTCACAATACGTTTCTGCTCTGCAAGTGGAGGAAGAGGGAATAGATAATCCTCAAATTTCTTTCTTGAAATATAGCTTATCGTTGTCCCTTTGCCTAAATCCTTCAACGCCTGTTTTTGTGACATGAAGAAATAATAAAGATACTCATTATATAATGCATAATCTTTGCAAACAATGCCAATAAATGTTTGATTAGTATAGCAATCGACTGTTGTAATTGCTTGATTACCTATTGACGCGCTACAAGCACATATAACAGTCCCTTTGGGACAAAGGTGCATGTTCATACTATCTGCCAATTCTTTTGTAACAAGTTGATTGGACTTAGAACCATTTAGATATTTCCCTTCAATATCTTCTATTCTACACCAAGGTATATCCCCGTCAAATCTGGTAGGCTTATCGCGCTGTGGTACTATAAAATCATCACAGATTTCTTTTAGCCTACACCAAGTCCAATTCTCAGGTATCTTGTATGGGATGTCCTCATCAATTATGAGCGGGACTTCAATATCTTTCTTTTTAATTTTCTTCTCCTTCACCAGTTTTGCTTTCTCCTTACGGATTTTGTCAAGCAATACTGATGCTGGCTCATCGTTGGGGTCTTGTGGAACAAGGCGACCTTCGATGGCTTCTTGCAGGATGCTTTTTTTCAATCGCTCTGGTATTGAGATAATCAAATCTGATAGAACGCCACATGGGTTCTTTGTGCTCAATTGCAGGAATCTTGGTTCTTTATTATCTAATATTGCTTCAAAGTTACCAACAATATTTTCAATTTCCTCGTTAAGCACGTCTTTCAATTTATGGTATTTCTTCAGTAGCTCTTCAGGGCGTAGTACTTCTTCCTCTTCCTTGGGGAATTTACATTGGTCGAAGTTACAACCGGTTTCCATTAACTCCTGTGGTGTGAAAGAACGTGATTTCTCTCCCTCTTCCAAAACTTGGCGATTCTCCCACCATTCATTCACCACATCGAAGTGGCTATTCAGGATAGGACGGGTCTTGGAGAAATGCTTGTAACCCTCAGGCATATCCATGCGGTAGAACCAAGTTTCTTTCGTGGCATACCCTTCTGGAGCACCTTCTGCCCTTTCATTGTTGAAGAACAGAATATTGGTGGCGATACTGGTATAGGGTGAGAATACACTTCCTGGCAGACGGATGATGGTATGCAGGTTGAATTCTGTGAGAAGACGTTTCTTTATGGCAAACTTGGCTCCCTCTGTTCCAAACAAGAATCCGTCAGGAACCACAACACCAGCACGACCACCTCTGTTCAAACGCTGCATAATCAACACCATAAAGAGGTCGGCAGTTTCTGAGCTACGATACTCTGCTTTGAAATTCATTTTTGCAGCAGCATCTGTGGCACCTCCGTATGGTGGATTCATAGCGATTGTATCAAGTTTACCGTCCTCCTGATACTCGCTCATATTCTTCCCTAATGAATCCATGTGGAAGAATTGCGGATCTTTGATGCCATGCAGCATGATATTCGTCACACCCAGCAGATAAGGGAAAGGTTTCCACTCCTGGCCCATCACGGATTGCTGGTACAAATCCTCGTCTTTTGCTGTCTTCTTCTGCTTTTCCAAGTGTTTGAGGGTGGAAATAATAAAGCCTCCAGTACCTGCAGCCAAATCACCCATCAATTCACCCAACTTGGGGTTAATATGTTCAACGGTAAAATCCGTCAAGGGACGTGGCGTGTAGAATTCACCTGCATTGCCTGCTGCCTGTAGGTCTTTCAGAAGGGTCTCGTACATATCGCCGAAAGCGTGACTCTCAGCTGTATCAAGTAAATCGACGGCATCTATCTCATCAATCATCTGACGTAGCAGCACACCGTTCTTCATATACTGGTTCACCTCTTGGAACACATCACGAACAACGGCTTGATGACGGGCTGTCTCGCGGGTTACCTGAATGCCCTTTATTTCTCCGTCAAGACTGTCTTCACCTTTCAATACACGGAAGAGCTTCTCGTTGATGAAGTCCAGCAGCGACTGGCCTGTCAAGGTGTTGTTTTTCTCTTTGCCCTCTTCATCTTTTGAGGGTGCCCAGTTGCGCCAACGCAGCGGTTCGGGGATAATGCTCTTGAATGTTTCACCTTTATCTTCAGCATCCAATTCCCAATCCTCTTCTGCTGCATCATATACTTTCAGAAAGAACATCCATACCATCTGCTCGATACGCTGTGCATCACCATTGATACCAGCGTCCTTGCGCATGATGTCCTGTAATCGTTTTACTAAATTACCTACTGCCATTTTATTTATGCTTCTTTATATAATTCATTTTCGAGATCTCTCACAGCCTCATTGTACTCTTCAGGGCTTTTGAAGATGCCCTTCATGATACGGGGGCGCTTGGCAATCTGGGCAAAAGGATTTAAACTCAGGATCTGTGGGTTCTCGATGTTTGTCACATCAGTCTCGCCATATTTCTCCATCAATCCTTCAACCACTTTGCGAGCCTGTCCCTCATATTTGGCTAGATAGTTACGTTTCTTTACTCCCTCAATACGTTCTTGACGTGTGAGGGGTTTCTGGTCGAAAGCCACATGACAAATGATATCGAAGTAGTCGCAATCTTCCAAGGCCGGGTTCTCTTCCCTAACGGCATCAAGCAGTACATTGTTTTCAGCCAATTCATCAAGGATGGCTTGTTTCTTGTCGGCTTGTGCCCAAGCACCACGGAAAGCATCAAGCGTGGGATAATGCTTCTTGATAGCCTTGCGGGTAAAGTCGGAGAGGCGTTCTGTAAAGAGGGTCTTACCGTCTTCACCGAGGAACTGTACCACCTCGTGGACTATCTTTATATCGTGCCCATCAACGTGGTATTTCTTATGCTCCTTATGCTCTCCCTTCCCTCCTCCAGAGTCTTCTGTTTTAGGCTCTTTTTGAGGTTTCTCAGAATCGCTTTCATCCTTGCGCTTTTCATATTCTTCTATTAATGCGTCACCATCAAAGCCTTTTTCAAATTGCAGCGTTGCACCTCTGAAGTCCAGAATCTCGAAATTCATTTTCTCTTTCTTTTCAAAGATTCGGGTGCCTCGGCCTATCATTTGCTTAAAGGTGGTGGGATTATTCACCTCCTTGTCTATCACTATCAGTCCACAGGTCTTACAGTCAACACCTGTTGTCAGCAGTTCGCTGGTAGTTGCGATAACGGGGCAAGGTTCATAGGGGTCTATGAAGTTGTCAAGCAGCGATTTACCCACTCTGTCATCACTGGTAATACGAACAATGTAGTTTGGGTGTTTTTTCACCATATCCTGATTCATCGCTATCAGCAATTCACGCATGATAGCGGCTTCTTCCTGATCGGGACAGAACACAATGGTTTTAGTCATACGTCCTATCACCTTCATCATTTGTGTAATACGGTAGGCCACTACCTTTTGACGCTCTGTGATATGTATCTCCCTGCCAAAGCTGTTACGAGTAAAGATGCTTTCCTCAATATCGTAGCCAAAGAGATCTTGCTCTCCTTCCTCGGTAACATAGCCTTCCATATCGACATTAATAAACGACTTTGTTACGCGGTATGGTGCTAAATAGCCGTCGAAAATGCCTTGTTTCAGAGAGTAGGTATAGACGGGAAGACCGAAGTATTCAAAGTTATCGGCACCCTCCACACTCTTAGGTGTAGCAGTGAGACCTATCTGTGTTGCTTTATCGAAATAGGTTAGGATCTTATGCCACTCCTTATCCTCATTGATACTGCTGCGGTGACACTCATCAACTACAATCAAGTCGAAGAAATCCTTGGCATAGTTTTCATATGGCTGGCATTCTCCTGGCTGTAGTTCGCCATCATTCTTTACCCATTGCCCATAGAGACTCATGTAGATCTCAAAACCACTTTCAGCACTCTTGCCCTGAACCTTTGACATAACCTTTCGGAAGGGCTTGAAATCCTGACGCATGGTTTGGTCTATCAGGATATTTCGATCTGCCAAGTATAGAATGCGCTTCATACGACCCGAAGCGTGTAGGCGGTGAATAATCTGGAAAGCGGTATAGGTCTTACCTGTACCCGTAGCCATAACCAGTAGGATACGGTTTTTGCCGCAGGCTACTGCCTCAATCACCTTATTGATAGCAATGCGTTGATAATAGCGAGGAGGGTAGCTATCGCTGTCGCTATAATATGGAATATCAAGCAGTTGTGCTCCCTCGTCGGTCAGATTCATATTCTCATACATCCATTTGCGATGACGTTCACGAAGATCCAACGGGGTAGGAAACTCATCCATATCGAATTCGCGTTCCTTGCCTGTATTCATATCATGTTCCACAAACTTCTCTCCATTGGTGGCATAAGCAAACGGTAAATCCAGGTCGTGTGCATAATCTATAGCCTGTTGAATGCCGTCACTGGGGGTATGTTTTCTATCCTTTGCCTCTACAACAGCTATTGGATAGTTATCTTCTGTATATAGCAGATAATCGACACGCTTGCCCCGTTTGCGATGCTTCAGGGAGCCTTGCACAATAATCTGACCAGCGGTATAGGTAAATTCTAACCGCATATGATATTTATCCCATCCCTTATCTTCCAATGCCGGTTGGATATAACGGGATTTGATGTCTTCCTCACTCAGATTGAGATCGGCAAATGTTGCGCTCTGTACTGCCATATTATTTATTTTTTTCTTATTCAAAATGTCACAGAAGTGCCTGACCCCTGTGTGTCTTTTTTAGCCTTTCGACATGGGCGTTGAATTCTTCGTCGCTCATGTTCTTCAGATCCATACCCAGTTTCAAACCCATATCTCTGAGTCTGCTTTGAATAGACAGCAAGGCAGATCGGCCAAGTTTGCGATACATTTGGATGGTTATGGCGTCGCATTGTACCACGTCGCCAAGCGTCTTGCAGCCAAGTTCAGACAATGCGACAACGATGCGGTGGGTGAATCCCAGTTCCGATATATCTGTTGCAAACGGTGTGGAATAGAGGGTGCGGGAATGTTCGTCCTCTGTTAATTCAGCCTTCAGCAGTTCTATTTCCCTTCTGAGTCTGGCATTCTCATTATGCAGCGCCAGATTCTCTGAAATCATGAGGCGCGATGTGTCTGCCCCGTCGGGAGAGGCGAGCGAACCACGATGATAAGTGGCCCTTTTGATATCTTTCTCCAGCTCTTTTATCTTCTTATTCAGTTTGTCGTTCTCATCATGCAGGGCCTGTTTCTCCTCATCCAAGACCTGTTTTTCCTTACGCAACGCTTGATTTTTCTCCAGAAGAGCCGTCTGAGCAAATCTTTCCAAAAGAATAGGCTCTGTTCTACACCAAGACTGCCTGACGCTTTCAGGAGTGCAGCCCCGCCCTTTACTGATTTCTATGGTAGACTTACCCCGCAGGATGTCTGCGGCGATCTGGGCATCTTTCTCGGAAAGCTGATCTTCGGCCATTGAAATCAGGCCGTCGATCACTCGCAGTAGGAATCTTTTCTGAACACTCTGATGATTATCTTTTCTTAAATCCAGTATTTCTGCCTCCTTCTGCCGGATCTCCTCTTTCAGCTGTTTCTCCAGACCATTGAGTTTCTGCTTCATCTCAACTACATCCGATGCGGTGTCCAGAAGCTTTTCGACGCTCTGTTTGTCGATATACAGCTTATTCCCTATGCGGTGGGACTTGATAGCGCCGCATTCAACCCAGTTGGATACAGTCTGAATGCTACAGCCGAGCATATCGGCTGCATCATTGCGTGAAATCAGACGCATCTTCAGGGCAACGTGTTTCGCTTCGTTAGTCATTTTACTTTCCACTTCGTGATGTGATGTTCGGGGATATAGCCTATCTTTTCGAGAGTGAGGGTGTCGCCGGGCTTGAAGTCGGCGATGTCCAGGCCGCTTTGCTGGAAGGCGATACGACTGACGCGCGTAACGGCGAGGTCGGAGAATTCCACAATAGCAAAGCTGGGATTGCGCTTCGAGCCGAGCATCTGGGTGATGCGGCCTTCCTCCTTCATACCCAGCTCAAATTCCTCATCTTCTTCAGGCCAGGCACTGAGACGGGGGCCAGAGGGATGACTTGACAAAGGCTCTGGCGATTCATTCAGCAGACTCTTGATCCTGATGGGCAGTTCCTTGACCTCCCAAACGGAATGCTCCTGTTTGGCAGACCATGCATGTCGGATAAGGGTCAGGCGGTCACCATACTTCAATTGGTCGATAGCAGGCCAGTAGCGCTTCAGGTATTGTAGCGACACACGGGCTTTTCGACCGTCGTCGAAACTCATCAACGCGTAGCAGAGATCGGAATGACGCGCCTGATAGAACTTCACGAAGAAGCCCGAGACCTCCTCGCCCTCCTTGAAATCATCAGGGCCGTCGAAATACTGGCGGGTCCCTCGGCTGCGTCTCGGCTGCTCGTCAATCTCTGACATTGTCGCCGGCTTTTGAAATAGTCTGGTGATAAACTTTAGCATAGCGACAATGATGAGTTAATAACATGAAAATCCCTGCCACTAAAGGCTGAAGCCGATAGCAGCAGGGAGGGTGTAGCTATACCTGAGTTTTGAGAATGTGTCTGTCTTTTTAACCCGTCACGAAATAGGGGGGGGTATAACATATTGATTACCAACGAGTTATACGCCAGTAGTCCAATATTCGTGTATAGGTTTTTTACAGTCATGTTGCAAAGATACGAATAAGCGAGCAAAAAACCAAAGAAAATTTCATTTTTCTTTGTATTTTCGAGATGCAGCCTATCTTCAAGCTTGCTCAGGGGCGCAGAAGTGCCTGACCCTTCCGCGCCCTTCTGTGCCTTTATTCTATGCCATAGAATTTGCGGACTTCAGGAGAGAGCTTGCTCTTGTAGTCGATGTTGAATTCCTTGCATCTTTGAATAATGTGTTTGGCACTTTCTTTCATCCGATTCTTTTCTTCTTGTTTTACAGAATTTGGATTCTTCATATAGAGATTATAGAATTCAATAAGTTGCCCTAATCTTCTATGTGTAGTTTTGATAATTTCTTTTTCAGCCTCTGCCGACCTTCTATCAGCCTCTGCCGACCGTCTTTCTGCCTCTGCCGATCTTCTGTCAGCCTCTGCCGACCTTCTTTCAGCCTCTGCCGACCTTCTGTCATACTCTGCCGACTTTTGTTTCATATATGCCTTAAAGCCTTCTTTGTATTTCTTTCCGCAGGCTTCGGCTTTCTCCATCACTTTCTCGAACTCATTCAGTCGTGTCTGGTTGCCGTCCTCTCCTGTGTAGAGTTGCTTATTAGTGAGGATTTGCCCGTAGACAGCATCCCAAATAAATAGCAGCTGGTTCTGCTTGTTGATGCCCCAGCTGGTTTTCATCTGGTCTTTGATGAACTGCTCGGTGAAGGCCTGTGCATCCTTATCTGACAGGATCTGGCTATTCTTGACGAAATTCTTCACCGTTGTCTGATACTGGCTGGGCAGGGAAATGCCGAGCGATGTATTCAATCTGTCCACGATATCCTTCGTGTTCTGTGCCTGGGCGGGAAGGTTGGCTCCGAAGCAAACTGCCACAGCCAACAGGATTCCCAATAGATGCTGTTTCATATCGTTTCAGTCTTTTTGTTAGACATTGTCCTTAACACGCACGGGGCAGCCCCTCTGTGTCGTGTCTCCAACTAAACACGTTGCAAATTTAAGAAAAGATTTCGACAATCAAAAGGATTTCTCTCTTTTCTTGATAAATTTGTGGATTCATATAACAGAGGGACGGTTCTTATTTAGGATACTTCTTATTGTATGCTCTGATAATATCCTCCATCATGTCCTGCTCTTGTGAATATTGTTTGAGGATTGAAATATCAAGCGAGTTAGACTTTATCTCATAATAGTCAAGGGTCTTGTCGTATTTGTATCTGATGTTATACTCCACCCAGTCGGACTTTGTTTTGAACACTATCTTTCCATTTTTGTCATACTTATAATAAGTTGAAAGCAAGCTTGAGTGCTCCCTGAGGCCTGACGGCGAGTAAGAATTTTTGGTATCTATCTGTTCTCCACTCCAAATTGCCTTAGTGTCAACAACATCAGATGTGGAATTAAATTTTCTCATGGCTCCGTTCACCTGGGCGCTGTATTCTTGGTAAAGTGATGTAATGGTGTTCTTGATGTTGTCCAACGACGCGTTCTTGCCCTGAGGATTGAATTTCTTATTGGCCCGTAGGTCGGAAATTAGCTCCAAGCCTCTATTCTCACGCTTGCTCATCCAACTAAAATCGATGTACTTACCAAGTTTGAACCTACCGCGGTATTGGAAGTCCGTCCTCTCGTAGGCCCTCTCTGCCCTAGCAATGTTGTCTGAAAGATCCCAGTGGTCACTGTGGTCTGAATAGGCAATGTCAAAGAGCTCCACCAACTGCCGGTAAACGACGTATTTATCAAAATCCTTGCCGATGGCGCGAATCTCCTGCACTGGGTTGACAAGCTTGTACGCCGAGAAATACTTATCAAAGTTGCTGATTCTCTCTGGAACGTTCATGCCGGGCAGGAAGCCTGCATCGCACACCTTTGGAAACCCCTGCTTGAACTCGCCCATCATCTCGTCCCATTGCTCCATGACATAGTCGTACTTCTCGGCCATCCTAGTCTTTTCGCCGTCACTGAGGCTGAAGTTCCCCTTTCGATCTACCTTGTATTCCACCCATATGGCACTTCGGCTTGCCGCATTCCATTGGTCTTCGGGGCAGTGTTTTACAATGGCATAGCCGTTGGTAAAGTCCTTAACAAACTTAAAAGTGCCTTCCGGCATCTTAAAAAGCGGATTCAGGTCATTGTCAGTAAAGTACCAATATGAGCCATAATCAGCTCCATACTGGCCCCTCGGAACCATTTTCATCATTTTGTGGCGGTTCTCGCTATAGGAGTAGTAAGCCCATTCGAGTGTTTTTATCCCCTCGCCACAATTCTTAATGTTGACATACATTCCGTGGTCGTAAAAAGTCTTAGTTTTTGTATTCATAGCCATTCTGTCCCCCATACGCATATAGCCTTTGTCATTGGGGGTGCCAAAACGGTAAATTACCTCCCCGTTCATCTGGCCGTTCTTGAACGTTCCGTCAATGAGCAAAATGGAGTCCTTGTTGATATAGGCTCCGCCAATACCCTTGCCGTCAATGTTCCCGTTTGTCACGTTGCCGGTCCAAGTAACATTGTCAAAGGTCATTCCGTTGAGCAGTGTCACCCTACCCTTTTTCACGGTAGGCAGATTCTTATCTGGATAGTAAGTTCCCTTGATGACCCACTCACCTACATTGTTGAAAGGAACCAAAATAAAGAAAACTTCATATTCGTGTTTCCACACGTGACGTTTTGTGTATGGAACATGGTAACCTTTTTTCAAGCAATACTCCTTGATGTATTCATCTGAAACTTTATCGCTTACGAATTGGTAGTTAGCAAATTCTGCCCCAACACCTTCCTTAAGAGCCTTCTTGACTACTTTTTCCATCGCCTTTTCCATTTTCTCCTCTGTCCAGCCATCGCCAAACATGGGAGTAAACGTACATAACAGTGTAATCACTATTAACAAATGTTTCATATTGCTCTAAATTCCGCAGCACTTCAGTTCAACTTTCTTTACCAAGATTTTGCCATGTCAGATTTTTCACTTACCTTAGTGCTGCAAATCAAGACAAGCAAAATCTTCAATGACATGGCAAAGGTAAGCATAAAATCTGAGAAAAACACTCCTTTTGGACAAATATTTCATGTGAGAGAGAAATTTTCCCCTGTGACGGGCGTCTTTTATGTCTCCCGTCTTTTTTGTCTTTCGCATAACGGGGGAAATTCCTATTTATATATGACATTACTTATTTTTATTTTTAATAATAATATATAAAAATAAAAGATAGAAATAAATATATATAAAAATAAAGACAAATTTTTCGCGAGCGACAAAAAGACGAAAAAGACGGAAGACGCTGGAGACGCTTTGATTCCTCACAGCTTTCCGTCTGATTACGCACCATTTTCAAATCCTCGCCGAACTGTTTTTATAAAGGCGTCGAACTACTATCACGTCGACGCCCTACTAGTTTTGTCTTCGCATCGAACTAGAAATTCGAAACAAATCCAAGACTCATAAAATTTTGGCAAAAATTGCCATAAAGAATGTTAACAAATTCGGAGATTTCCGAGAATTCACTTGTTTTCCTTCTATTTACTTCCTAACTTTGCAGTGCTTTCTTTTCATTCAAGTATTAACAAATTAAATTTTTAAACGTTATGGGTAACATTAAAGTAAGAGGCAAGATGCAACGCGTGGCGGTGATCAATCAGAACCGCGTGCTTGCTCGTGCCGTACGCTACTCTACAGTGAAGCAGAACGAGCTGGTGAGCTACGCTTCCCAGTCGTCTCACATTCCTGAGAGTCAGCTTCGCGCCTGCACCCTTGCAATCCGCGAGGCTATCGCCTATTTTGTGCTGAACGGTCACCACGTTGACCTCGGCAAGTTCGGTTTCCTTGGCATCCGCTCAAAGCAGCGTCATGCAAATGACGCGGAGCAGGTCAAGTCAGATCTCATCAAGCG
>JAEEGL011889702.1_pt1 | contig 12591 bp, 12 predicted proteins | sample 9134231 | NCBI WGS metagenome assembly JAEEGL01 (sample SAMN16246548, study PRJNA631951) | gut metagenome | biome: gut microbiome; feature: rumen; material: fiber-attached | host: Bos | place: Iran: Karaj | collected 2018-10
AGAGTATTATAAAAAAGTTAAAGAAGCTGATGAACAACGTAAAAAAGATGCAGAAGAATATGCAGAAAATATAAGAGAGCTTCAACAAGAAATAAATGATTTAGAAGAAGAACTTGATAATTGTAGAAATAATGAAGAATAATAACAAAAATATGATATAATATATCCTGTGAAGGAGATCTATATGAAAAAGTGTGTTGTTATTTATAATCCTAATAGTGGTAGATTAACTAATAGAGTAGAGATTAAAAGAATATATAAAATATTAGAAAACTATGGCTATGAAACAGAAATAAAATATACTGAATATAAAGGTCATGCTAAAGAAATGACTAAAGATTTAAAAAATGTAGATTTACTTTTATGTGCTGGTGGGGATGGCACATTAAATGAAGTTATATCAGGTAATATTGAAAGAAAAAAACCAATATTATTAGGACACTTACCACTTGGTAGTGTTAATGATGTGGCTCACATGTATGGAATGACAAACAGGACTATTAGAAATATTATTATGTTATTACATGGTAGAAAGAAAAATATAGATGTTTGTTTAATAAATAATAATCCATTTGTATATGTAGCATGTATGGGAGCATTTGTAGATATATCTTATGCAACACCAAGAAAGTTAAAAGAAAAATATGGAAAACTTGCTTATGCTATATATGGAATTAAACAATTAAAACAAAATTTACAATTCTATGATGTAAAGTATACAGTTGATGGAGAAACATATAATAAAAGATTTTCATTTATATTCATAACTAACAGTAGTAGAGTTGGTGGAGTTAATAATATATATAATGATGTAAAATTAGATGACAATAAATTTGAAGTTTTAATGTTAGACATTAAAAGTAAATGGGATATTATAAAAGCAGTTCATTATTTAACAAGAAGAGAATTATATGATATTCCTGGAGCAACATATTTAAAAACAGATAATTTAAAACTTGAGTTTGATCAAATACCTCCATCATGGTGTATAGATGGTGATGAATTAGAGCATAATGAAAGTACATTTGAAATAAAAATTAATAAAGATAATTATATGTTATTACCAACTAGAAACATTGATAAATTATTTGAAAATGTTGATGAAGATGAATTAGATTTGGATGAAGAAACTATAGATTAAACTATAGTTTTTTTATTTTATGTATTGTATAATATAAAATATAATAGAAAGGATATTACGTATGCAAGTAATTCAATCTGTAATTTTGTTAATTGTTGGTTTTATAGTACTTGTTAAAGCATCAGATGTTTTTGTTACTGCTGTTAGTTCAATAGCAACTAATTTAAAAATGTCTAAAATGATGATTGCTCTTACTGTAGCTGCTTTTGGTACATGTGCACCTGAACTTGCAATATCTTTTCAAAGTATGAGTGATGGAATAGGAGATATAGCTCTTGCTAATGTGCTAGGTAGCAATGTTGTAAATATATTATTAATAGTTGGTCTAGCTGCATGTGTAGCTCCTATTAGAGTAAAACATCATGTTATTAAAAAAGAGTTACCAATTTTATTAGTAGTGACATCTATGTTTTGTTTATGTATTATTTCACATAGATTTGGAATATCTGGAAAAGAATATGTTTTAGATAGACAAGATGGATTTATGTTATTAAGTTTCTTTGGATTATTTATATTTTATATTATAAGTGTTGTTAAAGCTAAACAAGGTGTATTAGAGTTTGATAAACCTAAATATGGTATAGTAAGATCAATATTTTATTCTATTGTATGTTGTGTAGTTATTATTTTTTCTAGTGATATAGTTGTAAATAATGCAGTAATACTAGCACAATTATTAGGTATAAGTACTAAGATTATAACAATGACAATTGTTGTTATTGGAACATCTCTTCCTGAAATGACTATGACAGTTATTTCTGCTAAGAGAGGTGAGTTTGATTTTGCTTTAGGTAATATAATAGGAACTAATATATTTAATATAGGAGTAGTTCTTGGATTGCCACTTTTAATATATGGTGGTTTCAATAGTTTAAATTTTAATATGATAGATGTATTTGCTGTCTTTGTAGGAGCATTTATATTATTCTTATTTGCTAGAAATGATAGAAAATTATCTAGTTTAGAAGGCGCTATTATGATTAGTTTATTTGTTATGTATTATGCATACATTTTAGCTACATAAAAATAATTGTGTTAATAAAAAAATAATGATATTATTATTTTATGAAGAGGAGGATTATTTATGGCAAAATATTGTGGTAATTGTGGAAATCAATTAAAAGATAATGATGTATTTTGTTCAAAGTGTGGTACTTCACAAACTCAACAACAAAATGTTAATAATGGAGGTCAACAACAAAATAATCAATATGTTGAAAATAAATCTAAATTAGTAGCAGGATTACTTCAAATATTCTTAGGTAGTTTTGGTGCTGGAAGATTTTATCTTGGTTATACTGGAATGGCAATAGGACAAATAGCAGCAACATGGTTAACATGTGGTTTTGGTGCTTTATGGCCATTAATTGATGGTATTCTTATCTTAGCAGGAAATGTTAAGACAGATGCTAATGGTGTTCCATTGAAAGACTAATGAAAAATAGGATTATAAAAATATTAATAATAAGTATCTCAATGATACTTTTTTATCTATCTATAAATCATAATTTTTGGGAATGTATTTTTTTAAAATATCTTGGTATTGCATGTCCTGGGTGTGGTTTGACAAGAGCATTTAGATATATAGTTAAACTAGATATAGTAAATGCATTTAAAATGAATATACTATCTATACCATTATTTATATTATTGATAGTATTATTTGTTATGTTAATAATAGATATAATAAAAGATAAGTCTTATACAGAAAAAATTCTTATTTATTTGTGGACTAAATATAAATATGTAATAATTATTTTATTAATTATTTCAATGATTGTTAATAATATGAATCCTTTAATAATGACTAGCAATAGTCTTTTTTTTATTGCACTATTTCTTTTTTTTCTTTATAATATTTTTGTGAGGTAGATAATTATGAGAAGAGATTATGCTCGTAGAGTAAAAGATTATAATGGAATGAATCAATTGGCTATTGATATCAAACCAAATAGAAGTGTCAGTGATGTTTATATTAATCAAAAAGTAGATGTAACTAATTTAATGGACTATTTAGCTAAGAAAAAGAAAAAAGGAGAACATTATACTTTTTTTAATGCAATAGTAACTGCAGTAGCTAAGACATTTTATAATAGACCATATTTAAATAGATTTGTTCAAGATAGACATATATTTGAACATAAATATGTAGATATTGCTTTTGTTGCAAAAGTAGCTTTTGAAGATAAAGCAGAAGAATTAATGTTAGTAGTTAGAGTTGATAAAGATGATAATTTAGAATCAGTAACTAAAAAACTAACTGAGAAAATAGAAAAAATTAGAAAGAATAAAGGTAAAGATGTTGAGGTTAAAGGTGGTAATAAAGTAATAGATATGTTAGGACACCAACCAAATATCGTTAGAGTACCAGTTATTGGATTATTAAAATGGATGGATAAAAAAGGTATTCTTCCAAATTCAATAGCAGAAGATAATATTTATTATAGTAGTATTATTCTTTCAAATTTAGGTGCTATTCATTGTGGAGCTATATTCCATAATATTACAGATTTTGGTAATTCAAGTTCTCTTGCAACAATGGGTGAAGTTAGAGATGAAGAAGTTATTATAAATGGAAAAAAAGAAGTTAGAAAGCTATGTGAATTTGGTATTAATTTAGATGAAAGAATAGCTGATGGGTACTATTTTGCTAAATCAGTTCAATTATTACAATATATAATTAATAATCCTGAGCTATTAGAAGGCAAGGCTAATGAAAAAATTACAATCGAATAATGATAGACCATGGCTTGCATTTTATAAAGAAGGGGTTAGTGCTAATTTAAAATATAGTGATTCATCAATGGTTGGATATTTTTTAGAAGCAGTTGCTAGATATCCAGAAAATATTGCATGTGAATACTATGGTGGTCAAATAACATATAGGGACTTTTATGAAAAAATTAGAAATACTGCTAAGTCTTTAAAAACTCAAGGAGTAGAAGAAGGAGATAGAGTTACTATATGTATGCCTAATACACCATCAGCAATAATTATGTTTTATGCTATTAATATGGTAGGAGCTGTTGCTGCAATGGTGCATCCACTATCTGCTGAAAATGAAATAGAAAGATATTTAAATGAAAGCGATAGTAAATTATTATTTGTACTTGATTTAGTATATGATAAAGTTCGTAATATTATAGATAATACAAGTGTAAAAAAAGTAGTAATTGGATCTGTTGGAGATAATCTAAAACCAATTAAGAAAATACTTTATAAATATAAATCTAGGGGAAAAGTTCCTGAAATAGAATTAACAGATGATATCATGACTTGGAATGAATTTCTAAATTATGGTTATGATTATGATGGTGATACAGTAGTTATTAAAAAACCAAATGATCCAGCTGTTATTCTTTATAGTGGTGGAACAAGTGGAGATCCAAAAGGAATACTATTATCAAATAAAAATTTTAATGCTTTAGCATTACAATGTCATTTAATGGTAGAAAAGTCAGTTGAAGGAGCATCTATTCTTGCTGTTTTACCAATTTTCCATGGATTTGGTTTAGGTGTATGCATACATACACCACTTTGTTGTGGAATGAGAATTATTTTAGTTCCTGATTTTGGACCAAAAGTATTAATAAAAACATTAATGAAATATAAACCTAATATTATATGTATGGTACCAACATTATTTGAACAATTAGCTGAATCAAATTTGGGCAAAAAAGATTTAGATTTTCTAACTTGTGCAGTTTCTGGTGGAGACTATATGTCTGCAGATTTAAAAAATAAAGTTGATAAGTTCTTTCTAGAACATGGTTCAGAAGCAGAAGTAAGAATAGGTTATGGTCTTACTGAAGCAAGTGCAGCAACATGCTTAACACCAACTGGACAATATAGAGATGGATCAATTGGAATACCATTTCCTGATACATATTATAAAGTTGTAAAACCTGGTACTCATATTGAAGTAAAGCCTGGGGTAGAGGGAGAACTTTGCATAAGTGGTCCAACTGTTATGTTAGGATATTTAAATAATGTAAAGGAAACTATCAAGACTTTACAAAAACATGAGGACAATAAAGTATGGTTACACACAGGTGATATGGCATCTATGGATAAAGATGGTTATGTATACTATAAACAAAGAATTAAACGTATGATAGTTTCAAGTGGATACAATGTATATCCAAGTTATATAGAGCAAGTTATTAATCAACATCCAGATGTATTTACAAGTGTAGTAATTGGAATACCTCATCCACATAAAGTACAAGTTGCTAAAGCATTTATTGTACTAAAAGAAAATGTTTCTTATTCAAAAGAAGTTGAAAAAAGTATTAGAGAGCATTGTGAAAAAAACTTATCTAAATATACATTACCATATGAATATGAATTTAAAGATGATTTACCAAAAACATTAATTGGTAAAGTTGCATATAGAGAATTAGAAAAAGAAGAAACAAAAGTTAAAACTATAAATGAAATAAAAGATATTCAAACTTCTGATAAGAGAGTTAAGAGATTATTAAAGAAACTTGAAAGAAAAGAAAATAGAATTATTAGATTAAAAAATAGAATATTAAGATTAGTTAAGGGAGGTAAATAATATGAAAAAATATGATGTAATTATAATAGGGGCTGGTCCTGGAGGAATATTTAGTGCTTATGAATTAATGACAAAGTCTCCTAAGTTAAAAATAGCTGTATTTGAAGCAGGAAAAGAACTTAGTAAAAGATATTGTCCTCTTGCTGATAAAAAAGTTAAAGAATGCATTCATTGTAAAAGTTGTTCTATAATGAGTGGATTTGGTGGAGCAGGAGCACATTCTGATGGTAAATATAATATCACTAATGATTTTGGTGGTACTTTATATGAGCATATTGGAGCACAAGAAGCTATTGATCTTATGAATTATGTTGATGATATAAATATGAAAAATGGTGGAGAAGGAACTAAACTTTATTCTACAGCGGGAACTGAGTTAAGAAAAATTTGTATGCAAAATAAACTTAAATTATTAAATGCATCAGTAAGACACCTTGGAACAGATAAAAACTATACTGTTTTAGAAAATTTATATAATCAAATGAAAGAAAAAATTGATTTTTACTTTGATACACCTGTTGAAACAATTGATATTGAAGATGATAAATATGTTATCACAACTGAAAAATCTCAATATGTTGCTCCTAAGTGTGTAGTATCTGTTGGAAGAAGTGGAAGTAAATGGATGGAAACAGTATGTAAAAAATTAGATATTAATACTCTTTCCAATAGAGTTGATATTGGAGTAAGAGTAGAACTTCCACATGTAATTTTCTCACATTTAACAGATGAATTATATGAAAGTAAAATTGTATATAAAACAGAAACATATGAAGATAATGTTAGAACATTTTGTATGAATCCTCATGGTATTGTAGTAACAGAAAATACAAATGGTATTGTTACTGTTAATGGACATAGTTATGAAGATGTAGAAAAACATACAGATAATACTAACTTTGCATTACTTGTTGCTAAACATTTTTCAGAACCATTTAAAGATAGTAATGGTTATGGAGAAAGTATTGCAAGATTATCAAATATGCTTGGTGGAGGAGTACTTGTTCAAAGATTTGGTGATTTAATTAGAGGACGTAGAAGTACAGAAAAAAGAGTAAATGAAGGAATTGTTGTTCCTACATTACATGCTACTCCAGGAGATTTAAGTCTTGTATTACCAAAGAGAATATTAGATGACATTATTGAAATGATTTATGCATTAGATAAAATAGCACCTGGAACTGCTAATGATGATACACTTCTTTATGGTGTGGAAGTTAAATTCTATAATATGGAAGTAGATATTGATGAAAATCTAGAAACTAAATATAAAGGTTTATATGTAATAGGTGATGGAAGTGGAGTAACACACTCACTATCACATGCATCAGCTAGTGGAGTTTATGTAGCTAGACATATATTAGAGAGTAAATAATATGGATATAGATGATGAAGAAATAATTGGTGAAGAAATAACTCAAGAAGATATAGATTTAATGATGCAAGTTTTCGTTGAAAATGAAGAAGATCTTTTTGTCGAGTTCTTTAGAGATAATATGGAAGAACTAGAAAGAAGAATAGACGTTGCATATAGAAGTGCATCTGAAATTTATGCTGGAGATGTAGAATTTGAGGAATACTATACACTAACAGATACTTTAGAATTAGTGTATGAGTTTTTAGATTCATTAAATCCTAAATATAGAGAAGAGTTTGATAGATTATTTATTAGTGGAGAAATGGATGTAGTAAGTGAGCATGATATAGATGATGAACCATATGTAGATATGGAAACATTTAAAGAAAAGAATCTATTAAATGTACATATTCCCTTAGATCATAATCTTTATGATGTATATTCATTTGTTCATGAATTCTTCCATACAACAAATTGTTATGAAGAAGAAAATACTGATAAACAATTTCTTTCTGAAATGGTACCAATATTTTATGAATTTTTATTATTTGATTTTTTAAAAACTAAAAATGTTAATCAATTAGAAAATAATAGATGCATTGATGAAAGAATAGGTGTATTTTTAGATACTGCTTTTGATTTAAATGAAATGATTTTCACAATGAAAGCATCATTAAAAGAAATGAATTTCGATTATGAAGAAAGATCATCTGAAGATACAGAAAGATTAAGATTCTTAATGGAAGATGATATTAAATATTTTCTTGCAATAACAACTGCTATATATGAATATTATGAATATAAAAATGGTGGTATAACATTAGAACATATAGATGAATTTAATAGAAAATTAAATAAATTAGATGATTTTGATAGTTTAAATTATATTTTCCATAAAGATGATATAGAAGATGAAGATTTAATAACATCTATTGAATATTTGGGTGAACAATTAAAAAGTAATATGAGCATGAAAAGATAATTTCATGCTTTTATTTTTATTTATAATTATTTATAATAATATTATTTCAAAAAGAAGTTTTGTGTGTTAAAATATATGGTGATAAGGAAGGTATGCAATATGGGAAAAGTTATATCATTAGTAAATCAAAAAGGCGGAGTAGGAAAGACAACAACTAGTATTAACTTATCTAGTTCATTAGGACATTTAGGTCAAAAAGTTTTATTAATTGATTTGGATTCCCAAAGTAATACTACTACAGGGTTAGGTATAGAAAGATCTAAAATAAAAAAGAGTATCTATGATGTTATTACTAATAATTGTGAAATAAAGGATGCTATTATAAAAACTCCTTTTAAAAACTTAAGTGTTGTTCCTGCAGTAATTGATTTAGCAGGAGCTGAATTAGAACTTATGCAAATTAGTATGCAAGATAGAAAATTTGTAATGACTGAACAACTTAAAAAACAAATTGAAACTATTAGAGATAGATATGATTATATTATTATAGATTGTCCTCCTTCACTAGGAGTTCTTACTACTAATGCTTTAGCGGCATCAGACTCTGTATTAATACCTGTACAATGTGAATATTATAGTCTTGAAGGAGTTAATTTACTTTTAAAAACTGTACTAAATGTACAAAAGAAAATTAATCCAAATTTAGATATTGAAGGAGTTTTACTTACAATGTTAGATGGTAGAACTTTACTTGGTTTAGAAGTAGTAGAAGATGTAAGAAAATTCTTTAGTGAAAAAGTATTTAGTACTATAATACCAAGACTTGTTAAATTAGTAGAAGCTCCATCACATGGAAAGCCTATTATTGAATATGATCCTAAAAGTAAAGGAGCCTTAGCATATTTAAATTTAGCTAAAGAGGTGATTGAAAGAAATGGAAACAAATAAAAGATTAGGAAAAGGATTAGAACAACTATTTTCTAATGAATCATTATATTCTAATCCATTAGATCAATTAGATGAAATAGTTGAAACAGCTAAAGAAGATGACATTGTTATGCTTGATATAAATGAGTTAAGAAGTAACCCATATCAACCAAGACAAAATTTTGATGAAGAAAAATTACAAGAATTAGCTGATTCAATTAAAGAATATGGTGTTTTAGAACCTATTATTGTTACTAAAAGTGTAAAAGGTTATGAAATAGTTGCTGGTGAAAGAAGAACTAAAGCTTGTAAATTAGCAGGAATAGATAAAATACCAGCTATTATAAAAGATTTTAGTGATAATGATATGATGCAAATAGCTCTTCTTGAAAATATTCAAAGAGAAGATTTAACAGCTATAGAAGAAGCAGAAGCATATTCTAAATTATTAAAAGTGTTAGGTATAACACAAGATGAACTTGCTAAAAAACTAGGTAAAAGTAGAAGCCATATTACTAATATGTTAGGTTTATTAAACTTACCTGATAATGTTAAAAATGATGTATTAGAAGGTAATATTAGTATGGGACATGCTAAAGTACTTAGTAAGATTTCTGATGAAGAAACAGTTAATTCTTTAGTACAAAAGATTAAAAGTAAAAGAATGACTGTTAGAGAATTAGAAACTTTAGCAAGTAATCCAGATGTTCCTAAAAAACATCCTGTTACTAGAACAGTTGAAACAAAAAAATATGATTTTGTTGAAGATGCTATGACTGATAAGATAGGTAACAGAGTTAGAATTAAAAATAATAAGATAGTTATTCCTTTTAATAGTGAAAAAGATTTAGAAAGAATATTAGATATTTTAGATATTAAAGTAGATGTGGATTAATATGAATAAAGAGTATAAATTGGGAAGTAAAGTTATTATGAAAAAACAACATCCTTGTGGTACTAATTTATGGGAAATAACTAGAGTAGGTGTTGATATTAAAATAAAATGTATTCATTGTGGTAGAAGTATTATGATGGATAGAATGGAATTTGAAAAGAAATTAAAGAAAGTAGAGGAATACTAATGTTTAAGAATAAAAAGAAGTTGAGTCCAGTAGTTACTTGTATTCTTTTAACAGCAGTAGTTGTATTATTAAGTGGATTTTTAAGTTTATTAAAAGTACAAGCTGAATATACTACTGTAAGTAAAGTTACAAATGAACTAGTTAATAACGTAGTAGAAGTTAGAAATCTATTTAGTTTAAGTGGATTTAAACATATATTTACTACAGCAGTTAGTGGATTTATTAATTTTGAACCTCTTCCAATATTAATCATTGTATTAATAGGTATAGGTGTATTAGAAAAAAGTGGTTTCTTAGAAGCATTTTTTACATTGTTAACTAAGAATACTAAAAAGAATACAGTTACATTTATATTAATATTTATTAGTTTAGCATTTTCATTAGTTGGAAATATAGGATTTGTTATTATGCTTCCATTAGGAGCTTTACTATTTAAATATGGTAGAAGAAATCCACAAGGTGGTGTAATAGCAACATTTGCTGCACTTGCATTTGGAACAAGCATTAATATATTTATGACAGCTACTGATAGTTCACTTATGACATATACTTTGCAAGCAGCAAGATTAATTGATGCTAATTATAAAATAGGAACTTTCTTTGCATTATTTTTAATGATTGTTATGTTAATAATAACATCTATTGTATTTACAATAATTACAGAAAAGAAAATAATGCCTAGATTACCTAGAATAGATTATGATGAAAAAGAATTTACTATAACAAATAAACATTTAAGAGGTTTAATTGTAGGATTAGGTCTTGGTTTATTATATTCATTAATTATTATATATATGATTATTCCAAATCTTCCATTATCTGGAGCATTACTTGATACTAGTGCTAAAAAATATATAGATATGGTATTTGGAGCAAAATCTTTATTTAATCAAGGTTTTGTATTTATAGTAACAGTTTTATTTGCAATAATAGGTTTTGGTTATGGATTTATGACTAAATCTATTAGAAGTTCTAAAGATGTCAGTGAAAGTTTATCTTATTCATTAGATGGAGTAGGATATATATTAGTTTTAATGTTCTTTGCTTCATTATTTATAAATGCATATGAACAAAGTAATATTGGAACAGTTATTGTAGCATTTGCTTCTACTATACTGGGAAGTTTAAATGTTACGGGAAGTATATTGATAGTAATAACCGTATTAGTTGTTGCTATTACTAATATATTCTGTACAAATACATTATTAAAATGGTCAATATTATCAGCATCGATAGTACCACTATTTATGAATGCTAGTATTAGTCCAGAATATGCACAAATAGTTTATTCAGCGGGTGATGCTATGACTAATGGAATAACACCATTATTTGTATTCTTTGTAATATATATAGCATTACTTGAAAAATATAATAAGAGTGAAAATGTAGTTACTATATTTGGAAGTATTAGGACAATAGTTCCATATAGTATATATGTTACAATTATATGGTTAGTTATACTAATTGGTTGGTTTATGATAGGTCTTCCTATTGGTATATCAACACTTCCGGGGGTAATTTATGGCGCTTAAAGCAGGTATTATAGGTCTTCCTAATGTAGGAAAGAGTACATTATTTAATGCAATAACAAAAAAGAATATTCTAGCAGCAAACTATCCATTTGCGACAATAGATCCTAATGTTGGAGTAGTTACTGTTCCAGATAAAAGATTAGATGTTTTAAATGAAATGTATAATCCAGAAAGATTAATACCAACTCAATATGAGTTTATTGATATAGCTGGACTAGTTAAAGGAGCATCTAATGGTGAAGGTTTAGGAAATAAATTTTTAGCTAATATTCGTGAAGTAGATGCAATAGTACAAGTTGTTAGATGTTTTGAAAATAAAGACATTATTCATGTTGAAGGAAATATTGATCCTAGAAGAGATATTGAAATAGTTAATTATGAATTAATGTTAAGTGATTTAGAAATCATAGAAAATAGACTTTCTAAAATAGAAAAGAAAGCTGTTACTACTAATGATAAAGAAGCTTTATATGAAGTAGCATTATTAAAGAAAGCAAAAGAAAATCTAGATAATGGATTTATGCTTAGATTAGTAGAATTTGATGAAAAAGAAGAAAAATTATTAAAGACATATAACTTAATTACTAATAAACCATTTATATATTTAGCTAATGTTAGTGAAGATGATTTATTAGGTCCTGAAAATAAATATGTTGAAGAAGTAAGAACAATCGCAGGTATTCAAAATGCTAGTGTAGTTCTTATGTGTGCTAAGATTGAAAGTGAATTATGTGATTTAAATGATGAAGAAAAAGAAGCATTCTTAAAAGATTTAGGAATTGCTAATAGTGGTTTAGATCAATTAATTCATGTAACATATCATATGCTTGGTCTTAAAACATTCTTTACAGTAGGTAAGGATGAAGTAAGAGCATGGACATTTAAAGATGGAATGAAAGCACCAGAATGTGCTGGTATTATTCATACTGATTTTGAAAAAGGATTTATTAAAGCAGAAGTAATGAGTTATGATGATTTAATAGAGTGTGGTAGTGAATTAAAAGTTAAAGAAGCTGGAAAAGCAAGACTAGAAGGAAAAGACTATTTAATGCAAGATGGAGATATTTGC
>JAEEGL011899788.1_pt1 | contig 12591 bp, 11 predicted proteins | sample 9134231 | NCBI WGS metagenome assembly JAEEGL01 (sample SAMN16246548, study PRJNA631951) | gut metagenome | biome: gut microbiome; feature: rumen; material: fiber-attached | host: Bos | place: Iran: Karaj | collected 2018-10
GGCTAATTCAAATTAGCCTATAATCTGGCTAATTGAAATTAGCCGAGAAAGCACCAACAACCAAGGAGCCCCATATGGACACCAAACACCGCATATTAGACGAAGCACTGACACTTTTCTCCGAGAAGGGATACAGCAATGTCTACGTCAACGACATCGCCGAGAGGGTAGGCATCAAAGCCCCGTCTCTTTACAAGCACTACAAGAACAAGCAGGCGATCTTTGACGCGATCATTGAAGAGATGAATCAAAGATTCCAGGATCAGGCGTCATCGCTTAACATCAGCGGGATTGACCCGACGCAGGACGCCGATATCTACAAGAGTATGGATGAGAATTCCATGATCGAGCTCGGCAAGAATCTGTTCCTTTACTACCTTCACGACGACTACACCAAGAGATTCCGCAAGATGCTCACAATTGAGCAGTTCAACAACAAGGATCTCGCGGCCACATACCAAAGTCAGTATTACGAAATGCCACTTACCTATCAGGGCGCGCTCCTCGGAATGCTGGTAGCCAAGGGCATCCTCGTAACAGACGATGTACCTACAATGACACTTCACTTCTACGCGCCGATCTACATGCTGCTCACAGTCTGCGACAGAGACCCGGGCCGCGAAGAAGAAGCCTTAAAGATATTAGAAGCACACTTAAGACAATTCGATAAGCTCTACGGGAGGACGATAGCATGAAGATCACGGTTATAAACGGCACGGAGAAGAAGGGTGTCACATACAAGCTCAAGGAGATGTTTCTCGAGGAGTTTAAGGGCAAGGCGGAGATAACGGAATTCTATCTTCCCAGAGACTGTCCGAACTTCTGCGTCGGATGCATACAGTGTTTCGGAAAGGGTGAGGAGTACTGCAAGGATTATCAGTACATAAGCAAGATCGAGAAGGCGCTGAAGGAGGCGGATCTTCTCGTATTCACTTCGCCTACATATGTATTCCATACCACGGGTGCGATGAAAGCGATGCTCGATCACTTCGGTTACCGCTGGATGCCTCACCGCCCCGCAGGATGGATGTTCGGCAAGCGTGCGATGATCATTACACAGGCGTTGGGCTCGGGCGAGAAGTCGGCTGCAAAAGACATCAAGGACAGCCTGTCATGGTGGGGGGTAACTCACATCAAGACAGCAACATTTAAACTCATGAGCGAGGTTCGCTGGGATAAGATTCCTGAGAAGAAGCGCGCCTCCTTCGAAAAGAAACTTCACGCTAAGGCAAACCACTTCCTTGCCATCGACTACAGCAAGCCTGCACATGCGGGAATAATGGCTAAAGCAAAGTTTCTCGTAGTCAGGGTGATGCAGACCGGACTTGGCAAAGAAAACCCTGAATATACTGACTTTAAGTACTGGAAAAACAACGGCTGGATAGATAAGACCAGACCTTGGAAGAACTGATTTTTGATAATGCCTCCCTTGTGATAAATTAGGTTTATAAACAGGGAGGTATCTTTATGAACAGTGAAGCTTTGAAAGCCGTTATCGGCATAGCATTGGTAGTAGGATTTATTGTTATCATAATCCTCGCAGTAATGGCTGATAAGAAAGCCAATGAGAAGTTCAAGAAGAAGATCGAGACCACATATCAGATCAAGGACAGACTTAAGGGAATCGTAATTACATCCGATAATTCTGTATTGCTCTATTATCCTTCCGGATCACTTCACGGTTATAAGAAGTGGAACCTCGAAGATATCGCTTATGTTGGTTTTGCAACTGTCCCTGCTAACAACAAGACATTCAGTTTCCTGGGTGATGATAAGAAGGCAATGAAGGGCGAGTATCTTACACCTTCCAAGAAGCCTTTGATGCAGAAGACCATGGCTGCATTCCCTTTAAACGGCATGTCTCCTGATGAGATCTTCGGAATTATCAAGAAGTATAAGCCCGATGCCTTAAGACTTACTAACGGCAACGTTTCTGAAGACTGATTAAGCAGGATTAAAGAAACGGAACTACATCGCGCGATCTTCCGCCTTTTTTAACATTGTTATACAAGGGAAAGAAGGACGCGTGAATAAGGAATTAAGGGCGGATACATTCATGGGCATAAGAAACTTGAGAAACAGGATATTACCTGTAACAGGAATCATACTGACATCACTCCTTCTTACATCCTGCGGCGTAAGCACGCCCGAGGGCAAAAGAGGTCTTCTTCGCGAAGCGGAACAGGCTGCATACGGTCCCGTCGAGGAAGTCAGATTCATAACCCATGAGGGCGACGGCGACTTTGACTGTTATAACAAGCTTATAGTCGAAGACGAAGAATACGGATTCGAGTTCTATGTGATGAGTGAGATCACGAGGGTGGCGGGACTTGATGGTACCACTATGTTCAATATCTTCACCGGCAAGCCCATGCATCAGCGTTCGGAGTCGAACGACTTCTTTTTGCAGTACATGACATATTTCTTCGAAGAGTATGAAGATGAGATCGAAGACCTCGAGGAAGAGTACGGCGTAGACATTACTTATAATGGTCTTTCCACACATGCAAATTACTTCATCGAAGTATACGAGTGTCCTGATTTATCTGACTCAAGAGAGGTCTTCGATGAGCTTAGAGACTGCCTTGAAGATTACGATAACAGAGGATATTTCCAGTCCATTGAGGAAGCCAACGAGACATACGGCAACATGGGCTTCAGGATAGCCTTCTTCAGCTGCACGGCTGAACAGGGCGGAAGCAGCAACGACTTTACTAAGATATACGATCTCGATCCCGAAGACTGGGATAACGCTAACGTCGAGAAGAGAAACCACGACAAGGCGACAGATAAAGTATTAGGCATGGTGGGCGTCATCATCGCTAATCTGATTATTCCCGTTACGGCACTTGTGTTCGATATCATCTGGATCCGCGGAATGGTCAAAAAAACAAGGCCCGCATTCGGGCCTTGGGGTATAACCTCTATTATCCTGTCGTTCCTGGGATTATTTAATCTCCTGATGATCGCAGTATTGGCTATAGTCTACTTAACCTGAGTGCCTTAAGACTTGGAAGCTACGTAATCCTCGAGGTTGGGGTAGAAGTGCTCGCGGCCTACGTGATCCTGGAAGCCGATCTTCTCGAGTGCATTGCTTACATCTTCATTTAATCCTACGAAGCAGAAGTCAGAGCCTAAGCCCTTGATGTAATCGATGGCTTCAACGAACTCTGTCTCTGCGGAGACATCTACGAAGACAACGCCTCTGAAAGAGAGGATGTAAGTGTCGTAGTGCTTCTTAGTCTTTTCGATGGCTTTCTTAAGCTGCTTGCCGTTTGCGAAGAAGTAAGCACCGACGCTGTAAACGATGGCAGCATCCTTGTTGCCGATCAAAGTCTCTTCCTCGACGTTTACACGGATGTCAGCAAGCTTGCTTATCGTGAGGATCATGGAGAGTGCAACGCCGATTACGATAGCGTAAGTCAAGTCGAGTACGACAGTTGCAGCCATAGTGATGAAGCAGGAAGCGATAGCATCCTTAAGGCCGTGCTTGAAGTAGTCTCTGATAGTCTTGAAGTCATTCATCTTAAATGCAGTTACGAAGAGCACGCCTGCGAGGGCAGAGTACGGAACCATGCCGATCAGGGGTGAAAGTACGAACATGCAAAGGATGAGGAAGAGAGACTGGAATACAGAAGTAAGTCTTGTTCTGCATCCGCTCTTGATAGCAACGGAAGTACGTGCGATAGCTGCGGTGGAAGGAACGCCGCCTGCGAAAGGCACTGCCATGTTGGCGATACCCTGAGCGATGAGCTCTACGTTGGAGTCGAACTTCTCCTTCTTCATGGAAGCTGCTGCAGTACCGCACAAAAGGCTCTCGATCATGCCGAGGAGAGCGATTGTGATAGCGTACTGTGTGATGGAGCTGATCATGGGAAGATCAACGGCTCTGATGTTAAGCACCTCAGAGTTGATCAAAGATGTCGGGATGGAGCCAATCGTCTTAACATCAAGGCTTGTAAGCTTTACTGCTGCAGTAGCGATGATGATGGCAACAAGTGAGCTCGGAACATACTTCGAGAACTTCTTGGGGTAGATGACCATGATAACTACTACCAAAGTTGCAACTACTACTGTGGGAAGGCTTGTGTCCTTGATGTGAGATGCGAATGCCAACACTTTGCCGATAGTGCCTTCAGCTGCTGCATTAACGCCGAATGCGTTGCCGAGCTGGCCTATGGCGATAACAAGCGCGATACCCGAGGTGAAACCCGTAACTACCGGCTTGGGAATAAACTGAACGAAACGGCCGAACCTCAAAAGTCCTGCCACGAGAAGAACGATACCGGACATGAACGTTGCCATGAACATTCCCTGAAGTCCGTACTGACCTGAAACGATGGTGCCGAGGATTACTGCCATGGCTCCGGTAGGACCTGAGATCTGGAAGGAACCTCCGCCGAGAAGACCTGAGATGATACCTGCGATGATGGCCGTGATGAGGCCGCCTGCGATACCGATGGCGAGGTGATCCTGATCGACGCTTGCTGCACCGAATGCCAGTGCGAGAGGCAATGCGACTGCGCCTACAGTGATACCTGCAGTGAGGTCGTTGATGAAGAACTTGCTGTTGTAGCCTTTAAACTCGTTTCTGAAGATCTTCGCATAATGCGCGAAGAACGGTCTTTTATTCTTGCCCATAATCTCATCCTTTCAATAAAGCAGCGTTAATTCTACTCACTTGTTCTTTTAAATAAAAGGTGCTGCGGCAAAAATCAACTTATTGCACAAGCAACACATCGAAAAGCAGGTGTTGCTTAAGCTACGTTTACCTAAGGTTTTGTCCATTGTTTTGAGCTCCCCGCGAATCAATAATCTTTGTTACAGAGCATTAGGGAGGTTTACGGCAATGCGTTCGGACAGAAAAGATATCGACATCGTCAGCGAGAGGATGTCAGAGAGGTTCCGCCTTAAGAAGAAGGTGAACCTTATACTGTCCATACTTATCTTTGAGCTCGGGGTAATACCCCTGTACATTATGTTTGCCGTAAAAGACGGTATCTATGCTTTTCGATGGCTCACGATAAACAGCACCATATTTGTGATGGCAACGTCGCTCGTGTTCATAAGCGTCAACGTGTATGAGTACGTGACACAAAGGGAGATGACGTCGGTGCCGGTTTACCTTATAAGGCTCTCGGGAGCCGTGCTTGAGTTCGTGATAATGACGGTGGTAGCCATAGGTTACTTCCTTGGTGATGCGAGTCTTTTTGATGAGTGGGACGAGGTCGTGACGCACTTGATCATTCCCATCCTCGTAGTGACATCCTTCGTTATAAACGACGCCCCGATAGGGAAGATATCTCCCGTTAAAAAGCTCCTGTGCACGGCCTTCATGACGGTGTACGGAGTCGTGATACTTACGCTTTTTATCTCCGGCGCGCTGCCGATGGATCTTATCCCGTATTCGTTCCTAGACTGGCGTGTGCTTCCCGTGTGGAAGATTGTAGGTACGGTAGTACTTATCTACGTTATCGCATACCTTACTGCGACGGCCCTTAACAGGCTTAACCGCAGGGTTTCCTGGCTTTGGTTCAGGAAGGTGGGAAGCGGCGTTATGTGGTGGAATCTTTAAAGATCAACAGGCAACAGTTTACAAACCCTTAATTAAATAAAGGTGAATCGTAACGGTTCACATTTTATAATCGTATTTATCATAGTTTTAATGCGTTTATCAGGAGGCAGAATTATGATCAATACAAGAAAGATCTTATCGGTACTGGTTACCGTCGCCATGGTCTTCATTATGGTGCCCAAGGGCATCGTAAGAGCCGACAGCGGTAACTGTGGTCCCGGCCTGACATGGAGCTTCAGCGGAGGCGTTCTTACTATCTCGGGTTCAGGCGATATGTACGATTATCCCGAACATCTTCACGGACCTGATTCAGGCAATGAACTTGCCCAGCCGTGGTTCCATCTTAAGCCGAGCATCACATCCATCGTCATCAACGAAGGCGTTACTTCCATCGGTGCCGGAGCATTCTGGGGCTGCAATGCGCTGACCTCGGTTTCCATTCCGGGTTCCGTTCAGAGAATCGGCTTCGCGGCATTTGCAGATGACAGAGCACTCGGCAGTGTCACCATCCCGAGCGGTGTTGTAGGCGAGGCGGCATTCATTAGATGCAGCGGCCTTCAGACCGTCACTTTCGGCCCAGGTGTAACTGCTGTGGGAATCAGTGCTTTCGAGAGCTGCACGGGCCTTCACGGAGTCTATATAAGCGACGTGGCAGCATGGTGCAGGATCTACTTCGGAGGCAACAAGGCAAGCCCGCTCGAGTATGCTCACAACCTTTACCTTAACGGCCAGCTCGTAACTAACCTTACGATCCCTGCAGGAGTCACCAAGGTTGGTGATTACGCATTCGAGCACTGCTATTCGATTACATCACTTACGATTTCTGAGGGCTGTACCGCGATAGGCGAGTATGCCTTCAACAATTGTTCCAACCTTGCATCAGCAACTTTCCCCAATTCGCTTAATTCGGTCGGAAGTTTTGCTTTTGCTTCCTGTGCAAGAATGCATGCATCGCTTCCGGGAGGCATTTCATACATCGGTGAGCGTGCATTTAACGGCGCACCTTTGTCATCGAACATCGTGGTTAACCAGGGCGTAATCGGAGAGAGAGCATTTAATGCCTGCGGTTCCGTCATGGATCTTACAATCGGTGCCGGCGTTACTTACATCGGTCCAAATGCCTTTAACGAGATGGGCGGACTTCGTAACATCCACTACGGAAGTACTGCAGCTAACTGGAGCGCGCTTGCAGCTGAGTCCGGTTACAACAGAGTAGTTACTTATCCTTACTGGAGAGGCATCACTTACGGTACTGCAGCAGCATCCGTTCAGCCCGGAAGAAGCACGGTCAACTTCGGCAACATGACTTGGGATGTTCTTGCTGTATCTAACGGCAACGCACTTCTCATCACACACGAAGTAATCGCATTCAAGATGTTCTCTGCTAACTACTCAAGCAGAGCGAGCATGACTACGGGATGGGAAGGAAGCAGCTTGAGATCCTGGCTTAACAGCTCGTTCTTAGGAAGCATTCCTGCTGACCAGCAGGCTCTCATCGTGCCCACAAGCATTTCCACTTCACCTAACTCAAGATTCGGCACGGTTGGCGCTAACGGCGGTGCTGTTACTGACAGAGTATTTATCTTAAGCGTAGAGGAAGCACAGCAGTACTTCGCTAACGATCAGCAAAGAACTGCAGTAGCATCCGATGCTGCACTTGCAGGCGTAGGAGCACCTCGAAATGGTTCTGCCCAGAGCGATCCTACAACGGGCAACACATACTGGTGGTTAAGATCTCCCGGCATGTTCTCCTACAGCACGGCTTATGTTAACTACACAGGTTCCATCAGACTTGACGGTGTCGAGTCACCTACAGGTTCCCTCGTCGGCGTAAGACCTTGCGTATGGGTAAATGCATCTGCACTCGGAATCTCCGGAACATCAGGCGCTTCTGCAGCACCCGTTCCTTCTGGTGCGAACGTCGAGCAGATCAGCGCATTCGTCGACAGACTCTATGCTGAGTTCCTGGGAAGAGAAGCTGACGATGCAGGACGTGAGTATTGGGTAAACAAGATCCTGGGTGGCATGTCCGCAGTAGATGTATCCGCAGGATTCGTATTCTCCAACGAGCTTCGCGACATGCATCTGTCGAATGAAGAATTCGTAAGAAGAGCATATACGGTTTATCTTAACCGTGAGCCCGATGCAGCAGGCATCGCATACTGGGTGGCTTTGCTTGAACGCGGCAACGATTACGGCTGTATCATACACGGCTTCGGAGAGTCGCAGGAATTTACCGGTATATGTAATTCGTACGGGGTAACCCGAGGAGATTATCCATACACCAACAGGTAAGTCTGAATTAATAAGCGGGTCCTCTGATGGGGACCCGCTTTATTGTGCTTAATTTGTTGCCTTGGTCTCTGCGGTGAAGCAGATGATGTAGCCGTCGTCTTTCTTCTTTATGACTTTGGCATAGATGCAGTCATCATCCTTACGAAGCATGATGTTCGTCTTCTCGGCAAGCTCGATATCTGATGATAAAAGAGCGAACCTGTCGTTCGAAGATTTGTTGATGATCCTGCCCTTGTGTTCAGCTACGCTTACCTTCTTCTCTTCAAGAAGATAGAAACGATAATCTACGGGAGTTACATTATCTTTCCAGATGATCGACTCTGCCGTATCATTGCCAAGCTTAATGTCACCGATACCGTCAATCTCATAATACTTAAGTTCTGACGGTGACCCCTTGGGAAGGAAGCTTCCTTCGGATACGACGAGCAGCTCTTCGGTAAGCTGCTGCTTCGTGTTGTCGGTGATGAATATCTGACCTCCGACCGTAAGGCTTTCAAGTCTTCCTGTGATGTTGACCGTCGAGCCCATACAGCCGTATTTCATCTTCTTCTCAGATCCGATATTACCAACGACCGCATTACCTGTATTGATACCGATACCCATCTCGAGAGTCGGGTAATCGTTCGCCAGATTCCACTCGTTGATCTCCCTTAACGACATCTGCATCTCAACTGCGCATTTAACTGCGCGCATAGCATGGTCGGGAAGATCCTTCGGAGCACCGAATACTGTAAATATGCCGTCTCCAAGAAATTCGATTACGGTGCCGCCATACTTCTGTATAACGGCTACCATAGCCTCGAAATAATGATTAAGTACAGTGATAAGATGCTCAGCCGATAATCTTGTGCCTAACGCCGTAAAGCCTCTTAAGTCACTCATAAGTATGGTGACGTTACGGGTCTGGCCGCCGCTCTTCTGACCTTCTGCGGTCATAAGCGCATAGTCGGCGATATCGGGCGATGTGTATCTTACAAGTGCAGAGTTAACTTTAAACAACTGCGTAAGATCCGTGATAACTACAAGATAGACCGCCTGGTCCTTCTTATAGCGCGTCATCTTAACGTGAAGGTTACGTACGACGCCTTCATTATTCCAATAGTCGACGATGGCCTCCTGTGCAGGGACCTTTGTCATGATGGAATCGATGAACAGCTGAATCAGATCGTCGTTGCCTTCAACGTACGGGATGGACTCCCAGATCTTAGTTCCTTCCTGAGCAGATATGCCGAATAACTTCTCTGCCGCGGGGTTGGTGTAAAGCAACTCACCCACGGACGATATGATACATATCGAATCTTCTGAATTAGTAAAGAAGTATTGTACCTGCTCTGGTGCGATCATTTGTTATAAGCTTCCGAGATCTTCTTACACGTATTGAAGTAATCAACGGTAAGAAATCTCAAACGATATGACAGATGACGCAGGATCATGTCTACCTTAACGGGACTTGTCTTGAACATCTCCTTAAGATCTTCAAGACGGATGATCTCCACGTAAGTGTCATCGGACATTGCTACTACTGTAGCGCTTCTTTCCTTATCTGCGAGCAAGCCCATCTCTCCGAAGAAAGCAACAGGCAAAAGCTCAGTAAGCAACAGCTCATTCGCTTCACCGTAGTTATAGTAGACACCTACGCTGCCGCCGTGAAGGATGTACATGCAGTTGCTGATTTCACCCTTCTTGTAGATGATGGTTCCCTTCGGGTATGTCTCCGTGGATTCGCCCTTGGTAAGACCCTTGGACTGTTCGCGAAGTGCCTCGGCACTCGGAGCAGAAAGATCGACCTTACCGATCTTATAGAAACCGATATGCTTCTTTAACTTAGCGAGGAATGATTCGTTGTTCTTGTCTTCATCGGAACTTTCGAGCTTCTTAAGAACAGCCTTGGCCTCGTCATAATCGTCGGTCAATGCTCTTAATCTGTTTCCGATGTGCTTGATAAGTTCGATGACCTTATCGGGATTCTCTGTGAAATAAGTATTCAATTCGGAACCCGGGATCTCGATTGCTGTAGCGCTTCCCTCAGCGACTACCGTTGAACTTCTGGGATATGCTTCGATTACGGCCATCTCACCGAAATACTGACCTTCGCTAAGGACAGTGAGCTTGACCTGATCCTCTTTCCCGTAGTTCACATAGACACCGGCGTTGCCCGACAAGAGCTGGAAGAAACTATTACCGATGTCGCCCTCCTTAATGATTACCTCTCCGTTGACAAAAGTCTTCTCGATCGTACTCATTGTGCAGATCCTTTCTGTATTACGCGGCCGCGTGACCGCTTTATAGTTCCTCCCCACACTTACTATAACACATCAGAGGATGTGAATACGATACAATCATTATAGATTCGATACCGACAAACGGAGAATATCTTAAGGAAGTAAGACAGACGATGAACAGAAAGATAACTGCTGAAGAGGAGAAGCTCCTTTATAAACACCGAGACCGTGTTCTTACGAATATGCCTTACGGCAAGCTTTTCGAAGTGGGGAAGACGGAGATTAACGGTGCCACTTTCTACTATAACGAGAGAGGTGCCGAGTACACATTGGATGACGTTAATGATCCTGACGGTAATCCGTATATTTTCCCTTTCATGGAGTATAGCAATACGCTTGAGAACGGCACCCGCATTATCGCTATAACAAACGGGGATACGCTGGTCTTTATGCGCGGACATGAAGCGCTTGATAAATTGATTCCTCCCTCTCCGGACAGGGTACCCGGTAATGACTCAGTCTGGCTCGGACATCCTAATCAACTTAAGTTTAATGATGATTCCGTTCCTGATGAGAAGGAACGTATCGCAAGGTTCTTCAGGGTGTATAAAAGCAGTAATGCCGCACCGAGATGGGCGGTTCATCTGGGGCCACTTTTCTTCGGATTATGCGGGTGGATCTTAGCGGTATTCGGATTATATGGATTTGTCTTCCAATATACGCCGTTAGCAGATAAATACTTCATGGCCGGATTGCCGCTTATCGTTGTCCTTACGCTGCTTACGGTCATCGCATCAGACCTTATTGTCACAGGACGCATGAAGAGAAAGTACGGCAGTATAAGAAGCGTCACCAAGGTTATCCTTATGTGTACTTTCCCGCAGAATGATCAGGCTCATACGAGAACTTTCCATATATGCGGCATGCGTAACGGCAATTCGGCAAATACCGAAGGCTACTCGCATCACGATTCGTTTGATTGTTCAGATGCGAAGACCATGATGCCAGGTCAGATAATCTATAAATATACCTGTGACAGTGGTAAAGTCTTCTTAGGAACGAGGTAATGATATGGCTGATTTATATGTAATAACAGGACCTGCAGGAGTAGGTAAAAGTACTATCTCAAGAAAGATTGCAGAAGCATCTTCCAAGTCTGCTTTGATCGAGGGAGATGATCTTTATGCTCAGATCATCGGAGGCTATGTTAATCCGTGGGAAGAAGGCAACTTCCTTGATACTTTCTGGAAGCTAAGTTTAAGCTCAATTAAGGTCTATCTTGAAGACGGATTTGACGTTGTATTTAACTACATAATAAGTCCCGACCAGCTTGAGATGATCAAGAAAGAGTTTAAGGATTATAAGATAAAATTCACTGTTCTTCTTGTGGATGAAGAGACCATACTTGCAAGGGATAAGAGGCGCCCCGAAGAGTATCAGATGAAGGATCGCTGCATAGTTCTTCTTAACGAGTTTAAAGATCATAACTATAGCGAGGATTACATCCTGGACACATCGCATATCACGGTCGATGAGACTGTAGATAAGGTGCTTAAGGAAGACAGATTCATAGTGAGGTAACTTATGCTTACCAAAGAGCAGCAGGATGCCCTGGATAAACAAGGTTATAAGAATCAGGACAAAGTCGGTCTTGTGTTTATCCTGATCGCTCTTACAATTGTCGGAATAAATATGTTGTGCCGTGTTAAGGACAGTCATAAGTACGATGACTATAAGTACACACGCGGAACGGTAGTTGAGTTTATAACAAATAAGACCAGAACCCACTACAGGAGAAGAATGCGATACAGGTACTCTTATTCGATAGCGGTCGAATATAGTCCTTCAGGATCCAATGAGTCATATATTGTCCGGGATGAGAATGACTGGTACCAGTTCTTAAGAAGAGGCAAGACTCTTCGAGTCTATTACGATGAAGATGATCCTGAAGAGGCATTCCTTGCGAAGAAGGATTGGCTGACGGGCCTGTATCTTCCTGCGGAAACTAATTACTATATTGCTCCGTATATCGCGCTCTTGCCGACCATAATCGGTCTTTATCTTATCGTTGATTATAAGAAAGCTAAGAAGCGTGCACTTCAGAATAATCTGAAGCCGAAGAAGAAAGTTAAGAGCAGCGTGGATCCTGATTACGATCCTAATCTTCACGAGCTCGCCCGCATGAGCAACTACAAGAGAGGATGGGTTCCGTTCTGGATCGGTGCCGGTTCATTCTATCTGTTTACAATGGTAGCAGGTATCATGATCATCTATTCGGTTATAAAGGACCATCCGGATGATTCAGTATCGCCGATAGCTATGGCAATCTTCTTTATGTTCCTCGGCCACTGTATGCTCGCCGGGTTGATCGTATCTGTTATTTATCTCAAGCGTAAAAAGGCCGCTTTTATCAAAGGCTTTATGGCTGACGAAGCTACTTCTGTTTATGTAAGACGTGAGGAGGCAGCTAAGATACTTTGGAAACTTGTTAAGAAGTAC
>JAEEGL012693440.1_pt1 | contig 12591 bp, 13 predicted proteins | sample 9134231 | NCBI WGS metagenome assembly JAEEGL01 (sample SAMN16246548, study PRJNA631951) | gut metagenome | biome: gut microbiome; feature: rumen; material: fiber-attached | host: Bos | place: Iran: Karaj | collected 2018-10
AAGACTTAAAGAAATCGATGGCTCAACGCCAAGGACGACAGTTGTCTCTGCGCTCGGAGTATCATCCGCATGCGTTTTAATCACAGGTGAATAAAAAAATGATATTAGAAATCCTAATACCATAAAAATTCCAAACACTCCAAAAAACGTTAATTTTTCTTCTATTTTAACTAGAAAACTCGCGTTTTTCACAGCTTTCTCCCCAATTATATACACCTAATAATTAAAGTATACATAAACGTTTTCATGTTTTCAAGTTTTTAAAATTAAAAAGCTCCCGGATTTTCCGAGAGCCTTTCTCTTTCTAGCTAATAATTTCTTTAATGTCGATTTGCTCACCATTTACAGTGAAGATGAATTCCGGAAGCTTCAAGAATTCAGTTGTTACGCGATATGGAACCGAAATAGCTTTTGGCCAAGCCTGAAGTTTCAAAACGTCGAAATTCTCGTCCGTTACATATTTCAGCTCGGCGCCTCTTGGAAGACCATTCTTACCGTAAATATCGAAAGTTGCCTCCTGAATTTTCAACAGTTCTTTAGTCACATCATCATTCGGACGAACAATTCTCTTACATGTAATATCAAGCTTATCTGCCAAAATTAAAGCAGCATCGATAATTGTTCGCGTATCCTCGCCTTTTGAATGGTTAGAAATTGCATGTACAATCGTGTAGGCATCCTCAAGATCGATATCAATCTTCGGGCTAGACAAATATTTCTTCGTCAACTCTGCTGAATGGATTTCATGATTCCTAAAAGTTTCCGCCAGTCCAATATCATGCATGTAAGCAGCAATTTTGAAAAGCAGTATTTCTTTTTGCACGGTATCAGGCGAAGAGAAACCATATTCAACACAATTACCTAAGAATCTTTCACCGATTGCAGTAATACGACGAATGTGATCCCAACTGTGATCCATGAAGAATTTTGGATTTGGATCGTCCCTATGTTTCTTTTCAATCTGCGTCAGGAACTTTTTCGGAATCGAACTATTTGTGCCTTCACAAATAGTTTTGTAAACAATTTCCAGTCTCTGAATTACGAATGGACAGAAATCCGGAATTACATCTCCATCTCCGACTTCAAGCCCAGGAGATTTAAGATCATGCTGACAATATAGACCAACATAACCTTCAGGTTTCGCACAGAACGGACATTCCGTACAGTGGCTAAGTTCGAGATTAATTTTTGCTACATTTCGCATAGATTCACCCCCTAATGCGCTAGAAAAAGTTAATGTGCTACCGGTCGTATAGACCAAAAAAGTGGCTTACCACCACGTCATAATTATATCATTTTTCCCTGTATTTTTCAAGCATAAGCACTTTCACATATCTATTATGTTTGATATAATAACCTCAATATGTTTTTGAAGTATATCGTAGTATTCTTAGTTTCAATGGTTCCATTAATCGAGCTCCGCGGTGCCGTTCCAATCGGCGTTGGCTTCGGACTTCCGGAATGGGCCGTTTCAATTGTTGCTATGTTTGGTAACTTTATTCCTGTTCCATTCATCTTTTTCTTCGCTCGTCGTTTCCTCGAATGGGGTACCACATGGAAATGGAAAAAAGGTAAAAAATTCTGCAAATGGTGTCTGAAAAAAGGTGAAAAAGGTGGAGAAAAACTTCTAAAGAAAGCTGGTAACAGTATTTATATTGCACTTGCACTTTTCGTTGGTATTCCAGTTCCTGGCACCGGCGCTTGGACCGGAACCTTAGCCGCTAGTATGCTTGATCTAAATCGACGCAAAACTTTCATTGCTGTTGGTTGTGGTCTCGTCATGGCTTGCGCTATCATGCTACTTGTTTCACTCGGTCTTTTTAAAGTCATTTTCTAAAAAAGGCATAAAAAAATTGGACCTATTGTCCAATGTGGCTCCCGGGACTGGACTCGAACCAGCAACCTCGAAGTTAACAGCTTCTTGCTCCACCATTGAGCTACCCGGGATTAACTTAGACCATTATACCGCAAAAATCCCCCTTTTTCAAGAGGGATTTTTCTACCTAATTCATATTATTGAATCGCCATACAGCGTATAGAAGCACCGATGAGGGCAGTCACCGGGTTCTCTGCACCGCTCACATTTTGGTAATACAACCACAAGTTACGATTTCCTTTATCATCAGTGTTTGCCGTACTTGTCCAATATTCACCGTAACGACCTTGATTTGTGACCACAGTGTCACTACCTTGCGAATGATAACCAGGTAAAATAAAGTTCTTTGGTGTTTTTATCATTTCTTCGGCAATCCTATATCTATCGTTATAAGTATCAAGACCATAGTCGGCAATCAGATATCTATAAGAATGTGCATTTCTAGATGTTGGAAGTCTCCAACCTTTAGGGCAAATCGAGGCAGTCGCATTTTCAAAACCACCTAATCCAACATTTGTTCCTGCTGTTGCGGCATACCAGTTATAGAAATTGCCATTCTTTTCCCATAAATATTCATCACCCGACCCAGATGGAGTACTTGATTTTGTAATACCATTTCTAAAGTATGTCTCATCGGCTACTGGCTTATAGCTTTTTGCAACGTAGTACTCATAGCCCCATTGAACGCCAGCCTCGTTAATAGTTGAATTCTCTGGCGTGAAGGATGTCGTACCGCCATCAACCGTAGCAGCAATCACTGGCACGTTTGCTTCCAAATCGAGTGCAAGGTTCTGAGACATCCAACATTCACCATCTGCTAATTTCGACACTAAGTACCTATTATTATCACGAGTATCAGTCAAAACGGTGCGTGGAACATACTTTACACTTCCGGCATGAGAACCATCCCAGTCTAATTCCGTAGCGGTTTTCGATGGTTTTGTTGCAGAAGCACAAATTTCCGGCGTCATCTCCTGCATTGTAGTAATTTCAAAGAAGGTTTTTGTAGGAACTGGTTCATGCGCAATCATTGAAAACTTCACGTTCTTCGAATATCTACCAGACGGCAAATCCGAAGAAATCTTTGTTCCAAAATAAACCGTTGCATCTTTTTCGGCTGCAGCTGGATAATGATCAAGATCCTTGAGCTTTACATGATCGCTTAAAGTCGGAATCTTTGAAAAATCAGTGTTATTAAGTGAGTAACCCCATTTGTTTTTTGCCATTGTTGAACTAGTCACGGTACCATTAAAATCTGAGGCAATCACACTTGAAACATTAGAATCAAAATGCGTCATATTTGTAGCGTTATCTTCAGATGAGAAATAAAGCTCATATCCTGCCGTGCTATTCGTAGAAACCGTTGCCGTAATCGATGATGAAGTAAAGGCTCCTGCATCTGTTGGAACAACAGAAATGGCGAGATTATTCGTATCAAGCGCCAAGGACGAAACAGTAGTAATCGTGACATCAACTTTCGAAGAGTCTAAATCCTGCGCAGCATTAGACTTAAATACCGGCGAATAAAAATAGACAGCCGAAGCCGTCACAAGCAAAGAGCCCGCAAAAATACCAATTTTTTCGAAACAATCTAAATTATTACTTCTTTTTATAGACGTTCCCACTTAAATGCCTTTCACCAATCCAAACCTAAATAAATCTTATTTTAAGTTTAGCATAAACGTCATTCAAAAAGCAACCTTTTTCTTTTGTGCTATAATAGAAAAAATGAAAGTTCCGCTTTTACAGACAAAGGAATGGGAGAAATTGCAAAATGACCTCGGTGAGGAAACTTTTTTCATCGAGGAAAAAGATTATCAGTTTCTTGCCATTTTCAAGAAAACTAAATTCGGAAACTACTTATATTTGCCATATGGGCCAGTACTAGCAAATAAAAATGCCGCTTCTAAGGCCCTAGAAGCCCTTCAGAGCCTTGCAAAGCAAAAAAGCGTAACCTTTATCAGAATTGAACCACAGGACCCGGAAACGGCCCGAGAATTGCTTAAACTCGATAATATCAAGCAGTCTAAGGAGCTCAACCCTGCTCACACCTGGGTACTCGATCTTACGACCGATAAAGAGGCTATGATTAAGAACTTCACCCAGGGCACTCGTACCTGTTATAATCAGTTCGAACGCAAGGGTCTCTCTGTTATTGTCACTAAAAACCCTGAAAAAATTAAGGAACTCGTCCGTCTTCAACACAAGCTCGCTCGCGAGAAAGGTATCAATTCCTTCTCTGAAGATTATCTTAAAACGGAGCTCGAGCAGCCTTTTGCTTCCCTCTATTTAGTCGCTTATAATCCAGCAAACGATCAAAGCCTCGAAGACGAATCAAAGAAAGTCAACAATCCAAAAATCATTGCTGCTTCCCTGTTCTTCGACGACAAAGATACTCGCTACTACATGCAATCTGCTTCAGATTACGAGTATCGTCGCCTTCCAGCAACCGTCGGTCTCCTTACTAGCGCCATTTTCGACGCTAAGGAAAAAGGCCTTAAATACTTCGATTTCTGGGGTATTGCCCCTGATGACGCACCAAAAGACCACCCTTGGGCAGGTTTTACCAAGTTCAAAAAATCTTTCGGTGGCTTCCCTGTTACCTACTGCGGTACTTACGATATCGTCCTCAATAAAACCAAATATCGTCTCTACAACTTAGCTCGCAAAGCTAATCGAACTATCAGAAAAATAAAAAATCATTAAATTTGAGACATTAAAGACTTGGCCCAGCCGGCCTCGGACGTGAGCGGAGCGAACCCGGGAGGCGCATGTCTCAAATTTTACGATTTTTTATTATACTTATCTAGATCGAATAGCGGCGCCTTATCTGTATCAATAATATCTTGCGCTTTTCTTAAAAGTTTCGTAATTCCCTTCTCTGTTGAAGCTGATCCCACATGAATCGTCTTCACTACTTTTCCCTGCTCCTTATAGAGCACCTGGACACCAGTAGCGCCAGATGAAGTCTCAAACTTACGAATAAATGCCATACCAGAATTATAGCACAATTCCCTATTAGAGGTTCCCTACTGAGACGAGATAACTAGCGCGCGACCGTAGGGAGCGCGCCGCAGGCGCAAAGGGGTAAAATACCCTTTTGGGGTTAGTTGGGCGCGCAGCGCCCAAGGGGTAAAAATCCTATTTTTGAGGCCAAAAACCACAAGCGTTTCCACAATTCCCCACTTTTAGTGGTTCCCTTTTACATCCTGTTTAGTAGCAACCATTTGACTTAGCATCCCGCTTTTGCTAAAATAAACTTAACAATTATGAATTGAGTCATAATTGGGAAAACAAAAACGATCAACAACAGATATAAATCTATATCTGATAACATTTTGATTGTTGTGTCAAGTAAAATAGCACTTATGCTAATTTCACGCAACAAATTTCACGCGAAAATGCTTATGGAATACGGAGCATAGGTATTTTGTTTATGTTAAAAAATATTTTGATAGAAAGCACAACCTTTTTCTTGTGAAAAGAAAGCCCCGAGTAAACTACCTCGGGCAGGGAATTAGTATCGTACATTTATGTCAGGAATTCTAAAGAGGAAAGCAGTTACGACTTTAGGTAAGAAACCTACAAATACTAGGCCAGGTAACCACATATCCAACAGAGAAAAGCAATACATAATCCCGTGTTATAATGGAGCTATGAATGACAATATTTATGACTACTTTGAACCTGGAGATAAGGTCAAACATTTCAAAAGGGAATTGGCCGAAAAAGCTGATCTCGACCGTATCCCGGACTTATATTTATACGAAATCGTTGGCGTTGCCATCCATTCTGAAACTCGCGAAAAAATGATGATTTATAAAGCCCTCTACGACAAAGACCAAAGAGGGAATTACAAAATGTATGCTCGCCCGCTCGACATGTTCATGAGCGAAGTCGATCACAAAAAGTATCCAGAAGTTAAGCAAAAATATCGCTTCGAAAGAATCTAAGAAAGGATCATATGGATTTTCAAATCTATACCGAACTCGAAAATATTAGCAATAAGCTCGACAAATTAATCGACGTCAATACACAAATTCTCGAAACACTTCAAGATAAGAAATAATATCAGAACATAAAAAATAAGCGCTGTCAATAGTGCTTATTTTGTTATTCTTCTTCACCTCCGAACTTGTCAGCCATCTCGGCTACATCGTCCCAATCTTCAGACGAATCATCATCCTTCTCGTCAAAGTTAAAACCGTTATCGTAATTGTTTCCGTTGTTATCTACTAACGAGTTAATATCTCCATCTGGTAAGTTTCTATCCCAATCTGGATTTGTTCCAGGAATACGTTCGCCCATTTTATCCTCCTTAAATTGTCTCTAATTGTTGTTTAAGACGCTCAATCAATCCTTCTTTTTCGGTAATCGCATCACGAGTTTCTTTCACGAGCTCTGCCGGTGCACGTTCAACGTAAGCTGGATTCATCATACGAGCATTAAGTGCATCAAGTTCACGACCGATTGAGAGGATTTTCTCTTCAAGTTCAGCACGATAAGCCGTAATCACTTCATCTGGTACGTCAAGATAGAGATCGTGTCCAGCAAGTGCAAGATGGAGCCCGCGTGGAGCACCGTTGGTTGATGCAATTGACGGAACGCGTGACAAGAATTTAACGAGAATAGTGTTGTCATCAACGAGGGAATCATCACCGTAAAGCAAACCAAACTTCTTGCCCTTAGCAACATTCGAAAGGGAAACGTTCATTGCACGAATCTCTGAAACTACCGCGCGAATTCTTTCGAAGTTCTCAGCTGAGATTTCATCATATTCTAAGACTGATGGCCACTTTGCATCGATAATCATTCCTTCAGTCCATGAGAGATTCTGCCAGATTGCCTCTGTCACAAATGGTGCAAATGGATGAAGCATGGTAAGAATTGATTCAAGTGTAGCCTTAAGCAGGGAAGTGTTCTTGTAAATCTTCTGACTTTCAACAAACCAGTCTGCATACTTATCCCAAATTGTCGAATAAAGGATTTCAACTGCTTCGGAGAAGCGATACTCTGCCATACATTGTTCAATTTGTGCACGGCATCTGTTCAATTCTCTACAAATCCAATCCTCACCCATATGATTGGTGGTGTACTGATATTGTCCAGCATTAATCGAATCTGACTCCGATGAGTGAATTGCTGAACCCTCACCGTAGGTATCAGTATCAAGTCCGGTTACGCCGCCTTGGCCCTCGTTTTCAAGTACCACGTCAACGTTTGCATAAGAGAAGCCTTGCTTCTCGATTTCTTCATCAACAATACCCTGAATGAAACGTGAAATATTCCAAAGCTTGTTGCAAAGTTTCTGTCCAGAAATCACTGAGTTCTCAGAGAAGGCCTGGTTCATACCAGCTGAACGACCACGAAGAATTCCGAGCCTAAATGCATCTGAACCATACTTCGAAACGAGATCCATTGGGTTAATCACATTACCCTTAGATTTCGACATCTTCTTGCCGTGAGCATCAAGCACAAGACCGTGGAGATAGACTTCCTTAAATGGAACTTCACCGGTCACATAGAGGCCCATCATGATCATACGAGCAACCCAGGCAAAGAGAATATCTGCACCAGTTTCCATCACATTGAGTGGATAGAAATCAGATGGCATATTTTCTTCCCAGTTTGTACAGACGATTGGCCAGTGGCTTGAAGAGAACCAAGTATCAAAAGTATCTTCGTCACGGCGGTATTTAGTGCCACCAAGCTCGATTTCAGCGAGATTAACACGGGTATCAAACACCCAATCTTCACCTGGAGCATTTGGATCAACCTTCTTGAACATTGGGATTGCAATACCCCAAGGGATTTGACGGGAAATATTCCAGTCTTTAAGGCCCTTAAGATAGTTAATAAGAACTTTCTTCTTATTTTCAGGGTGGAACTTAATCTCATCTTTCTCAAGGTGCTCAATTGCAACCTTAGCGAGTTTTTCGGTATCAATGAACCATTGCTCCTTAAGAAGTGGTTCAATCACAGTATCACACTTGTAACAGTGAGAAACAGCGTGGGTAATCTTCTTCTCGCCACGGAGCAAGCCTTGCTCCTCGAGATCTTTCAAAACTTTCTTTCTACAATCAGCAGTAGTAAGACCAGCATATTCTTCACCGGCGTTCTCAAGCATCTTACCATCAAAGCCAATCACGGTGATACGTGGCAAATCATGACGGTTTCCAACCTCAAAGTCATCTGGGTCATGTGCAGGGGTAATCTTTACGGCACCAGTGCCATATTCAGGATCAGCGTGTTCATCTGCCACGATTGGAATTTCACGTTTTGTAAGAGGAAGACGGACCATCTTGCCAATTACATCTTTATAACGCTCATCTTCAGGGTTTACTGCTACTGCAGTATCGCCGAAGAGTGTCTCTGGACGAGTAGTTGAAACGATAATTTCTGAAAGATTCTCGGTTGGCTCAACGAGTTCGTAAGCGATATCCCAGAGGTGACCCGCCTCATCTTGGTGAACTACCTCAATATCAGCAAAAGCGGTCTGGTGTTTTGGACAAAAGTTCACGAGTTTCTCGCCACGATAAACCATTCCATCCTTCCACATCTTCTCGAATGTAGAATAAACACGGCGAACGACATTTTCATCAAGCGTAAAGGTTAAATCTTGCCATGAACAGCTCGCGCCAAGTGCACGAAGCTGAAGCTCCATATTACCTCTCTGTTGTTGGACGAAGTCCCAAACACGGGCATAAAGTTCATCACGAGAGTATTCGAAACGGGTATGACCTTCTTTTTCAAGGGCTTTTTCGTAAACCACCCAGGTCTCAAAACCAGCGTGGTCGGCACCAGGGACGTACCATGAACGTTCATTGCGGAGACGATAGTAGCGAGTTAGGCTATCCTCAAGAGCCACTGTAAGGCCGTGTCCGATGTGTAAGTTTCCATTTGCGTTAGGAGGAGGCATTACGATTGAAAAGCGCTTACGCTTCGCCTCAGAGCCTTCTACGCCCATTTCTGAGCCGGGAATATCCTTCAAAAATTTCCCAGCAGCTTCCCAAGCTGCATAAATATCCGTCTCAAAGTTCTGTGGTTCATAGCTACTAGCAAATTTCATAATTCTCCCTTTTTATTCAAAAAGCCCAATTCTTTCTTCTATCATAACACAAAAACAGGGAAAAACAACAAAAAATGAGGCGACATTGCTGCCGCCTCGCCCTCCTTTGCTTACGTTTTAATGATTTTGTTTAAAAATGCACTTTTACATTGTCATCAAAAGACCATTTTCTTACTGGTCTAAATCTTTCAATATCTAATCCTGCCCTCCAAATCTGGATCATTAAATTCAACTTCCGAACGCATTCTGGAAGCATCAATAGTGCAAACGCTACTGCTAAGTAGTAGTAGAACATAAAGAAGACCGAGAATCCGACCGCCCCAACGCTGAGTTCCTCAATCGCGCATGGAAAATAACCTATAAATCTTGCTCTCGCATATGTAAACGTTCCCGCTAAAACAGCTGCCGGAATCATCTGTCTCGCCATAAATCCTAGGCTAAGGCATTTCTTACATTTCTTTTCGAGCTTGTTTTTCCTCATAATTGCGCGTGACCATAGTTCGACTCCATTCATGTTCATAAAATTCCTTCCTGATGGGCTGTTGCAGGTCCCATCTACCTTAAAGCTAAAACCACCAACTATAAGCAAATTGTGAATATCCTCTAGTTTCCCGAGTGTATAACTCAAATACTAGTATGCTTATATTATACCACAAAATGCCAAAAAAATCAAGAATGCTCATGCTTTTTTGGGGCACAAAAAAGGCTGCAAACTTCGCAGCCATTCTCGCATTTTCTCGCACTATTTGGTTGTTATTTAGAATCTTTTATACATATTGTTTGCTTGAGCTGTTAATTCTTTTGAGCTTAACGTTATATCCCTTACAGCAGAAAAATCAGCTTTCTGACAGTATCTAGGATCGGGCGTCCACCTTTTAAGTGGACTTGTCGCTTCAAGATTTCTCTCAAGCTTTTTGATGGAATGCAAAAATTTATACTTCTTGATTAATGCAATTACCATCAAACCCACATAAGCTACACCCATCAGACCCATTACCTGGATCATTGTATTCATGATGTAGCCAAACGTCATGCTATCGAAAACGTCAAACCAAAACCAAAATGGACCATAAATAGTCTGAAGAACACCACTTGCTACTATTCCGATCAGCAAGGAAATCAACACAATCTTCTCCTGATGCTCCATGCTCATAACCTGAGTATTCGTTTTCTTCAGCTCTTCAACAAATTCCTTATCTTTGTACCATCTAGTAATATAATTCATGTCTACTCCCCTCTGGCGAAGTACGCCAATAGAATCAAAAACTACAGTAACATTTTCAGTGCGCAGAAAATATTAAACTGCTCTGGTTTCATAAAGCCACCCCAAGACCAGCATATATAATTATTATACCACATATGGTTAAAAAGTCAATCTACTCTGAGCCTTTGCCAGTGAAGACTGCGACCACTGTCATCAAAAGAATCTTAATATCAAACAATACTGACCAGTGATCAATGTAGTAACAGTCGAGACGAACCACTTCCTCGAAATCAGTGATTTCTGAACGACCAGAGGTTTGCCAAAGACCAGTAATGCCTGGCTTAAGGGAAAGACGACGTTTGTGGTGACGAGAATATTGCTGATACTCATCAAGCATTGGCGGTCTCGTACCAACTAATGACATATCACCTTTAAGCACGTTGAAGAATTGAGGGAACTCATCGAGTGAAGTCTTACGAATAAATTTACCGACCTTCGTAATTCTTGGGTCATCCTTCATCTTGAACATTGCACCGTCCATCTCATTACCGCCCTCTTTCATCAACTTCTTGCGCCTTGCTTCAGCGTCACGATACATTGAACGGAACTTGTACATGTAGAAATATTTACCGTTTTTGCCGACACGTTTCTGTTTGAAAATCACTGGTCCACCATCTTCAATAAAGATTGCTGGCACCACAAAAATACCGATGATAATTGCGAACACACATCCGACCAAAGCGCCAATAATATCCATGATTCTTTTAATAATCAATTCAAAGTCAGTGAAAATTCTTGGCGCAAAACGTACAACTTCGAGTGTACCAAAATCTTCCATCCTGGAGTCAAAAGTTTCCATTGCAAATGAATCGAGTGTCACCATTGAATCAATGCCCATCTCGCCGACCACATCGATGATGCCTTCCATTCTTTCACGGTCAAGGTGATCAACTGAAATAATTGCAAGGTCAACGTTATGTTGTTTCAAGAAAGTGATTGCCTCAGTCTCGGTCTTCTCAAAGTTGTAGTCAATTTCATCCGGGTCAATTGTAATAAGACCAGCGTTTGCTGCCTTTGAAGTCAAAGTGCCAGTAACTTCGGTCGTAACCTGATAAAATGTCGACTTATCCTTCGAGTCGAGCGATACGATGCCGATAATCTCAAAATCATCTGCACCATCGCGGAGCAAATTGCGGACGAGCTTTTCACGGTCCTTTCTATCTGTAAAAACCACGGTTTGGCGTTTGTGATGTGCCTGGAAAGAACGGAAAATCGTATGTACAAAACCAGTAATAATAAAGGATGCAGCGAAATAAATCGAGAAGAAATAGATGAAGAATAGACGTGGAATCGAATCCGTAATATGTGTCATATAGACGATTGACGCAAAGAGACCAGCCACGAAGATGGTATTAATAAACGACTCTTTAAAAAGACGCAGTACCCCGCGTCTTCCGGCCACATTCGAGCCACGATAGAACATGAAAACTGCCACATAACAGAGCACAAGATAAGATAGAACCAACGCATCATTGATATTTAAGAATGTATCTTCAGCTTCCCATCCAAAACGGAAAGTGTAAGCAATTAAAAATGCCACCACAACGGCGATGATATTAGAAATAAATGTGCCCAATCTTCTACTAAACATATTACCCTCATTATACCACGTTTATATGATACAATATAATAAATTAACAGAGAGGAATTATGAGTAGTGTATTTTCAAAAATTGTTGCGGGTGAAATCCCTTGCTATAAAATTTACGAAGACGATGTCTGTTTAGCTTTTCTTGACATTAATCCAGAAGTCAAAGGCCATACTCTCGTAATTCCAAAAATCGGAATCGACAAAATCTACGATCTCGACGACGAAACTTATACCCATCTTTTCGCAGTTGCCAAAAAACTCATGAAAAACATGGAAGAAAAACTCGGCGCTCGCACCATCATGAAAGTGATCGGCGTCGACGTTCCACACGCTCATATTCATCTCATCCCATTTGACGCCAACTATAAAGACGGCACCACCCTCGAACTCACAAATGATGAGTTTGAGAAGATAAGAGATGAACTAAAAATCTAGTTCGTCTCTTATGCTTATATTGATTTTATAGCCTTTTTATGCTATAATATATTTATGGTGGGTTAATTTTTTGCCGTAAAAACGGCATGCACATTTACAGATAAGGAGGTGGTATGATTGACCACAAAAACAACACTCGCCCAGTTAGTTCTTGCATCAAAGAAATATTCCGCTTTAAGAGATGAAATCCGTTTAGCTATCGCGCATCTCAATCCCGTCGAACTTGTTACTCCTATCAATGTCAAAGAGGAAAAGAAACGCTGGATTGAAAACGCCAAAAACAACTGTTTCGGTAATCCGTATTTCAAGTATGACGAAAAACGATTGCAGGACGCCTTCCTACTCAGACCTTTGCTA
>JAEEGL013630222.1_pt1 | contig 12591 bp, 7 predicted proteins | sample 9134231 | NCBI WGS metagenome assembly JAEEGL01 (sample SAMN16246548, study PRJNA631951) | gut metagenome | biome: gut microbiome; feature: rumen; material: fiber-attached | host: Bos | place: Iran: Karaj | collected 2018-10
CAACAGGGAGAGCGGTCTTCACATCCAGCTCATAACGGACGATCCGGAGTGTTTCGACACACTCCTTGGTCATTACGGGAAGTTTACAGGCGCAAACAATTACCTGGCATTGGTAGGGCCGAAGAAGCTGTCAAACCTCGATGAGCTGGCAGGCTACTACGGCGAGAAGCTTGTGCTTGAAGCGCAGATGCTTGGCCTCAACACCTGCTGGGTTGCAGGTACTTATGGCCGCGGCAAGTGTAAAGCTGAAATCGATGCCGGCGAGAAGCTGGTATGCGTGATAGCGATCGGCTATGGCCTGAACAAGGGAAGCAATCATAAGTCAAAAGAGCTATCGAAGCTCTGCGGTGTTGCTGAGAAAGATATGCCTGATTGGTTCAGGGAAGGTGTGGAGGCCGCGCTCCAGGCTCCGACAGCTGTGAACCAGCAGAAGTTCTTTATAAATATGGACGGCGAAGACGCTGTTATCAAAGCCGGCTTTGGCCCGATGACAAAGATTGACTTGGGAATTGTCAGGTATAATTTTGAGGCTGCCAGCGGCCACAAGTGCAGAACAGTTTAATCTCACGAGAAATGATGGCACTTTCGCAGTGTGGCGCGGAGGTGCCTTTTTGCATATAATTAGATGAGGGCATGGGGAGCGATTTGGAACAGTCCCATCTAAAGCCCGCAAGGAGAGATTATATGACACGACGAGAAGTGGCAATGGACAATTTCTTTAAAGGATATAACTGCGCGCAGTCACTGGTGCTGGCGTTTGCAGACATGCTGCCGGTTGATGAGGCGCTGCTGTCAAAGCTTGCTTCGTCCTTCGGCGGAGGCATGGGGAGACTTCGCGAAGTGTGCGGCTCCGTGAGCGGCATGTTCATGGTGGCCGGCATGCTCTATGGCTATGACAGGCCGGAGACCGGTCAGGTGAAGGCCGACCATTATGCCCGGATCCAGGAGCTGGCCCACCGCTTTGAAGAAAAGCACGGCTCGATCGTCTGCCGCGAGATGCTGGGGCTGAGCGTGAAGCGCGAGGCGCCGACTCCGGAGGCCCGCACGCAGGAGTACTACAAGAAGCGCCCCTGCGCGGAGATCATCGGAGATGCCGCAGAGATCCTTGATCAGTATATAAAAGAAAACCCGGTTTCATGAACTTGCTTGGCAGCAGGGAGGAACTTCCATGAATGATTTTTTGCGCGAAAGCATGAGTTACATTGGCCTCTACAAAAAGATGCTTAAGGTGGAAAAGAAATTTCACCCTGACCATGTATCGTACGACAGCCACATTGACCAGTACTTCCTATACTATGAGCCTGACGAAATAAAGAGCGACAAGATCATCGTATGGGTTCACGGTGGCGGATGGAATGCAGGAAATCCGGCATACTTTGATTTTGTCGGACAGTGCTTTGCAAAAGAAGGATACCGCATGATATCACTCGGATACAGACTGTCTCCGGTGTTCAAGTATCCCTGCCAGGTTAAGGATGTCTGCAAGGCATATAATGCAGCCATCAGTTACCTTAAAGATAAAAACATTGACACATCAAAGATTGTTGTCGTGGGACCGTCAGCAGGTGCGCACCTGACATCAATCATGTGTTATTCGGAAATGGTTCAGAAGAAGTGGGATGTCGACATATCAAACATCATCGGCTTTGTCGGATTCGGTGGCCCATACAGCTTCAGAAAAGATCAGTCGAAGACCCTGAGTATTCTGTTGAATCAGCTGTTCAAAAAAGATTATGACAGGAGGAAAGGTGAGCCTGTATCCCTGATGACCAGGAACCACATTCCCATGTTATTGATACAGAGCAGGCATGATGGACTTATAGAATATGCCTGCGCTGTGGACTTCGCCCGGAAGGCAAAAGAGCTGGGAAATAAGTGCGAACTGTATAGCGTCGTGGACAAAAAGAACACGCACTCATGGTATACTGCGGGATTGTTCATGGAGACTAGGCAGGAGAATATGGCGCTGGACAAGTTCTTTTCCTGGATAGAAGCACTGTGAGTTATGTCTGATTCTCTATTCATGGATAGAAGCACTGTGAGTTATGTCTGATTCTCTATTCCTGGATAGAAGAAATGTGAGTTTCATCTAATTCTCTATCTGCATTTGGGAGTCTGTGAAAGGGGATTTGAGAATCACGATTTGGTGAGCTGTTCCATCACGGGATTATTCGGATAGGGGTATTCAGTGTTTTTTATGCAGTGAGCGCAAATATGGCTTGCTTAGATTGGCGCCGATAATGTTTTGACGATATAACGAATAAAATTTACGCCTGTATTTACCTTTTTTAAAATACACGGGTAAGGCGATTTTTTTATTACCCCTCAAAATGTAAAAATGCAATTTAAGCGGAAAATTTTTGGCGTTTCAGGGGTAATTATTTTTTTGATTACCACTGGTATAGAGGCAGCCAGTCTAAATAGAAACATTTTTTACAAAACGTAATACAACAAAAACATTCTGAGGGCATTCCTCATAACGAAAGGAACAACAGAAGTGAAGAACATAGGTGTAAGCGACAATTTGAAGAGAGAATACAAATTCTACGGATGGCAGAACGCAGACGTGAAGCCGGCCGACAAGGAATACGAGCTCATCAGCAACCCGAGGGTGCTCTACGACGTACTCTCTGAGATCTGGTGCAAGGAGACCTGCGCACCCAGGATGCAGGCCGACTGGAGCAAAGAAAACATGACCCTGGGACAGTGCTCGATTACAGCATTTCTGGCGCAGGACATCTTCGGCGGAAAGGTATACGGAATCCCGCGGGAAGGCGGGAACTTCCACTGCTACAATGTTGTGGACGGCTGCGTCTTTGACCTGACCAGCGAGCAGTTCGGGGACGAGGTTCTTTCCTACGAGGACAATCCGGAGCAGTTCCGGGAAGTTCATTTTGAAAAAGAAGAGAAGCACGAGCGATACAAATATCTGAAGGAGCAGCTTCAAAAGAAGCTCGGCAAGATGGCGCTTTTTGTCCTTGTGGATGCTGCAGCAAAAGGAAATATCGAAGCCGCCGAGAAAGTGGCGCTTGGCTACTACAGCGGTGAGTTTGGAGAAAAGAACTTGGCGAAAGCCAAGAAGTGGGCATCCTACGCATCAAAGCATGGAAGCGCTGCAGCAAAAGAGCTGTTGGCCAAGCTAGGCTAGCCCTATCTATTTCTCTCCGAGATCTCCTTCACCATCCTGTCGTACTCGGCCTCATCAATCTTGTACCACTTCTTCATAATCACTCGCGATACAATTATCACTATTAGCGGGATGGCCACCATCCCGATCCGCAGCATCAGTGTCTGCCCGGGCTCAACGGTGGCGATGACGGCATCGGCTTTGGCGAGGGCTTCTTCCTTCGTCATGGCGCCGCTTCCGACCTTGACTTCCAGCTCACTGATGTTCTGGCTCACGGCGTAGATGCCGCTGACGATCAGGATCAGCGATGCCGCGCCCTGGTTCAGGGCGCCTGAAAACTTCGATGCAAAAGAGCGGATGGCAGATATTATGCTGTCGTGGCGCTCATCAAATCTGTACTCATCATATTCTATCGTGTTGTTGATCATAACAACCATCGCCAGATTCATAAGTCCCTGGCAAAGATAAATCACAAATGCCGTAATCATCAGCAGAATAATGTTTTTGGGAATGACATAGCCGACGCCCAGGATGATCAGATATCCAATGGCCACAACGACAATGCAGATGTCGCAGATGCGGTCGCGGCTCAGCCTCTCTGAGAGCACGGGATAAACGAACTGAGCTATGAGCGTCCCAAGACCGTACATAACGGTGAAATAGGTCACGAGATCGCCGCTCCTTGAATAGCCAAACTCGAAGTAAAAGAAATTAACTGCAAGGAGCAGAAGCAGCTGAAGCCCCACGCAAAAGAGCACGTAGGCGATTCCGGAATATACCAGCTGATCATTTCTTTTTAAGATCCGGAACATTGTCTTAAAGTTTATAGCTTCCGAATTTTCTTTCTGTTCCCTCTCTGTAACACCCAGGAAAGTCAGCGTCTGGAAAAGGACGAATCCAAGTGAAACAACGAGACCGATCGTGCGGAATGCAGCGACGGCGTTGCCCGCGATGACCATGGGAACAATGCCCGCCACGGAGAACTGGCCGATGCAGATGAATATGCCCATCAGCGTAACAAGGCTGTCGCGCTCTTTCGGGTCGCTGGAAAGACTTGGAAGCATGCCCCAATATGCGATGTCGTTGATGGTGTAGGTCATGCCCCAGAGCAGATACGTGAAGCAGATGAAAAAGACAAACGCCCAGCCCGTGGGACGCACGCTGAACATGAGTGCAATCACAATTGCGTCGAGCACCGCGCCTACGATGATGAAAGGCCTGTATTTTCCGGCCTTGAAGTGGCTGTTTTCTATGATGGAGCTCATGATGAGGTCGTTGACCGCATCCCAGATCATGCAGATGACCATGGTGATCGAGATCACGGTGAACTGGATGACTTCCAGTTTCATGGTGTACTGAATGTACGTCAGAAGGAACATGCTGACCAGCACGTACGCAGCGTCTCGCCCTGTTGCGCCTATGCAGTATGACCATTTCGTCTTTTTATCTACCATTTCCCCACCCCCGAAATCTAGATTTCTACTAATCTAATTGTAATGCATATCTTCTGTTTGTTCACTAATGAAAATGATTCCCGGGGCTGGAAAATGAGCCACTAACCCCGTCCCCTGAGACCAAAAATCTATGTGGCTAAAACCAGCAGAATCTGCTAAAATGTTTATGCTTTTTTTATAATTTCATAATAATTTATTTATAAATAAGGAGAGAGAAAAAGAATGCGAAAGAGAGTATTGTCATGGTTGCTGGCCATCACGCTTACGGCCGGAACCCTGATGCCTTCGAGCCAGGCCTTTGCGGCTGAGAACGCATCAGAATTGCCGTCTTCTGTAGTTGCCGAAAGTGGCGATGCAGCAGACGAGGCTGAAGCTCCCGAAGGACAGGACCTGTCCGATGGAAAAGAGCTATCAGAAGAAACTACAGTGACTTCAGAGGAGAAAGAGAAAACCGCAGGCGATGCGGAATCTGATGACAACGAAGAAGCCGCTGAAGCCGAAGAAAACAAAGTGACAAAGGACGCTTCTGATGAAGGAGAGGCTTCAGATGCGGATTCCAAGAATGTCGAGGAGAATGGCGACGAAGCTATAGAGGCTGCAGATGAAGAGGAGTCAGCTGCTGAAACCGCCGAGGATTTCCAGACAGATAACGAGGCAGAAACAGAAGCAGATGCTGAAGCCGCTGCCATGTCTGCCCTCACCCTCGAGGTCAGAAACGCTGACCTCATGTACGGCGAGAGCGCAGACAACAAGGACGGTCATCTCGACACCCTTTTCGTACCTGCCGTTTCCGATGAGTATGGCAACACATACGAACTTAAGAACGACAACCTCGCAGAGGACGTTCTTACATTTACAACAAGCTACAAATTTTACGCTGACAGGAATGCATTTTATACAACCGACAGCTCCTTCGACGAGCTTAGTGATGACGAGAAGGCTGAGGCGTTCAAAGAGCTTGAAGAGGTCGAGCTTCCCAAGGCAGCAGCAGGAACCAAACTCTACGCTGCGATTAAGGCCGTGACCGGTGATAACAAGGCAGCATATGCGGTTGCAGAAGTAAACATTGTTAAGCGCCCCGTGGCCCTGGTTTTCCCGGCCACCGAGGACCTTTCAATTTCTGAGAAGGACTTCCCCGAGGACGGAATTCTCGTAGTTCCTGCAGATTCCGAGCTGATCGCAGGCATCAGCGTCGATGCTTCCAACGAGTATACATTCACTGTTGATGGAAAAGAACTTGTGGCAGAGGGAGCTTCAGACGAAGAGCTTTCAGGAATCCCTGCGGCAGCAGACATCATCGCAGGCGACGTAACTGTCGACGTTTCAGGACTTGACCTTCAGACAGAGGGCTACCAGAATGCGCCTGCAAACTTCGAACTTGCAAGCGACAGTCTGGATAACTTCGTTATAAGTGAAGAGAGCTTCTGGCCTGTTTTTGTCACAACATGCGAGGTTGAGGATGCGTCTGAGACTTTGCTCAATGACGCAAAAGAGCCTGTGAAGATCACGAGTGCCAAGTTGGACAAGACATCTGTGACCTTGCAGTACGGCGTCGATACCAATTTTGAACTTAATCTGACTTTTACGGGAACCACTGATTGCGATGTGGAGTGGAATGTCGATGATGACAGCGTTGTGGATAATCGTTCAGAACATAATTATGGTGATGGAACTGTCACTTGCATGCTTAAAGTATACGGCCCCGGAAAAGCTGTTGTGACAGCGAGCATCGGCGGAGTAAAGTCTGTAACCTGCAATATTTTCGTAAATGGAACAAAGGGAAGCGATCAGCCCTATTTCTTAAACGGCAAATATCTGACCGGCTTTAACGCCTTCAACCCTGTTGACGGAATGCCCGTTGCTTCAGGTGCGAATGCGCTGAAGATGGCAGATGTTGTGATCAGATACTATGATGCAGTGACGCTTTGCCCTAAGGCGAGTGGAACCTTCATGATTGCCAATAAGCTATACTGCTTTGACAGTAATGGCGAGCTGGTTCGCGGCAATTCCAATAAAGACGGAGCTATATATCTGGGATGTGTCATCAACAAGCTCGGTGAGGTTCAGACCGGATGGCAGAAAGCTGATGACAGCACAGAAGAGATGTATTACAGCCCGGTGAACGGACAGGTTGCAACATACAGCTGGGTACCGAGAGGAAAGGGCTATACCTGGGTCAACGGCGCAGGTCTTATGCTGGATGATAATGGCATCCCCGTATCTAAAGATGGTTTGCACAAGGTCAGTGCATATGGTTCCCAGGAATCTTTCATATTCAAAGGAGGACTTCGCCAGAGCGGATTTTACTATTTTACTGCCGACGGCGAGATCACATCATCCAAGAAAGCTGCCTATGCGTCATATTTCCAGGCTCCTACGGGACAGATGATCAGGAATAATTTCTTCATGCTGGACGGAAAGAAATATTATGCTGACAGCAACGGTAAGATAAGTCTCTCTACCAGAGTTAAGTCAAACGGTTCTACATTCTACACGGATGCTTCAGGTGCCATTGTTATCGGCCCCAAGATTGCTATCGACGGTGAAAAGCGTTCATTCTATGTGGATAAGAACGGAGCGATCAAGTTTAATTCCTTTGTGACCCTGAATGGCAAGATCTATTTCTGTAATGCAGACGGATATATCGAAGACAGCAGCAATGGAACACCTTCAGATTATTCATATTTTGATGATGCTATGGGGAATTGGGTTGCTGCATATATCAAGCTGGCAAATGCCGGAAAGCCTTCTGCAGGAACATTTTTCTACAGCGATGCCAACTGCAAGACTAAGCTCGCTGACGAATGGTTACGCGCAAGCTCAGAGTCAGAACCACTGATATATCTGGATAAGAGCGGTAAGCTGGCATCCGGATTCTGTAAGACCAAAAAAGGAATCGGATATTACCTTAATCCTGAGAATAGTGCAGGAGCTACCTACTTCTTTGACCCTGATAATAACTGCAAGCGCGCCACGTCTACCAGCATCAGGCAGGTTGTTTTTTATAAAGGAAATAACTACATTTGCACAGATGACGGCGAGCTTATTACAGACACATCTGATTTCATATCCGCTGAGGGCAGCTACTACAGAATAAAGAATTCAAGTGGAGCTGTTATGACCGGGGTTCAGACCATTAAAGGGAAGAAATATGTCTTTTCCGAAAATGGATGGCTTGCTACGCCTAATACGAAATATAAGTACGTATCTGTGGATGAAACAAAGAAATATCTTATAAATCCTGATTTTGACTCTACTGCCCCGGCAACCTGGTACGTATATGCTCCGGGAAAGACAGTGGTTCATGATGTTAGCAGTTATACCAAATACATTTTCAAGAAGGACGGATCTCTTTTCACAGATGGATGGGTCACAGTAGATGGCAGGAAGTATTACGCGGTCATGGGTAAACTCGCTGAAGGATCGAACGTGATCGTTAAGATCGGCGGTAAGTACTATAATTTCAATGATGATGCGACCTTGCATACCGGATGGCAGAAAGTCAGCGGCTCTTTGACCATTGGAGATCTTAAAGATTATTCGTCCAATAAATACAGCGGCACATATTACTTCTACTTCAACGCAAAGACCGGCGCCCTTGAGACCGGCTGGAAGACAATGAACGCCCTGAAGACCGATGCTGACGGCAAGATCATTGACAGCCTTGGCATAACAGGTGAAGGGGATAAGAAAAAGATCTATTTCAACACTTCAGCAACTAGCGACATGCCGATAGGCGCCCTTGCCAGCAATGTTGATCTGACAGTCAGCGGAAAGCTCTACAGATTCAGCGCAGACGGAAGTGTTGAGGCAGGAGAGGAGTCTTTTGTCGGCAATGAGCCTACACTCCCGGGTGACTCAAGCAGCTACAGGAAAGCTGACGGCACCATGGCCAGGGGCAGGACGCTTGTAAAGACTTCAGCAGGAAGCTACTATTACTACTTTGGTCTTGCGGATGGCAAGAAGGAAACTAACGTCATCAGGAAGACAGGCAAGAAGTGGTACTACTATGACAAAGAAGGCCGCATGTCCACGTCACTTATGCTCGCTATGATGGGGTCAGGTGCAAATGTAGTAGCGAGCTTTAACAAGGACGGAAGCATAAAGAACTTTGTTCTTGAGGACGGTTCTGACGTGGTGGTTAAGAATACTGCGGTAGAATGTTTCTACAATTCTACAAAAGAATGCTACGTACTCGGAAGTGACGGACTTCCTATGACGGGACCTGTTTATGTTCCGGCTTTGGGCGGCAAGGTATTTGTTGAGGCTGACGGAAGCTTTGGCGGAAAGCTTGCTGATGATAACAAGTTAAGGCTGAGAAAAGTCGGCTCTACGTACTACATGTTCTGCGACGGAAGACTGTTGGACAAGACTTTAGTCGGAACGCTCGCCAGTGATGTGGCGCAGTATGATGCTACATCTGACTGTATCGGAATTGAAGCAGACGATGATGTCTTTGATCTCCTGCCTGCATCAGACAGGGCAGAGGCAGCTAAATGCCTGAAGTTCAGGGATGCAGTCATGGGTGCGGGTGTGGTGTACATGGTGCTCAACGGTGACGGCTCAGTCAAGACCGGAGAGGTCACAGTTCAGTTTACCGGGACCTGCTACGCAAACAGATTTGGAATTATCAAGGATTCACTGTCACCTTTCGTTAAGGAGGGCGGCTGGAAAGTCTCCGCAATGCTGGGCTCTGGCGAGGCAGGATCAACTGTTATTTATGCCGGCAGCTATACTAATGAAATCCCTGACCTCGTAATGCTTCGTATCTCATGGGATGATGATGGAAATCTTCTTCCGATAATCGATGAGAACACAGGAAAGAAGGCCAGCGGAAAATACCTTATGCTGACAGGCGATATGGTGGCCACCACATGGTTCATTTCCGTGAAGAGTGGAAAGTTAGCAACAGGAAATGTTACAATTAAGCGTGGTTCCTACAAGGCTACTATAAACATTGATAAGGAGTTTGGCTTCGGTATCGTAGAAGCGTACGTACACTAAATGAACATACAGCTTTTTGGTACAAAGAAATGCAATGATACTAAGAAGGCAGAGCGGTTCTTTAAAGAGCGCGGAATCAAGTATCAGTTTATCGATATGAAAGAGAAGGGCATGAGTAAAGGCGAACTCACCGCAGTTGCAAGTGCCAATGGCGGGATCATGAACATGATCGATCCGGATGCGAAGGATAAAGATGCCGTGGCGCTCATTCAGTATATTGCTGATGAAGATAAGCTTGAAAAACTCCTCGAGAACCAGCAGATAATCAGGACCCCGGTAGTCAGGAATGGAAAGCAGTCCACGCTTGGCTATCAGCCTGATGTTTGGAAGAAGTGGGAGTGAAACTAACTCTACAGCATTGTATTTTTTGGAAAAGAAATTTCGCAAGGAGTCACATCTGATGAGAACAGGACTGGTCATGGAAGGCGGAGCAATGCGCGGGATGTTCACCTGCGGCGTGCTGGACGTCTTCATGGAGAGAGGTATTTCTTTTGACGGAGCTGTGGGCGTATCGGCAGGAGCCACCTTCGGCATCAACATAAAATCCGGGCAGGCGGGCAGAGCCTTCCGCTACAACAAGAAGTACTGCAGTGACAAAAGATATCACAGCGTCTCTTCACTTCTTACGACCGGCGACATATACAACGTAGATTTCTGCTACAGAAAGCTGCCTTTCGAGCTGGACATCTGGGACTACGAGGCTTTCCAGAAGAACCCGATGGAGTTCTACTGCGTCGCAACTGATGTGAAAGCCGGTAAGCCCGCATATCACAAGTGCGAAAAGGGCCTGGAAGAAGACCTTGAGTGGATTAAAGCGTCGGCCTCAATGCCTCTTGTTTCAAGGCTTGTAAAGATAGATGGCGGCGTGTATCTGGACGGAGGCACATCCGATTCCATACCACTGAAGTTCATGGAAGATAAGGGCTACGATAAGATCCTTGTGATCGAGACACAGCCCAAGGACTATATCAAAGGGCCGCAGAAATATATGCCCCTGATCCGCTTGATTTTGGGCAAGTACCCGAACATGATAAAGTGCATGGAGGACCGGCACCTCATGTACAATGAGGAAAAGAGATACATCAGGGAGAAAGAGGCTCGCGGAGAAGTGTTTGTTATCCGCCCCAAGGCTCTCCTCAATATCAATCCCATCGAGAAAGACCCGAACGAGATTGAGAGAGTGTATAAGCTTGGACGGGAAGCCGGCGAGGAATTTCTTAATAACAGCAAGTGGTGTAGTCAGGCTGGCGACAAAATGTAAATTGAGAATCTACTATGGATAAGCCAAATTTCAAAGATCTGAAAAAGTTAATATCGGCGATAAACGATGTAAACGCGGCGTTCAAGAGCATCTACAACGACAAGACCATCCAGGAGAACAACATCCGAAGTCTCTGCAACAGGGTAGCGGGAGCCTCCGCGAGAAAAGAGCTCTACAACTACTCCGTGGATGAGCTCAAAAAAGCCAAGGCCGGAATAAGGGTTCAGTCTCTTTCCGATGCAGGCTACAAGACTCTTGGCGACATCGCCAAGGCCACCGACTTTGAGATACAGGCAGTCGATGGCATTGGCGAGAAGCAGATCGAGACTATCAGAAACGTTGTCACAGAGTTCGCCAACAGTCTGTCTTCGCGGGTTACCATAAGGCTGGATGCAGATGCATCCGGAGCCGGTGACGATGACAATCTTGAGCTCATCACCGAGCTTGCAAACTACATTAACAGCGAGAGAGTAAGGCGCGATGCGGCGGAGCCAGCCAAGAATCTTAATGCTTTCGCCATGCAGGTTGAAAACAGCGGGATCATCAAGAACGGCTTGCAATGGCTCTTTTCCTCAAGCGCTTCTAAACAGAACACTGTCGTGATGGCAGGAAACATATACGAGTTTTGCAACAGCGCGTTCTTTGAGAAGCTTCTTCGCCTGGTGGACGAGTATCAGGCGGCTTCCCACACTTCGAGGGAAGATGCCCTGAAGCTCTTCAGAAAAAGCAGCGCTGATTTCTATGCGCTTCTTGAAAACCTGGGTCACATCACGGGCAACAAGCCTTTTATCTATGACAGCATTCCGGCTCAGCTTGCGCAGGAGATAAGCGACACTAACCTTGAACTCAGCGGCTTTTCCGGGACGCTCAGAGCGTATCAGGTCTTTGGCGCGAAGTACATTCTGCACCAGAGAAAGGTTCTGCTTGGCGATGAGATGGGCCTTGGCAAAACGATACAGGCCATCGCCGCTATGACCCATATACAGATGACGGAGCAGCAAAAGCTCTTTTTCCTGATCGTCTGTCCCGCCAGCGTGCTCATCAACTGGGCCAGGGAGATAAAGAAGTTCAGCACGATCGAGACATTCATTGTTCACGGCCAGACTGCGGATGACGCCATGGAGAGATGGCAGCAGAACGGCGGCGCGGCAATAACCAATTACGAGACAATGGGCAAGATCGTGGACAGGATAGACAATGTCATGACGCTGTCCATGCTTGTCATCGACGAAGCGCATTACATGAAGAACCCCGACGCGAAGCGGACCATGTACATCAGGCGGCTCGACAACGAGTCCGAGAGGATTCTGCTTATGACCGGCACGCCTCTGGAGAACAGGGTTGAGGAGATGTGCAACCTCATCGATTTTGTGCGGCCCGACATGACAAAAGAGATCCGTTCGCTGGCACACATTAGTCACCTGCCGCAGTTCAGGGAGAGGCTTGCGCCGGTATATATCAGAAGGACCAGGCAGCAGGTGCTCAAGGAGCTGCCGCCCATCGACCACGAGGAGGAATGGTGCAGCCTGATGGCCAAAGATCGGGATGCATATTTCTCTGCTATAATGAGAAGAAGTTTTTCCGACAGGCGGAGGGTTTCATTTCTGCAGGATGACATGGCTGCGTCCGCAAAGTGCACGAGGCTTATGGAGCTTCTGGATGAGGCAAAGGACGAGGGAAGGAAGGTTGTCATTTACTCTTTCTTCAGGGAGACCATAGCAAAGGTAAGCGCTCTTCTGGGCAGC
>JAEEGL013808550.1_pt1 | contig 12591 bp, 3 predicted proteins | sample 9134231 | NCBI WGS metagenome assembly JAEEGL01 (sample SAMN16246548, study PRJNA631951) | gut metagenome | biome: gut microbiome; feature: rumen; material: fiber-attached | host: Bos | place: Iran: Karaj | collected 2018-10
GCAAGGCCGCGGAATCCGCGCTGTCGAAGGCGGAAGACGCGCGGGACGCCGCCGCGAAGAAGCTCCGCAAGGCCGGCAAGGCGGCGGAGTCGGCGCGCGCCGAACTGTCGGATTTCCAGGCCGCCGAACGGGCCGCCGCCGCGAAGGCCGAGGCCGAGAAGAAGGCCGTCGCCGCGAAGGCCGAGGCCGAGAAAAAGACCGCCGAGGAGCGCAAGGCCGCGTTCGAGCGCGCGAAAGCGGACGCCGATGCGAAGCTCGATACCGCGAAGAAGGGAACGGCCGCCGCCGAAGCGAAGGCGAAGAAGGCCGCGGCGGACGCCGGGAAGGCGGCGGAAAGCGCGAAAAACGCCGAAAAGTCCTTCCGCGACGCCGAGCGCGCCGTCCAGGACGCGGACCGCGCCGCGGATCGCGCCCTCGCGGCGGCCGACAAGGCCCGCAAGGCGTCCGAAAAGGCCGAAGCCAGGATGCTGGAAGTCGCGAAGGCGAAGCGTCCTCCCGAGGAAATCCGCCAGGCGTCCGCCGAGTCCAAGAAGGCCCGCGAGTCGTACGAGGCCGCGAAGGCCGCCTCCGACGCGGCGAAGGCGGAATTCGCCAAGGCGGCCAAGACCGCCGAAACGGCCAAGGCCGAGCGGGACGCCGCCCGGAAGGCGTCGGACGCCGCCGCCCGCGCGGCCGACGTCGCCGACCGCGATTTCAAGGTCGCTTCGGGCGTCGAGGCCCGCGCCCGCAAGGACGCGGACCGGTTCACGGAGATGTCCGACAAGGCCGCGCGCGCGGCAAAGGCGGAAGCCGACGCCCGGGAGAAGGAAGCCAAGCGCGCGGAGAAGGTTTCCTCCCGCGACGACGAACGCGCGAAGGCGATCGCGAAGGCCGAGACGAACCGCCTGGAGCGTGCGGCGGCGAAAGCCGGGCGGAAGGCCGCCATCGAGAAGGTCCGGACGATGCAGGCCAATCTCGACCGCGCGGAGGCCGTGGCCGCCTTGGCCGCCGCCCGCGAGGACGCGGCTCCGAAGCGCAAGGCCGCGGACGAGGCCGTCTCCGCCGCGAAGACCGCCGCGGACAACGCGGAATCCGCCGCGAAGTCCGCCGCGGATACGCTCGCGTCCGCGAAAAACAAGGCCGCCGCGGCCGGAGACGCCGTCAAGGAGGCGAAGAAGGCGGTCTCCGCGGCCGGCGACGCGGCCGGGAAGACGGCCGCCGGGAACGCCCTTGCCGCGAAGGAGAAGGCGTTCGCCGGCGCGAAGGCGGCCGTGGCGAAAGCGGAGAAGGCGCTCGCCGACGCGAAAGCCGATTCGGCCGCGAAGGCGAAAGCCCTCTCCGACGCCCGCGAAGCCGCCGCCGTCCCGGACCGCGAACTCGCGGACGCCTGGCGCAAGGCCGGCGTGGCGCCCGGTTCGAAAATCCCGTCCAAGGAGGACGCGAAGAAGTCCGCCGACGGGGCCCGCAAACTGCTCTACGACGCGGAGAACGAGCTCGACGCCGCGAACCGGGAATACTTCCGCGTATTCCCCGCGCGGAGCCGTACACGGGTGCACGCCGTTTCCCTTGAACAGGCGAAGGAGAAACTCGCCCCGATCGAGAAGCGCCGCGGCGTCCAGTTCCGGGGCGACCTCTGCTGGCTCGTCGGCACCGAAGTGAACGGCGTTCCCTTGCTCGACGCGTTCCGTCCCGGCGTTCCCGAGAACGGCGAGGCCGTCAAGAAAGCCCTCGAGGCGGCCGTCGAAGGCGGTTTCTACTTGGCCGGGTTCCAGGTCGTCGAGAAGGACGACGTGGACGAAATCCTCGTCGACAAGGGCCGCATCCACGAGGTTTCCGTCGATTTCGGCGAGTCCCCCGACAACGAGCACCTGTTCGGCGAGCGCCAGATCCGGCGCCGGTTCGCTTCCGGTCCGGCCGTCGATTCGATTTCGTCGGACAACGAAAACGGCTCCCTTTTCAACTTCAACACCGTGAGCGACCGCTTCCGCACGCTCAACGGCCATCCCGACGTCGAGGCGGCCAACATCGCGTTCGTCCCCACCGACAACTTCAACTACACGTACGAGGACGGGACCCAGGCCGAGCAGAACCGCGGCGTGAACATGAACGTTTCCGTCCAGGAGAAGGACGACTGGAACACGCCGCTGCACGGCGTCGTCGGCATCGACAACTTCGGCTCCATGCTCGGAAAAGACCAGTGGATGGCCCGCGGCACGCTCCAGTACCTCAACCTCTGGGAGGCGGACAACGCCCTCACGGTGAACGGAAACGTCTCGCTCGGCGGTTCCCTCTGGGGCGTCGCCGGCAGCTATTACGCTCCCGACCTCTGGGATAGCGGCGTCAACCTCACGGTCCACGGCGGCTACACCGACGTGAGCCAGGACGACGTCGTGCCGTCGATCGACGTCGAGGGCACCGGCTGGTTCGGTGGGGCGCAGCTGTCCCGCACGATGCTCGACACGGGCCGTTCCACGCTCGGTCTTTCCGCCGGTCTCACGTTCCGCGAGGTCGAATCCACGCTCGTCATCGACGACACGCCCTGGAAGATGGGCAAGGACGGAGAGCCCTACCGGATTATTCCCGTTTCCCTCGCCCTCGTCTACGCGGACAAGACGATCGACACCTGCGGCGGCCGCAACTACCTCACCCTCGAAGGCGTCTGGAACGCCGGCGGTTCGAGCGAGGAAGAGTTGCAGTGGTACCGCCAGGCGATCGAGGAGGAGCACTACGCGCTTCTCCGCGCGCAGGCCGCCCGCATCCAGCTCCTCGGCGACTGGGAGAACGCCTCCGCGGAGGGCCTCTGGATGCTCTTCGCCCGTCTCGACCTCCAGTACTCCCCCGAAGCGCTTGTCGGCGCCGAGCAGTTCGGCGTCGGCGGCCACAACGGCGTCCGCGGCTACAAGGAGCGCGAGTTTCTCGGCGATACCGGCTTCAACTTCACGGCGGAAATCCGCACCCCGATCTACGTCGGCGTTTTCGACCGCCTGCTCCGCTGGGGCGACACGTGGGGAACGCGCGGCGAGATGAACGGCTGGGACCGCATCCAGGGGATTCTGTTCTGCGACGTCGGGCAGTACCGCCTGAAGGACTCCCCCACGAAAGGCAAGGACGACGAAGAAACCCTCGCGAGCATCGGCCTGGGCCTCCGCATCGCGGCCGACGAATGGTCCCAGTTCCGCTTCGACTGGGGCGTTCCGCTCAGGTACAAAGACGAATACGAGACCAAGCGCTACGGCGCCGGCCACGTTTCCTTCCAGCTCCAGTTCTAGCGGACTTCCGGACCTGGACCATTTCGAACTTCCGAACCTTCGACTCGAGACCTTCCGACCATGAAAAACATCGACCAGAACACCCCGTTCCTCGCGTTCTACGACCTGCTCCGCATCCGCGGCGTCTACTCCGAACCGGAGAAGCGCGAAAAGCTCCGCCGCGGCTTCCGCCGCGCGATGGCCCTCGCGGCGACCGTCCTCGCCTTCGCCCTGCCGCAAGGCGCCCGGGCCGGCGCCAACCTGCCGGTTCCCGACGGATGGGAAGCGGACTGGAACGCCGACGCCACGGAAATCAACCTTTCGCACGACACGCGGAACTGGACCGATTTCAGCATCGGGAGCGGATACACGGTGAACTTCACGGGTACCGGAACGGCCGTCAACAAGGTCACGGGCGAGGACGTGTCCGAAATCCTCGGCACGTTGACCGGCGACAAGGTCTACATTCTCAACCCCAACGGCATCCTGTTCGGTTCGGACGCCGTCGTCGACGTGAACGGCCTCGTCGCCGCCGCGATGGGCAGTTTCAGCTTTGGCAGCGACCTCAACGCCTCCGACGTGAAGGGAACCGTCACGGCCAACGGAGTCAAGGGCGACAGTTTCACCGTCCTGATCGGCACGTCCGTTTCCGGCGCGGCGGACGGCGCGACGGTCGTCGCCACGTCCGGGATGTCCGAAGGCGCGACGTTCAATCTCTCCTCGGCGGACAACGGCGCCACGATCACGTTCGTCGGCGAAACCGGAGCCGGTTCCGTCCTGAAGGCGTCCAACGTGGTCTTCGGCGACAACGTCACGATCGGCGGGGGCGACGTCAACGCTTCGACCGGCATTTCCGGCTCCGACTTCAAGCAGACCGACGGCAACGTCGAAACGGCGGGAACGGTGGACGCCAAGGTGACGCAGACTGGCGGCGAACTCGTCGCGAAGACCGTCAAGGAAGTCGACCAGACCGCCGGAACGATCACGGTCGAGTCGGTCACGGGTGCCGCCAAGGTGTCCGGCACGCTCAACGGCGTCGCGGACAAGGGCCTTACCGTCGGCTCGCTGGAGCTCGGCTCTGCGGCTTCCGTCGACGCGAAGGGCTCTCTCGTCATCCAGGGCGCCGGCACGCTGGACGGCACGGTCACGGCCGATTCCGTCTCCGCTTCCGGACAGACCCTCACCTTCAAGTCGAACGCCGGCCTTTCCGATACGTCCGTGACCGCCGGGACGGTCGCGCTCGACGCGGGGGTGGAAGACATCGCGTTGAACTCCCTCACCGCGGACAAACTCCAGGGGACGGCCGGCAACGTGACGGTCGCCAACACGAAGGCGCTCGACGTCGCGGGTCTCACGGCGACGGCGGCCGAGGAAGGCGCCGAAGCGAACGTCTCCGTCTCGGCCGCGGGCAAACTCACCGTGTCCGACGCGGTTTCCGCCGCCGCGGGCACGGTTTCGCTCGGGTCGACGGGGAACGCCTTGGTCGTTTCCAAGGACGTGACGGGCAAGTCCGTCGGCCTGACCGCCAAAAACTACGTCAACGTCGATTCCGGGGCGACCGTCCGCGCCACCGCCGACGACGGCAACGTGACCGTCGCTTCGAGCGGCGGCAACGTCAACGTCAACGGGGCCCTCGTGTCCGACAAGGGCAATGTCGAGGTGACGATCGGCGAAGACGGTTCGGCCAAGTCCGTCAAGATCGGGACGACGGGTTCCGTCACCGCGACCGAAGGCTCCGTCACGCTCGGGGGCGGGAAGTCCGTCCAAATCGGCGGCGCGGTCGAGGCGGGAACCACGGTCGGCGTTTCCGCCGCGGAATACGTCGGCATCGCCGCCAACGTCACCGCCAAAGACGGCGTGTCGATCCAGACGACCGAAAAAGACGTGCTCTCGGCGGCCGTCGGCGGTTTCGAAGCCGGAAGCGCCGCGGGAATCATCGTCCAGTCGGGAACCGTGAAGGCGACGGCCGGCTCGGTCGAAATGGTCTCGAAGGGCTCGATCGCGACCCTCGCCGGTTCCACGATCGAAGCGGTCGGCGGCAACGTGACGCTGACCGCCGCCGGCGAGAATACCGAATCAGTCACTCAGGGCATCCAACTCGCCGGTTCGGTCTCCGCCACCGTGCCGGAAGACGCGGCGGTTGACGATGCCGGCAACGTCACGATCGAGGCCGCGAAGGGAGTCGTCTCCGTCGACACCGTCACGGCCGACAACGCGGTGGCGGTGACGGCCGGAGACGCACTGTCCGCGGCGACCGAAATCACGGGCGCAACCGTCGAACTGACCGGCAAGTCCGTGGAAGGCGCCGCGAACGTGAAGGCCACCGCGGGCAACCTCGACGTGACCGCCACGGACGGGAAAATCGATTTGACCGGCGCTTTGTCGGCCGTCGCCGCCGAGGGCGACGAAACCGGAGAAACGGGCAACGTCACGATCGAAGCCGAGAAGGGAGCCGTCTCCGTCGACACCGTCACGGCCGACAACGCGGTGGCGGTGACGGCCGGCGACGAACTGGCCGCGGCGACCGAGATCACGGGCGCGACCATCGAACTGACCGGCAAGTCCGTGACAGGCGAGGCCGCCGTGACGGTGAACGCCGGCGAGGGATCCACGCTGTCCGTGACCGCGACCGACGGCGACATCGAACTCACGGGCGCCGTGAAGGCGACGGTCGGCGAAGAAGGCGATCCGATCGCCACGACGCTCACGGCGGAGAAGGGTGCCGTCAAACTCGAAAACGCGGACAATGATTTCGATGCGGTGACCGCGAAAGGCAAGTCCGTGGCACTCCAGGACGCCAACGCCGTCGTGCTGACGAAGGTCGACGCGACGGCGGGCGACGCGACCGTGACGGCCAAGGGCAAAATCACGGCGACGGACGTGACGTCGTCCGGAAAGACGACGCTCACGGGCGTCGGCGTGGACGCCGCGACCGTGGACGCCGGAGGCGCCTTGAAGATCGACGCCGGCACGGGCGACCTCAAGGTCGGCACCGCGGTTTCCGGTTCGTCGGTCGAACTGTCGGGCAAGTCCGTGACGGGCGCCGGCACGGTGACGGCCGACAGTTCCACGCTGAAGGCGACCGCGTCCGACGGCGACGTCGCGCTGACGGGCGTCGTCAAGGCGACCGGCGGCGCGGCGACGCTCACGGCGGAGAAAGGCGACGTCTCGCTCGAGAACGCCGGCAACGACTTCAAGTCCGTGACGGCGAAGGCGAAGGACGTCGCGCTGAAGGACGCCAACGCCGTCACGCTGACGAAGGTCGACGCGACGGCGGGCGACGCGACCGTGACGGCCAAGGGCAAAATCACGGCGACGGACGTGACGTCGTCCGGAAAGACGACACTCACGGGCGTCGGCGTGGACGCCGCGACCGTGGACGCCGAAGGCGCCTTGAAGATCGACGCCGGCACGGGCGACCTCAAGGTCGGCACCGCGGTTTCCGGTTCGTCGGTCGAACTGTCGGGCAAGTCCGTGACGGGCGCCGGCTCGGTGACGGCCGACCGTTCCACGCTGAAGGCGACCGCTTCCGACGGCGACGTCGCGCTGACGGGCGTCGTGAAGGCGACCGGCGGCGAAGCGACGTTCACGGCCGAAAAGGGCAACGTGAAGCTCGATAACGGCGGAAACGACCTCGACTCCGTGACGGCGGAAGCCAAGAAGGACATTCTCGTCAAGGACCAGAACGCGCTTGAACTGAAGAAGGCCAAGTCCTCGTCCGGCGACGTTCGTGCAATCGCCGGCGAGACACTGCAGGTGAACGGGGCGGTGACGGCCTCTTCCGGCAACGTGCTGCTCGAAGGCGGCGGCGTTACGGTCGATGCCGCCGTTTCCGGCAAGAACGTGACGGTTTCCGACACGGGATCCTCCGGCGTGACCATTTCAGCAGGCGTCGAAGCCGACGAGGATCTCTACGTCCAGTCCGAATCCGGAAACGTTAAAGCCACGTCTTCCCTTGCCGGAAACGAGATGCTCGTCATTGACGCGCAAAAAGGTTCCATTACCGTCAACGACGTCGCGACCAAAGGCACGTTCTCGACTCATGACAAGAACGGACTGAAAATCGAAGGCAAGCAGGATTCCGACTCGTCAATCATCAAGACCGACGGAGACTACACGGTCTCGGACATCGCCGACGGCACCACGGTTTCCGTCGATGCCGGAGGCAATGTCAAACTCAATTCCTCCGGAACGATCAAGATCGGCGACGGAAAGGCCTCTGCAAGCAGTTCGCTGAAGGTCACGGAGGTTGTTGAAAAGGGGACGAAAGAGACGTCCATCTCGGCGGCTTCGGAAGGCGGCAAGGTTTCCGGCGTCACGGCCGGAAAGAACGCGACGATCACGGCGGCGTCGGTCGAAGGCGGAACGGTCACGGCCAAGAACGGCAACGCGACGGTCACGGCGACGTCCGGCGACGTCAAGGGAACTTCCGTCTCCGGCAAGACCACCAAGGTCGAGTCGAAGACGGGTTCCGTGAACGCCGGCTCGATCTCGGGCTCCTCCTCCGCGACCGTCACGGCGAAGAAGGACGTCACGGCGTCTTCCATCTCCGGCGGGAAGGTCGACGTGACGGCCCAGGGCGGAAAGATCGATGTCTCCGGGAACGTGAAGGGAGGTCCGATCGACCTCAAGGCCGAGAATGGCGCGATTTCCGCCGGTTCCGTCTCGGGAGGCGATGTCACCATGACGTCCAAGGACGACGTCACGGTCAAGGAATCCCTCGATGGCAAGAACGTCGTGATCAAGGCGGGCGGAAACCTGACGATCGACGGCACGACGACGGTCGACACGCTCGACGCGGGCCTGAAGGAAGGCTCCGTCGGCGGAGACGCCGTGTTCTCCGGCGATGTCGAGGCGGGCGTCGTCGGCATCCTCGCCGGCGGCTCGATCAAGACCGACGGAGCGACGATCAAGACGACGGACTCGGTCAGCTTGGACGCCAAGGGCGACGTGAACGTCATGCTCGACAGCAAGAAGATCGAGCTCGTCTCCGGTTCCGAGGTGAACGTGACCGAAAAGGCCGCGTCTCGCGATGTCGTGGTCAATACGCTCAAGGCGAGCCGCAACCTGACGCTCAAGGCGGATGCGATCGGCGGTGCCGACGGAAAGCAAGGCGGTTTCGTCGATGGAAACGGCGACTCGCTCAACTTCGAAGTGAATGGGGACCTCCTACTCGACGTGGGCGGCAAGGTCGGCACGTCCAAAGACCCGCTCGAGGCGAAAGTCGGCGGGACGCTCGTCATCAAGGGTGGCGCGATGGACGCCGAGTCGGTGGACGACGCGTTCCTCCACGTCGTCTTGCGCAACTCGGTCATTCCGAAGGTTTCGTATCCTTCGGTGTTCGGCCTGGTCATCGTCAACAACCAGATCATGGGCGGCAGCAAGCGCCTCATCCGCAGGATGAACCGCGCCCTCGCGTTCACCGTCAACACCCCCGAGCTCAAGAGCACGCAGGGCGTCTTCGGCGAATCCGCGTTCATCCACACCGGACTGGACGTTTCGGAAGCCCGCTCGATCGGTTCCGTGGCGGCCCTCAACCTCGACACGCCGGACTACCACGGCATCTTCAACGAACTTCTGGACGATCCGGACACGTTCGCGAAGATGTCGCCGGCGATCAACTTGGGCGCGGATCCGCTCAAGACGAAAATCGAGGCCGTCGAAAATCCGTCCGCCCAGCCCGACGTGAAGAGCTTCCAGTACTAGTCCGGAATGCGAAAGGAAACGGAAATGGCCCCGCGACCTCCCTCCGCCCTCCGTCTCGCCGCGCTCGCCGCGGCGGGACTCTTCCTCTTCGCCGCGCCGCCCGCCGTCGCGGCGAAGGAGGATCCCGGGTACGCCCAAAAAATCGAAAGTCTCGCCGACGAGGCGGACGTTTTCGTCCGGGCGGGGGAAAAGGCGCACGATCGCGTGAAGGCCGCCGTCGAAGGGCTGGAAGAACTGTCGCAGGGAGGGCTCGGGAACGGGCGTGGCCTGCCCTTCAAGTTCGACGAACTCGAAGGGAAGGCCCGGACGGCCGAGTGGCGCGACGCGGCCGGCATCTCCGGGGATCTTGCCAAGCTCGATTCGGCCGCGAAGGACGCCAAGACGTCGTTCAAGCGGTTCCAAGGGGAGAACGATTCGGCGCGCAAGGCGTTCGAGGACGCGTACGACAAGTTCAACCGGAAACTCCAGGAAGCCGTCGCGGCGAAAGAAAAGGGTGCCGACGCGGCCGCGAAGAAATACGAAGAACGCTTCGCCGGGACCGGGCTCCGGATGAACACCCGCCGGGAACGGATCCACGGCGAGTTGCTGAACCGGTTCGACGCGGCGCGCAAGGTTTGCGAGGACAATCTCGAAGCCATCGCCGAAACGCGGGCCCGGATCGAAGTCCGTCTCGCGGAATTGAAGCCCTCCGCGGGTCCCGGCGGCGTCGTGGTCCTGACCAACGCCCCGATGTCCGCCGTGACGTTCGAATCGGACGGAACGATCCTCGAACGCAGGAAGGTGAATCCCGGTTCGTTCGTCGGACCGCCGGAAAAGTCCGTTCCCCCGAAAGGGCTGCACCGTTTCGTCGGTTGGAAAATCGACGGCAAGGGGGAACTCGTCGATCCGGCGACGACGAAGGCCCCCGCGGACGCTTCGGCGATCAATTTCTCCGCCGTGTGGACGCCCGTGAAGTTCCCGGTGCGGTTCGCGGACTCGCCCGATCCGGAATCGGAACTGGCGCTGGACGCCCCCCTTCCCGCCGTCACGCCGCCGGAAAAGGAGCATTACCGCTTCCTCGGCTGGTCCGCGGACGAAAACGCCGGAAAGCCGGACCCCCTCCTCGCGGAAGGAACCCTTCTCAAGACGGTCTTCAATCCGGAGCGTTTCAGCCGTCTGGATCTGCATCCGGTCTGGGCGCCGGTTTCCTATCCCGTCCGGTTCCTCTCCCGCACCGGGACGTCCCGCGACCCCGTCGAGGTCGCCGCCGCGGAAGGCAGCGTCGAATCGCCGGTCGCGCGGCCTTCCGATCCGGATCCGGTTCCCGGGTGCGTCTTCGAAGGGTGGGCCGCTTCCGGTTCGGACGGACTCTACGACTTCGGCGCGCCCGTCGAGGCGCCGCTCGATCTCGTCGCCCGGTGGACGCCCGTCGCGCACAAGGTTTCCTTCCTCGATTTCGACGGCAACCCGTTCGCCGAGGCGGAGGGTTCCGTGGACGCGCCGGTTTCCGCGCCGGCGGAGACTCCCTTCCGCGTCGGAAGCGCGTTCGCCCACTGGACGGCGGACGAGGCGGGACATCCGTGGGACGGCTTCGGCAAGCCGCTTCTCGAAGACGCGACGCTCCGTCCCGTCGGACGGGACAAGGTGTTCGAGGTTTCCTTCCGCGCCGGAAACGGCGTGGTGCCCGATCCGGAACCGCAGAGCGTGGTTTACGGCGGAACGGCCGTCCGCCCGCCCGATCCCGAGCCGCCCCGCGCCGGCATCGTCTTCGCGGGCTGGACGCGCGCCGGAAAAACCGGGCGCGCGCCCTACGATTTCTCCGCGCCCGTCACGGAGCCGCTGGAACTGGCCGGGCTTTGGGCGTTTCCCGCGTCCGTCCGCGTCGTTCCCGGCGGATTCGACAACACGGTCGGCGGTTTCGCGGGCCGCGTCTCGCGGGGGGCGGACTGGTGCGCCGGGCGCGGCTTCACGGCGGACTGGGCCTGGGCCCTTTCCGGCGTGCTCGGCGTCGTTCTCCTCGTCGAACTGGTCGCCTTCTTCCGCCGCCGCTAGATTCCGTTTTCCGAAAAACAAAACACCACACAACCACATCCAACCATGAAAACGACTCTCACACGCACCTGTGCCGCATTGTTCGCCGCGGGCGCCGTCTGGTTCGCCGCCGCGCCGGCCGCCCGCGCCGAAACCAACGTCCGCGATCCGGACGACCCGACGGAGCTCCTGACGTACGCGGAAGGACAGGCCGAAATCCTCAAGGCGAAGGCCGCGAAGAAACAGATTCCCGGAAGGGAGTACCGGAAGTTCGCCGCGAAACTCGACCAGTTCCGGAACTGGTACAACTGCGCCCAGATGGATCCCCAGTGGGAGCCCGGCAAGCCCGTGATGCTCCGTCTCTCGGCGTCCGACTTCAACTTCACCGAGGGCGCCATCGGTCCCGACGTCGGCCTTTCCGCCGACATCGAAACCGTGGTGGCCGTTCTTCCCGGCACCCAGTCGGCCGTCCACGTCGGTTACGGGGCGAAGAATCCCGTCACGCCCGGCTTCGCCGTCTACTACCTGCTCGGCACGTACACGAACAACGTCGTTCTCGTCGCCCCCGGTTCGGGCTACTGGAAGGGGCTCTCCGACGCCGAATTCACCTCTCTCTGTTTCAATGCAAAGGCGGCGGGCGGTTCGGCCGAAGTGGATCGCCAGCAGTTCAACGGAATGCTGGTCGCCATCTACAAGGAGTTGTTCGGCCAGCCGCCCGCGGTGAACTGGATTCCCTATGCCGTCGCCGGCGGCATCGCCCTGCTGGTCGTCCTCCTGGCGCTGATCCTCGCGTTCCGCAGGAAGAAGGAAGTTCCGCCCGTGATCGTTCCGACCTGCCGCGACTGCGGCGCGCCGCTCGGCCCGGACGGCCGCTGCCCCTCCGGTTGCGACGACCGCGTGCCGGAGCCCGGTCCTTCGGATCCGGGTCCCGCCCCCGGTCCGGTCGAGAAGTGCCCGAACTGCGGCTCCGAACTCGCCGACGGCGTCTGCCCGAAGGGGTGCACGATCGTGCGCTGCCCGCACTGCGACTCGATCATGAAGAACGGCGTCTGCCCGGTCTGCGGAGAGCTCGAAATCTGCCCCTCCTGCGGGAGCGAGCTCGTGGACGGCGTCTGCCCCAACGGCTGCACGATCGTGCGGTGCCCGGATTGCGGCAAGATCATGCTCAACGGCGTCTGCCCGAAGGGTTGCAACGCGAAGGCCCTGAGTCTCGGCTGGTCCGGCTCCGCCAAACCGACCTTCACCCCGTGGAAGCTCGAGGTCGTCGCGCCCGCGAAGCACGCGTCCGAAACGTGCGAACTGCCGTTCGAGGTCGTCATCGGCCGCTCCGCCTCGGAGCGCAAGACGACCGAGACCTACATCCAGCTGCACTTCGAGAACAAGCGCGCGGCGTCCGGCTGCAGCCGCCGCTACGTGAAGCTCGTCGCCGACCCCGGCACGAAGGAAGTCTCCGTCGAGTTGCTTTCGACGAGCGGCCGTGCCGTCGTCGACGGCAAGACGCTCGCCTCCGCGGGCGACAAGGCCCCGCTCCCCGAAGGCGGCACGCTCGAGCTGTCGAACGCCGGCTACAAGCTCCGCCTCGTGCGCGCCTAGCCGCATCCCGGCGCGCGTCCGGCCGTCCCGGCCGCGCGCCTTTCCGGAGCCCGCC
>JAEEGL015883273.1_pt1 | contig 12591 bp, 16 predicted proteins | sample 9134231 | NCBI WGS metagenome assembly JAEEGL01 (sample SAMN16246548, study PRJNA631951) | gut metagenome | biome: gut microbiome; feature: rumen; material: fiber-attached | host: Bos | place: Iran: Karaj | collected 2018-10
AAATATGATATTTTAATTGAAGGATTAGAAAAATATGGTGATGATATATTTTTTCCTATGTTAAAAAATGAAAATATCAGATTTAATAAGAATGAATTTGATAATTTTTTAAATCAAATGATTTATCATTATATAAATAATCATAAAGTATCTAATGTAGCTCATGAAGAGATAATGTCTATGGTTCATTCTGATAAAAGAGTAGCTGAATATTATTATAAAAGAGAACTAGAAATGACTAATTCTCTTACTAAAATATTATTAGATAATAATTTTAAAGAAGATTCATTATATGAAAAAGTACATATAATGATGGGATTGATTGATAATCTATGTCATGAAGTTACTTACCACAAACATAGTAATATGAATTATGATATTATGACTAAATTAGTTATTGAAAATATAAAAAATTTATTTAAAAAAGATTTAGAAAACTAAATCTTTTTTTATCTATTACTTATCCATCTTTTCTTTATTATATTTAATGTTTGTGTTGATAAGAAGAAACCAACACATGGGACTACTGCTCCTAAGAAAGGATTAGTTGTATCTGCTATTTTTAAATATAAAACAGCAAAAATATAAGTTAAAACTATAATTAAAACTTTTCTTAAAAAAAATGTTTCCCAAGCTTTATCATTTTCAACTCTTTTATTTCTTTTTTCAATATCTTCAATTCTTTTTTTTAATTCTTCTATTTCTTTTTCCATATTATTCACCTCAATTAATAATAACAATTATATATTATATACTATTTTTCTATTTAAAAAATTAATCTCTTATATATTTTTCATCTTGAGTATTATCATCTTTAATATATTTTTCTACCTTCATGTGTAAATCATATTTATTTCTTAATTCTATTATTTTATTCATTATCTCCGATTGGTGATGCTTATCAAGTGATTCTTGATTTCTCCAACTATCAATCAATAAAATAGTTTCTTCATCTTCTAATGGTTCAAAATACTCATATCTTAAGTTACCTTCTTTTTTTCTAATTTCATCAACTATTCCAGATGAAATCATTTCACGTGCAAATTCTTTTGCAGAACCATTCTTACCTTTGTAGTAAATATTAATTGTAAACATTTTATCACACTCCATAATAAAGATTTATTTTTTATTTACAAATTCTTTAATTACTTCATCACTATCAGATAATGAAAATCTTTTTCCATCTCTTATTGTAAGATTTGAATTATAATTTCTTAAATCACTTACGCTATTTCTTATATCTGTACTACCAGATGTACAAAATGGAATAATTGTTTTTCCTGTAAAATCATATGTATCAAGTAGTGTTAAAATTATTTTAGGATTTGTTCCCCACCAAATAGGATAACCTAAGTAAATAGTATCATATTTACTAATATCAATTGTATTCTCTATTTCTGGTCGAGCATTTGAATCATTCTGTTCTCTATTTGCTCTACAATCACTATTATAATTTAAATCCTCACTTTCATATTTTTCTTTTGGAATTATTTCAATAATATCACTATTAGATTCTTTTGCAATTGATTGGGCAATTTTTTTAGTAGTTCCCGTTGCTGAAAAATATAAAACAACTGAATTACTTTCTTCTTTATTTTCAATTGATTGATTATCTAAATCATCTTTTATTTCATTTTTAGTTCCACAACCTGTTATAGTAAATAAAGCAACAAACAATAATAAACTAATTACTAATCTTTTTTTCATTTTTTCCTCCTATTATATCCAATTTTCAATTATATTTTTTGAATCTTTTGCTTTTGATCCAACAATAGCAATTGCATCATCTAATACATTTCCATTACAATTTTTTTTAATATCACTAACCACATTTGCAAGTCCTAATCCCTCATGTGTAGTAATTATTCTTATTGTTTTACCTGAAAAATCTAAATTTTTTATTGCTCTTTCGATTTCAGGAGCATAACTTCCCCAATAAATTGGAGTCATTATATAAATAACTTCATATTGTGATATATCATTTATTTTTTCTTTTATTGGAGCATTACCAATTCTTTCTTTTGCTTCTTTAATACATGTTTGATAATCTTTAGCATATGGAACTAATGGTTCCACTTTAAACATATCAGCATTAGTATATTCCTTAACAAATTCTGCTAAATACTCTGTATTTCCTTTATCAACATATCCAACTGAATAGTTTTCATCAGCTCTACTAAAATATATTATTAAACTTCTCTTATCTTTCATTTTTTATCCTCCATTATAACTATTTTCTAAATTCAACTTTAACATTTTCATTGCTTAAATCAGGTAAGTTATTAATATGACCAATTTTTGTGTAACTATATGATGTATTAAATGATTTATAAAATATTACCAAACAATTATCACCATATAACATTATATCACCTGAATTAATTGTTTTAGGATTATAAGAATTTGTTGGAAATTTAATATCTAAATAATTATATTTTTCATTACCATTTAATTCTTTCATTTCTAATTCTAAAGGTAATATACTAACAAATTTTCTTGATGTTTCATTATCTTCTAAATCAATCATATATTCTTTGTTATCAATAACTAATCTCACTGATTTAATCACCTCTTTCGAATCACTTATTTCTTCAATATTATGTTGATTGTTATTTATAAAACTACATCCAGTAACTATAAATATGAAAATGATTATTAATAATGCAATATTCCTTTTATTAAATTTCATTTAATCAACTCCAATAAAAATATTATTATCTTATTTTACATCCTATAAAAATTATATCATAAAAAAGAGAATTTTTTATATTCTCTTTTTTATTTCTAAACTGTTTCCCAAACAGCATATAGATGAATTTCTCCATTATCTTGGCTAGTTAGATTAATAATATTATCGCCATATTTTATTATCTAATGGTGATGATGATGCAAATTTTCTTTAAATTCAACATGACATTCTTTATCATCGCATACTTCATCTTCTGTTTCTAATATAGAATGACAAATATTATGTTCTTCTAATTCTTCTCTAATCATTTGTTTTATATTTTTAATATTTTTTGATTTTGTTACAATATGCATTGTTGCATAATTATTAAATCCATCAATACTCCATACATGTATATGATGTATATCATCAACTTCATCTATTTTTAATAAATGATTTCTTAATTCACCAATATCTATTCCTTTTGGTGTTTTTTCAAGAAATAAATCTAAAACTTGCTTTAAATTTTTTAAAGCATTTAACAAAATAAATAATGAAACACCAATACTCATAATTGAATCAATTATTCTTATATCTGTAAAATTCATTATAATTGAACCTATTAATACTATTATCCATCCTAATACATCTTCTAACATATGTAAATTAACTGATTTTTGATTAATAGACTCTCCATCTTTTGTAAAATAAGCAGCCAAAAAGTTTAATATAACTCCAACAACAGCAAATATTATCATACCACTATAATTAACATTAACTGGATTAAATAATCTTTTTACAGCACCAATAATTACTAATATAGAACCAACTATTAATATTGATGTTGTTATTACTCCTCCTAATACAGAATATCTAATATATCCATAGGTATATTTACTATCAGCATTTTTTTTGCTTTTTCTTTCCATAAAACAAGATATACCAATAGATAATGCATCTCCGAAATCATGAACTGAATCAGATAATATCGCTACTGAATTAGTTAGTATTCCTCCAAAAAATTCAAATATTGAAAAAGATATATTTAAAATAAAAGCAATTAATATATTTCTTTCTACTTTCTTCATTTTCTATCACATCCATATTAATTATATCACAAAAAAACTCGTTTTATTTACGAGTTTTTCCTTTCTAAAACACATACACTTTCAACATGATATGTATGTGGGAACATATCAACTGGAGTTAATTCCATTACCTTATATTTTTCACTTAATTTCTTTAAATCTCTAGCTAAAGTAACTGGATCACAAGATGTATAAACTATTTTTTTAGGATTTATATTTAATATTTCTTCTATAGATAAATCTGATAACCCACTTCTAGGTGGATCAACAACAACAATATCTATATTTTTATATTTATTATCTTTTAAGATTTTACCACTATCTCCACAAATAAAATTAATATTATTTAATTTATTAATTTCTTTATTAATATTAGCATCTTTGATAGATGATTCATTTATTTCAATACCAATAACTTTCTTACATTTTAAAGAAACAAAACTACCTATTGTACCAGTCCCACAATATAAATCTAAAACTGTTTCATCACCTTTTAAATCACAATAATCAAGTATTTTATTATATAAATTAATAGTATTATATTTATTTACTTGAAAGAAAGAATTAGGTGAGATAATAAATTTTAAACCATTCATTTCATCATATAGAATATCACCATATATTTTTTTATCATTTAAATAAATTGAGCTAACATAATCTTTAATTAAATCATAATTTATAGGACTTTCAAATATAATCATTAATCCACTAGTATTTCTTCTAATAATAATATTTTTATTTGATTTTAAATCAATTTTATTTAATATTTCAATTACTTTATTAATATCTTCATCTAATAAAATACACTTATCTATATTAACAATATCATGAGAATTCTTTTTAAAATAACCTACTTTATTATTTACTTTTAAACTAACTTTATTTCTATAATAATACTCTTTATCATAGATAATATCTTTAATTATAATATCTTCACCATAAAATTTATTAATAATTTCTTTAATCTTATTTTGTTTAAACTTTAATTGTTCCAAATAAGGTAAATGCATAATATCACATCCACCACAAATATTAAAGTAAGGACATAAATTATTTACTCTTAAATCACTTTTTTTATTATAATTGATTACTTCACCAACACTATAGTTTTTTTTATCTTCTATTATTTTAACTTCAACATCTTCACCTATTATAGTATTAGAAACAAAAACAATTTTATTATTTAAGTAACCAATTCCTCTACCATTATGATCATATTTAACTATTTCCATATTATTACCTCAAAGAAATTATATCATATTTTATAAACTAAAATTAAAAAAAGTAATAAATATTACTTTTTATACAAGTAGAATAACAATTATTCCAAATACAATAGCAATTAAAACTAATATTAAAATAAATATTATTTTCATCATTTTACTATTTTGTTCAATCCCACTATTTATTGTTTCAAAATCACTTGGGCCTAATTTCATACTCTTAGTAAAAAATGAATCATCCATTTGAACTGTTTTATCTTTTATTATTTCATCAGTAGGTAAACCTACAGTTGTATTATCTAAAGATTCTAAATTTTCAAATAAATCTAAATCATCTCCAACCAAATTCTTAGTTGATAATGTATTCAATACATCACTTAAATCATCAGAATCAGTTTTTTTAAGTTTAATATTTTTTAATATATCATATTGAGTATTTGATATACTTCTTTTTCTATCATCTACAACTTTAGTTGATCTAGCTTTCTCAAAAGCATCACTTAAATCATATTTTTTTTCATCTTCTTCAAAATTAGTAGGTAATTGCTTTCTTTCAACTTTTTTAGAATTACCATTAATCATTTGTCTTAATTCATCTATATTAATTGTTCTAGCTTTAGGAGTTATATTTACTTCTTGATAGTCAGAATCATTATATATAGAATCATATAATTGTTGGTTTTTAACGCTTCTTTTAGGTAAAGAATCATCTTTATAATATTTTTCCATACGACTATTCATAAATACTCTCCTATCTATATGACAATTATATCATGGAAATGTCAATAAGTAAATTTTTTTAATAAAAAAATAGATAATATGATATAATAATTATGGAGGAATTTTATGGCAAAAGTATGTGTTAATAAAGATATGTGTATTGGTTGTGGATTTTGTTTCACTAATTTAGAAGATGTTTTTTATCAAGATGAAGATGGCTTAGCTAACGCTAAAGAAGAGATTAGTGAAGAATTAATTGAAGAAGCAAACGATATTAAAGATGGATGCCCAGTTGGTGCGATAAGTGTTGAAGATTCTAGTGAAGAATTAGAAGCAGCATAAAGATTAATTATTAATCTTTTTTATTTTGTTTGAAATTAAAATTCCAATTATAAATAATAATATACATATTAAAGCATCAATTATACTTATTTTTATATGAAACATATTTAAATAAATCATGATTATTGAAGATAATAAGAAACCAGTAATTAAATAATAACTTTGACTTCTATATTTAGTTATAAAATAATTAATAAATTTAGATATTATAATAATACCTATTATTAAACCAAATAAAAAAATAATGAATTGATATTTAAATGGATTTATTAGTAGTTCTAACATCATATTATAATTACCTAATAAAATCATAATAGAAGTACCACTTATTCCAGGTATAAGAGTTGATATACTTTCTATAAAACCTAATAAAAAATATGAATTAAAATTTATATTTAATTTTATAAAATTAATTGAAAAAAGTAATATAAAACCAATTAATAAAAAAAACAAATTTTTAATATTAAATGTTTCACTACTTATTAAACTAGGTATAGTACCCATAATTAAACCAATAAATAAATACATAGTATAAATATAATAATTATTAACAAAATAATAAATAATTCTACTACCTATTAATATAGATATTATAAAACCAATAGATAAATATAAAATAAATTTAATATTTTTAAATAATTCTTCCTTTAAATGACTTAAAATATATATACATTTTTCATATATACCTAATGACATAGCAAGTAAAGCACCTGATACACCTGGTATAATTTTACCAATACCTATAATAAAACCCTTTAATATCATATTTTCACCATTAAATTATATTAAAAAAAATAATAATTATTCAAAATATCTTATTTAAATATTGAATAAATAATTAATAAGATATTTTATTTTATTTATTATTATGTTATAATTGTATAAAGATAAAGGGTGATTAAAGTGAAAGATGATAAAATAATATTAATATTTATAATTGTAAATATTATAGTTTTAATAACTGTAGGAATGATAATTGCTTCTAAACATCCAATTAAGAAAAACGAAAAAATTGAGCCAATTATTAAAGAAGCAACAGATGGAGTTAAAACTTGTAGATATAGTGAAACAGCTAATAATATAAGAAAGAATAATGAAATTCAAATAACTTTTTCAAATAGTTTGGTTGATAAATATAGTATATATTATAACGTTCATTTAAATAATCCATTAAACGAAGATTTATTTATAAATGAAAGAATTCATATTGAAAGTTTAGTTAATTTATATCAAGGTGATAATGAAATAGAAATAACTGATTATGATTCTCAATCAGATAGTTTCTCAGTTAGAGTTACACATAACTTAAAAGATCAAACAGTTAAAGAAGGAGTTATAATTGAATATCAACAACCAATAAATGAAGCTGTTACAAAATTAAAAGAATTAGGTTATATTTGTGGATAGTTAGTCTATCCTTTTTTTATTTTAAAAAAAACGTAAGTTAATTACTTACGTTAAATTTATATGTACTATCTAATTTTTCTTCGGTTGAGTGATATATCTTTTTAACACCCATATCATCATGATAACAATTGATATAATCTTTATCTTGGAAATAAACATAATCATTATAATATACTATATTTGTTATATTTGTTGTTGTAAAAATATACATTAAATTTTCATTAGATCTCATACTTCTATAAACATCATATTTTGATCCATTTTTCTTAAAGTAATATTTATAGCCTGTCTTTTCTCCACCCTCTATATCAACTCTTTCATATCCTTCTTTTTCTTCACTTGAATTAATGAATTTAGGTTTATCATTTATAGCAGTTATAACATTAATTTTTTCCCATTCACCATTTTTATAAAATTTAATTCCTAATTTTTCATTACCAACTTCAATAACTGTTTTATTTTCAATATCAATTTCATATTGTTTTTTATTATCACAATCTAATAGATATGCTTTCTTACCTACATAACCCATCATATATGAATCAAATGAAATACCTGAGTGATAAGATATTTCTTTCTTTTCTCCATGTAATATTTCAACTAAATATAATTTATTAAATGTAAATTCTTGATCATAATCAGCAACTAAATAATATTTATCTAAGAATATTGATACTTTTTGATTAACAACATCTTTATCAAATATATTTGTTTCATATAAGAATTTAACATCAGAATAATTATTAACTAAATAAACACCTTTATAACTTACAATTCCCATATATTGACCATGTATTAAATTATCTTGTGAAACAAATAAACCTTCATGTCTTTTTACTTCAGAAGCAGTATCTGTATACTTAGTAATATCATAATCTAATTCACTTACCTTCTTATCTAAAGAAGGATCATCACCTTTAATATCATTGTAATTATAATAAATATTATTTTTAATACATCTAATATTAGAAGAATAATCATTTTTAAATTTTAAATAAAAACATTTATATTTATCTGATTCAATTACATTTACATGTGTTACTAGTTCTTTTTTCTTATCAAAGTTTTTATAAGTATTATATTCAAATAGATAATCACCAGCTTTTATTTCAAAATAATAACTATCATCTTCACCACTAGTTCTTGATATATATCTTTCATATATATTATATCCATCTATTTCATAGTTCATTTCATAACCTTTACTAAAATAGTTATACGCTACCTGAATTAATAAATAACTAGCAAACAATATAAAAACTAATCCAAACATTCTTTTCATTTTTTCACCTATTCTTTATTCTAACTTAATTATAAACTATTATACTGTTTTTGTAAATAAGGTTTTTAATTATAATATTCAATAATACTATTAACAATTACATTTGATATCTTATTCTGATAATCATCATTTAGTAATTTATTCCTTTCTTTTAAATTAGAAATAAACCCTAATTCTAATAAAACACCTGCTTTATCTATTTTATTATATAAATATCTATCAGTTATTAATTTAGATTCTCTATTAGTATCTAAATATTTTTTAAAATTTTTTTGAATTAACTCAGCTAATATTTTATTTTCTTTATTATTATTTGTATAAAAAGTTTGAGCTCCATACCAAGTTGATGAAGTATAAGAATTTAAATGAATTGATAAATATAGATCACAATCTGAATTATTGATTAATTTAGCTCTATTAAATAAATCACTTCTTTTAATATTAGAAACATTTATATTGGATAAATTATAATCATCATATCTAGTCATATAAACTATAGCTCCATTTAGTTTTAATAAATTATATATTTTTAAACCAATTTTTAAATTAATATCTGATTCTTTAATATCTTTATTTATAGCACCTGGATCATTACCACCATGACCTATATCTAAATATATTATTTTATTTCTTAATTTTAGTTCTTTAGCACTACAAACAAAACAAGAAAAAATAAAAATCAAAACTAAAAATATAATTAAAATAATAATTTTATATTTCATTAAATCACCATTAATTTATATGAAAATATATTTTTTTTATTCAAAAAAAAGGAAAGTAAATTTCCCTAGTCTAAAGATAAATAAGCTCTATATTAAAGCCTTACCCTTTTATTCTTTTTTATCCGATTTTATTAAACTTTATCTTAGGACTATGTAAACCCTCCTTAGTTTAATTTTAACACAATTAAAAAAATTAAAAATACCTTTATTAAATATTTACATTTTTTAGTGTAAAGAAAAGAACATATTAAAATATGTTCCATGGATATTTATTAGGTAAATCTAATTCAAAAATCATTTTTTCCTTATTTGTCGGATGTATAAACTCTATTTTCTTAGAAAACAAAGCTATTTGTTCACCAACTTTAGCATTTTTATTATATTTATTATCACCATATAAAGGTAAATTTCTAGATGAAAATTGTACTCTAATTTGATGAGATCTACCTGTTTTTAAATTAATTTCAACTAAAGATAAATTATTTTTATATGATTTTAATTTATAATCTAATATTGCTTCTTTACCATCTTTTGAAACTCTAACAATATTATTCTTTTCATCTTTTAATAACTTATCTATTAAAGTATCGCTTTCTTTAGTTTTTCCACAACAAATCGCATAATATGTTTTTTTAAAAGTTTTATTCCTTATTTGTTCTGATAATCGAGATGCTGCTTTACTAGTTTTAGCAAATACCATAATCCCACTAACTGGTCTATCAAGTCTATGTACTAAACCTAAATATACATTTCCTGGTTTATTATATTTTTCTTTTAAATATTTTTTTATTATACTTAATAAATCTTCATCATTTGATTCATCTAAACAAACAGGAATATTTTCTTTTTTATAAACAACTATTATATGATTATCTTCATAAATTACATTATTCATTACTTTCCCATCTTCCAAATATACCACAAGGTAAGATTAAATCATTTCTAGATATAGGTAGTCCAATTTCCCCTGATTCAATTTTTCCACCATAATTTTTATAAACAGTTGTTTTCAAAATATTATATAAAACTGTACTAGAAATACCAGTTGTGTATGAATTAATTAAGAAAAATAATGGATTATCACTTAATACTTTCATACAAGCATCAATTAAATTATAAAGATTGTGTTCAAACTTCCAAATCTCTCCATTAGGACCTCTTCCATATGAAGGTGGGTCCATTATAATAGCATCATATTTATTTCCTCTTCTTGCTTCTCTTTCAACAAATTTTAAACAATCATCAACAATAAATCTTATTTTATGATCATCCAAATTACATAAATGCATATTTTCTTTTGCCCACTCTGTCATTCCTTTAGCAGCATCAACATGTACAACTTCTATAGCGCCAGCTTTTGAACAAGCCATGGTTGCACCACCTGTATAGGCAAATAAATTCAATACTTTAATTGGTCTATTTGAATTTCTAATCTTATTCATCATAAAGTCCCAGTTAATAGCTTGTTCTGGAAATAGACCTGTATGTTTAAAATTAGTAGGACTTACTTTAAATGTTAAATCTTTATATTTTATTGTCCAATAATCAGGCAATTTTGTTTTAAAATCCCAATATCCTCCACCTTTATCACTTCTATGATAAAAACCATCTACTTTATCCCAGTTTTCATATGAAACTGTCCACATAGCTTGAGGTTCGGGTCTTCTAAATATAACTTTACCCCATCTTTCTAATTTTTCTCCATTACCAGCATCTATACATTCATAATCTTTCCACTCATTACTTATATTTATCATTAATAATCCCTTTCTATTGCTTTTAAGCTTAATATTTTTTCTTCATTTAATCCATAACTATTAATATTTGTTTTAAAATCATTACCTCTATAATTCTTTAAAAATTCATTTATATTGTAATTAGCTTTTTCTTTATCTTTTAAATACATATCGAAAAAATTTAAAGCAAGTACATTACCCATAAAATGTATATCATAATTATCTAAAACTGATTCATCATTATATACTAATTGATTTTTAGATAATAAATAAGCATAATTTTTATCAAAATATTTACACTCTCTTAGATATTCACCATATAATAACTCATTATATATTGGATAAACTTCTATTAAATTATTTGCAACATCATCATGTGAATATTTGCCATAAAATTTATAGTTTTCATCAAAATCTACATGAGCCAATTCATGAATTAAAGCTGTATAAAATGATAATGATGTATAACCATCTATTACAATAATATCACCATCTTTATGTGAATAAGGAATTGTAAAAAAATTAAAATCATTTTCATCAAATCCAGTATTAATTTCAAAAAATCTATTCTCATCCATCATTTTAAAATATAAATCATATAATACTTTTTTATTGTAATATAAATAATAAGATGTTATTAAATCATATTTTTTTCTATTTAATTTACTATTAACTCTATTATAAACATTGTAGTCTTGAAATAAAATTTTTTTATTAATTTCATCACTTAAATTTTTAATAAAATCATATGATGTTTCATCCATTTCAGCAAATTCACTAATTTGATCATCAACTAATAATATATCACTTATTTTTGGAATATTAATACCATATTCTTCACATGTATCACGTATACCTAAAAGTGAAGAATATATTTGTTCTCTAATAGGTTTTGAACTTGTGTATTTGTATAAATTTAATAATTTAAAATATTCGTTTTTAAGTTTTTCTTCCATAAAACCCACCTAGAGATATTATACATTAAATATAAATAAAACTAAACATAAATTTGCTAAAATTTAAAAAATGTGTTATAATACGGGCAATTTTAAAAAAAAGGGGGGTTAATATGGATAATAAATTATTAGATAAGGAGATTGAAACTAATTTTATTAAAAAAATAAGAAATATTGATAGAAACTTAAAAGAAGATGTTTCCTATGGTGTTAAAAATGGTTTAATTAAAACTATCCCACTTTTATTAGGTTTGGTTGGATCAATCATTACTTTAAACCCAATTTTTATTGGATTAGGAGCAGGTACAACGTCAATATTTGTTATTAAAGAAAACATTAAAGAAACAATAAAAGAATATAAAAATATTAAAGAAATAGATATGATTGATAATGATATTAAAGAATTAGAAGATACATTAAATAATAAAAAAAATATTAAAAAACATT
>JAEEGL010205897.1_pt1 | contig 12590 bp, 5 predicted proteins | sample 9134231 | NCBI WGS metagenome assembly JAEEGL01 (sample SAMN16246548, study PRJNA631951) | gut metagenome | biome: gut microbiome; feature: rumen; material: fiber-attached | host: Bos | place: Iran: Karaj | collected 2018-10
CAGAACCCTGAAAAACAGGCGGAGCGCACCGTCGCGGACCTCTGGGCAAAAGACGGGATCTTCCGTGTGAACATGGCGGCCCCCCTCAAGGTTGACTTCAAAAAGCTGCTGGATGTGAACACCGACGTGGAGGGATGGATCTACTGCGCAGATACCGTGATCGATTATCCTGTCATGCACGGCGAGACAAACGACACCTACATCAACACCACGTATGACAGAAAGTGGAACAATTCCGGCTCCATCTTTGTGGATGCGTACAACGCAAGGCATTTTGTGGATTCGAATACCATCATCTACGGCCACCATATGTCCAGCGGTTCCATGTTCGCCATTCTGGATCACTGGCAGAACGGCACCTTCTGGTCCGAGCATCCGGAGATGTGGCTCCTGACCCCGACGCAGGACTACAAGATTGAGATTTTCAGCGCCTATACCACCTCAGCCAGTTCGGATATATACGAGTTTTATAACGCGCCGGCGGAGCAGGTATCGGAGTTCCTGAACCGGGTGAAATCCATGTCCCCGGTGCATGTGGATATTGATCTGGACCCGTATGCCCACTATGTGATGCTGACGACCTGCGCGTATATCTTTGAGGATGCCCGCTCGGTTATCCACGGGAAGCTGGTCCCGGTGATGAGCGTCGGAGGCATCCCGGCCGATCAGATGACAGAGTCTGAATATCGGGCTCTTTCCGCGGCGTCTCTGGGCTGAAGTTGTTTTTTACCCCCTGTCCAAACGGACAGGGGGTTTTTGCGGCTTTTTTCATAGACAGCAACGGTCTTTTATGATAAAATAATTAATTGACATTCTTTATTGTATTTATGGGAAACCGAAACAGGAGGTCAAATGATATGCCGGAGAGCCATTTGAAATTCCATTCTGCAAACGGGAAGCGGAGAATTCTGGTTGTTGAGGATGAATTCATCAACCGGGAGATTCTTGGCTTCATGCTGCGGGACAGCTACGATGTATCTTTTGCCGAAACCGGGGAAATGGCGCTGCAGCTGCTGGAAGAGCAGTACAGAACCCTCAGCATTGTTCTGCTGGATCTGAATCTTCCAGACATGAAGGGCATGGATATCCTGCGCCGGATCAAGTCGGACGGGCGGACCGCCCTGCTGCCGGTCATCGTCATGACGGCGGATCAGGAAGCGGAGGTGGAGTGCCTCAACCTCGGCGCGACGGATTTTATCCCCAAGCCATACCCCAAACAGGAAGTCGTTCTGGCGCGCATTCTGCGCACGATCGAACTTTTTGAGGATCGGGATATCATCCGGTGGACAGAGCGCGATCAGCTGACAGGGCTCTACAACCGTGAGTTCTTCTATCATTACGCCGCGCAGTTTGATTCCTTCCATACACAGATTCCCACGGACGCAATCGTGCTGGATATCAATCACTTCCACATGCTCAATGACCGCTATGGCAGGGAGTTTGGCGACGAAGTGCTCCGGCGTATCGCGGAAATACTTCTGGAGTCGATGAAAGGCACGGATGGGATTGTCTGCCGCAGAGAGGCTGACACCTTCCTGATCTACTGCCCTCATCGCAGTGATTACGAGGATATTCTGGAAAAAGCCTGTGTGGAGATGGGCGGGAACTATCATGTCCGTGTCCGTATGGGCGTGTATTCCGAGGTAGACCGCACCCTGGATATTGAGCGGCGCTTCGACCGCGCAAAGCAGGCGGCGGATACGGTCAAAAACAGCTTTTCTCATGCGATTGGCATGTATGACGATTCCATGCATGAAAAGGAGCTCTTCGCCGAGCAGCTTCTGGAGGATTTCCATACGGCGATCCGGGAGAAGCAGTTTGCGGTGCACTACCAGCCCAAATTCGACATCCGTTTTGCGGAGCCCGTTCTGAACAGCGCGGAAGCCCTGGTTCGCTGGAAGCATCCGAAGCTCGGCATGATCAGCCCCGGTATTTTTATCCCGCTCTTTGAGGCAAACGGCCTGATCCGGGAGCTGGATTCCTATGTGTGGAGGGAGGCTGGCGAGCAGATCCGGAAATGGAAGGAGACGCTCGGCCGGTCTGTTCCCGTGTCCATCAATGTCTCGCGCATCGACCTGCATGATCCGCAGCTTCTGCAGACGCTGACGTCCATTGTGGAAGAAAACGGCCTTGCGCGCGGAGAGCTGATCCTGGAGATCACCGAGTCTGCCTATACGGAGAATTCCAAACAGATCATCGATGTGGTGAAGTCTCTGCGCGACAAAGGCTTTATCATCGAGATGGACGATTTCGGAACGGGCTATTCCTCGCTGAATATGATCACCACGCTGCCCATTGATGCGTTGAAGCTGGATATGCAGTTTATCCGAACCGCCTTCCGCGAGCGGAAGGATACCCGGCTCATCGAGGCGGTCATCGGGCTGGCAAAGTCGCTGAACCTTCCGGTTATCGCGGAGGGCGTGGAAACGGCGGAGCAGATGTTCACGCTCAAGGCCATCGGCTGCGACACCGTGCAGGGGTACTATTTCTCCAGACCGCTGCCCGCGGACGAGTTTGCGGTCTTTGTCCGGAATCAGGAACGGCAGGCGGCTGATGCTGCCGTGACAGCCGTAAAAAAGACAAGAGGCAGGCCGAGGGACCGCTTCACTTACGATGCCATGCACGACTCGCTGACCGGGCTGTATAATCACAGCGCCTTTGATATCCTGTTCCACGACTCCGATCAGGACCATATTGCGGTCATGATCGCCACGGTGGACAATTACCGGGAATTGCTGGCAGATAAGGGAAAGGCCGGCGCCGATCCGGCCATTAAAAGAGTCGCGGAGGTGCTTCGGAGCAGCTTCCGCTCGGCGGACCATGTCTGCCGCCTGCAGGAGGATGAGTTTGTCATCATCATTTCCCGCATGACCAGCGCCAGGCAAAAACTGGTCTTCGACAAGGTTGAACAGATCAACAACACGCTGAAAGACGTGCCGGAGGGACAGGATATCGTCTCTCTGAGCGTGGGCGTTGCCTTTTCCGACAGGGAGAACCCGCAGGGAGATGTCTTTGAAGACGCGGACACCGCGCTGCGGCGGATGAAGCAGATGCGGAAAACCGGCTGCGCCGTGTACTGATACGGCCGGAGGAGGCCGGAGAGCCGTGCATCCTGTGTGAACAGGAATTTCCCCAACTATCTGTGATCTGGAGGTGACGGGAGGAATGGACAACAACCGAGAAGCGAAAGCGCTTGACCGCTACCTCTCGCCTGCCGATGTATGGGCCATGGCCTTTGGCTGTATGGTGGGATGGGGCGTATTCGCGATGCCGGGTACGACCTTTCTCCCGGTAGCGGGGCCTGCCGGTACGCTGATCGCCATGCTGGTCGGCATGGTTATCATGCTGGTCATCGGGAGCAACTTCGCTTATCTGATGGGGCGCAGCTCCATAACCGGCGGTGTCTACTCCTATACCAAGGAGGCCTTCGGCCGGGATCATGCCTTTTTGAGCTGCTGGTTTTTGTGTCTGTCATATCTGACCATTGTCTTTCTGAACGGCACCGCTCTGTTTTTCATCATACGAACCCTGTTTGCCGACACCATTCACAGCGGCTTCCACTATACCGTGGCCGGGAATGAAATCTACCTGGGTGAAACGGTAGCCTCCGTGCTGGTGCTGGCGGGCGTGGGCGCTATGTTTGTTTTTGCCAAGCCTCTGCTGCAGCGTCTGCATACGGTGCTGGCGTTTGTAATGCTGGCCGGCATCATCGCAACGGCGGTCTTCTGCCTGCCGTATGTGTTCTCCGGCGGCGTGATAAAAGATTTCGGCATTCGTGACCTGAACAGGGGCTATGCGGTTTTCAGCCTGACCCTCCTGGCGCCCTGGGCATACGTAGGCTTTGAGATAACGGCTTTCGACACCGCACATTTCCGGTTCCCGATGAAGCATTCCCGCCGGATCCTCGTGATCTCGATCATCGCGGCGGCGTTTGCGTATATTTCCATGGCGCTGATCAGCACTGCGTTACAGCCGGATGGCTTTTCTTCCTGGCAGGAATATGTCACGGGACTGGATTCTCTCCGGGGCGTGACCTCGGTGCCGACTTTTTTTGTTGCGCGGGCTGTTATGGGCCCGGTCGGCCTCGTTGTGATGACGGTTACAGCTGTCTCGGCGATCCTGACCGGCATTATCGGGGGCTACCGCGCCACGACCCGCGTTCTTTCCACCATGGCGGAAGACCGCATCCTGTCGGAGCGGTTCTCCAGAACGACGTACAGCATTGTGTTTATTATGGTGCTGTCCATCCTGCTTTCGCTGTTTGGCAGAAACACCCTCAACTGGTTTGTTGACCTGACCTCCTTCGGCGCGATCGTGGGCTTCGGCTATACCTCCGCCGCAGCGTACAAAATCGCCCGCGCAGAGGGCAACAAAAAAACAACGATAACCGGGCTGATCGGTACGGTTATTTCCGTCGTGTTCGTCATTGTACAGATGGTTCCGCGGCTGGCAGCCATGGAAACCATGGGCAGCGAGGCATTTTTGCTGCTCAGCCTGTGGTGCCTGCTGGGCTTCGTCTTTTACTGGCGGACCGTTGTGCGGAGCACGCTGACGGAGTACAGCGGCATGTCCACCTCCGGGGTCGTGCTGTTTGCCCTGCTGGTCTATTCCGCGCTGATGTGGCTGGCCCGGCTGCTGGAAGCGGGGCAGACCGCTGAGGCCATCAAACATTCCCTCTCCTGGGGCGGCCTTGTGCTGATGCTGATCATCTTCATCGGCCTTGCCGTGATGCTGTACGTCCAGAACGTCGTCCGGGAAAAGCACGAGGCTGCGGAGCGGGAAAAGATCCATGCCGTGGAGAGCAGCCTGGCCAAGAGCCAGTTCCTTTTCAACATGTCCCACGACATCCGTACCCCCATGAACGCCATCCTCGGTTATACGAACCTGGCCCGCGGGGAGAGCGACCTGCCGCAGATCCACAGCTATCTGGACAAAATCAACAGCTCGGGGCAGCATCTGCTGGCGCTCATTAACGACATCCTGGAGATGAGCCGCATCGAGAGCGGCAAGGTTGAGCTGGAGTTCGTCCCGGTTGATCTGTGCGCGGTGTTTGACGGGATGCGGGATCTGTTCTCCGAGCAGATGAAGCAGAAGAACATGGATTTTCAGGTTCACACGGGCCAGGTGCAGGACCGCTATGTCTGGGCAGACAGGAAGAACCTGAACCGCGTGCTGCTGAATGTGCTCTCCAACGCCTACAAGTTCACGCCGGAGGGTGGGACGATCACCGCCACGCTCTGGGAAGCGGGCGTGGGAGAGAGCGGATACGGCTCCTATGAGATCAGCGTGCAGGATACCGGCATCGGCATGTCCAAAGAATTTGCGGAAAAGATGTTCAACGCCTTTGAGCGCGAGCGCACCTCCACGGTCAGCGGCGTGGAGGGTACCGGGCTCGGGATGTCCATCACCAAGAGTCTTGTCGATCTGATGGGCGGCACCATCGAGGTCCTGACAGCGCCCGGCTCCGGTACGAAGATCATCATCCGGCTCCGGTTCAAGCTGGCGGAGGCGAAGGATGTGCCGGACGCGGAGAAGGCTTCCGATAAAGCCGCGGAAAAGGAGCCGGCGATTGACCTCTCCGGGAAACGGCTGCTGCTGGTCGAGGACAACCAGATCAACATGGAGATTGCAAAGATGATCCTTGAGCAGGCCGGCTTCATCGTGGAGACGGCAGAGAACGGACAGATTGCGGTGGATATGGTCTCCGGATCCTCGCCGGGGTATTACGACGCCGTTCTGATGGACATTCAGATGCCCGTCATGGATGGCTACAAAGCGACAAAGGCCATCCGCTCCCTGGAGAATCGGGCGCTTGCGGAAATTCCGATCCTTGCCATGACCGCCAACGCCTTTAAAGAGGACGAGCACGCCTCGGCGGAAGCCGGGATGCAGGCTCATATCGCGAAGCCTATTGACGTGGGCGTGATGATGAAAACGCTGACGGCTGTGCTTCTGGAAGCAGAGAGCGCCGCACGGGGATCGGATTGAAGAGGTGAAGAGATGGAAACAAAGCAGAGACGTACAACAGGTATAAAGCTGATCGGCGGTGTTATCCTCGTCCTTATTCTGCTGGGTGGTACAATCTGGATGGGCCAGAGCGCCAAAAAGGGGACGGAAAGCGCGGTCCGGTCTGTCAGCCAGCTGTATCTGAACGAGCTTGCAGGCCGTCGTGAACAGGTCGTGGAAAACAACCTGCAGGACAAGATCGACGTGATCCTGACTGCCGTGGATCTGATGACCGAGGAAGATCTGAGCGACAAGGCACATATGGAGGCATACCAGCGCCGGATGAAGCAGCTTTTCTCGCTGGACCGCTTTGCCTTCGTCGATACCGAAGGCCTGATCTATACCTCAACGGGGCTGCAGACCAACATTGATGAATTCAGCTTTGACTACAGGACCATCAGCTCGCCGGAGATATCCCTCTTCCATCCGGAGAGCGAGGATCGGCAGGTGATTATTGCCGTCCCGGTTCAGCTTGAATTTCAGGGCAAAACACTTTGCGTCTGCTTTATGGCCATTGACATGGCAGAGATGCTTGCCGGTGTGTCGATGGAATACCAGAGCTCCGACACCACCTTCTGCAATATCTATACCAGCGACGGCACCTCCCTGACCAACCAGGTTCTCGGCGGGCAGGCTGCGGAAAGCAATCTGCTGGAGGCGCTGAAGAGCGTAAGCTTTGACCCGGGCTATTCCTATGAGCAGGTCGTGAAAGATCTCGCCGAGGGAAACGGAAGGGAAATTTCCTTCACCTATAACGGCGTACAGGAAACGCTCAGCTATGCGCCCATCAAAGGGACAGACTGGTATCTGACCTATCTGATCCGGGAGAGCGTGATCAGCGAGCAGATCAGCACCGTCTCGCAGGGAATCATCACCCGGAGCGTGATACAGTCACTCCTGGCCGCTGCCGTTCTTCTCATTATCTTTTTATACATCATCCAGCAGAACAGGAGAAATACGCGTCTGCTGCTCGAAAAGGAAAAGGCTGACGCGGAACACCGGGTCGAGCAGGAGGAAATGGAGAAGCGTCTTGCCCTGCAGGAGGAGCTCCTGACGCAGAAGGAACAGGGGCAGCAGCAGGGCCGGATGATCAAGGCGCTTTCCTCCGACTATCGCAGTGTCTATTTTCTGGAACTGGATAAAAACACCGGCATCTGCTATCAGCCGCGGACCGATCTGCCCGGTCTCAAACTGGGCGAGCGCTTCCCCTATCTTGAGGCGGTTACGGCTTACTGCAATCAATATGTCACAGAGCCCTTCCGGGAGGAGTTTCTGAAATTCATCCAGCCGGACGCGGTCTGCGAAAAGCTGAAAAACGACCCGGTGATCGCCTATCGCTATATGATCTGCGTCAACGGGCGGGAATCCTGGGAGATTGTGAAATTTGCGGGCGTCCGGAATCCGGATGAGAGCGAGGACGAGGCCATCCGCGCGGCAGGCGCCTGCTTCGCCGATGTGGACGCGGAGACCCGGACGGCGCTGGAGCAGCGGCAGGCGCTCAGCGATGCCCTGCAGACCGCGGAGCAGGCCAACCGGGCCAAAACCGCCTTCCTCTCCAACATGTCACATGAGATCCTCACGCCGATGAACGCGATTATCGGTCTGGACAACATCGCCCTCAATGATCCCCAGACACCGGAGAAGACCAGAGAATATCTTGAAAAAATCGGGGACTCCGCCAGCCACCTTCTCAACCTCATCAACGACATTCTGGATATGTCCCGGATCGAATCGGGAAGAATGACCTTCAAGAACGAGGAGTTCTCCTTCTCCGAGCTGCTGGGGACGGTCAACACCATGTTCAGCGGCCAGTGCGCGGACAAGGGGCTGGAATACGCCTGCCAGATCAAGGGCGAAGTGGACGATTATTACATCGGCGATATGATGAAGCTGCGGCAGGTGCTCATCAATATTCTGGGCAATGCCGTCAAGTTTACCCCGGTGGGCGGGAAGGTCGAGATGACAGTGGACCGGGCTGCGCAGTTTGAGAACCAGACGACGCTCCGCTTTGTCATCGCGGATAACGGCATCGGCATGAGCAAGGAGTTCCTGCCCAGGATTTTCGACACCTTCGCGCAGGAGGATTCATCCACCACCAATAAATACGGCAGCTCCGGCCTTGGCCTGGCCATCACCAGGAGCATTGTGGAGATGATGAACGGCAATATTTCCGTGGAGAGCGAGAAGGGTGTCGGAACCACCTTTACCGTGAAGGTGACGCTGATGAACGCCGCGAAGCATGAAGCCGGAGAAGAAGATCTCATTATCCACCCGAGTGAGATGACGGTCCTGATCGTGGACGACGATCCCATCGCCTGCGAGCATGCAAAGCTGGTGCTGGAGAAAGCCGGCATTGCGGCGGAGCTTGCAACGTCCGGTGCGGAGGCGATTGAGAAAGTGCGGCTCCGCCATGCGCGGCGCGAGCCTTATAACCTGATCCTGGTGGACTGGAAGATGCCGGAGATGGACGGCGTGGAGACGACCCGGCGGATGCGCAGCATCATCGGCCACGAATCCGCCATCATCATTCTGACAGCCTATCGCTGGGACGATGTGCTTGAGGAGGCCGTTCAGGCCGGCGTCGACAGCTTTATCCCCAAACCGCTCTTTGCCTCCGCGGTCATGGATGAGTTTGCCTCCGCCATGAAGCGCAAGGGCATCGGGACAGGAAAGGTCCTGACAAAGGCGGAGCTGAAAGGCCGGCGCATCCTGCTGGCGGAAGACGTGCAGATCAATGCGGAGATCATGATGATGGTGCTGCAGACCAGAGAGATGGAAGCCGATCTGGCCGTAAACGGGAAAATCGCCGTCGAGATGTTTGCCTCGCGCGATCCCGGCTACTACGATGCCATTCTCATGGATATGCGTATGCCGGAGATGGACGGCCTTGAGGCGACGCGCGTAATCCGCGCCATGGATCGGCCGGACGCGAAGACAATCCCCATCATCGCGCTTACGGCCAACGCTTTTGACGAAGACGTGCAGCGCTCCCTGCAGGCCGGGCTGAATGCCCACCTTTCCAAGCCGGTTGACCCGGGGAACCTGTATGAGACGCTGGGGAATCTGATCCCGGATTAAATAGCCGGAAACCAAAATCCCCTGCCCAGACGGGCAGGGGATTTTATATATAGGGCTGGATACAGACGCGCTTATCGGGACTCTGCCTGCGCGGCGACGTACCGCGCCACATAGTCGGCGAAGCGCCTTGTGGCGGGGCCGGCCTTCTCCCCCGCCGCGATGGCGATGCCGATGATGCGCTTCGCCTCCGGGATCAGCGGCAGCGTCAACAGGCGATCCTGTCTGCCCTTCAGCAGCAGCTCGGGCATGATGCTCATCCCCAGGCCCTGCTCCACCATCGCGATGATGGCGTAGTCGTCCTTGGTATAAAAGCGGACGTTCGGCTCCACCCCCGCCGCTTCCAGCGCGCGCCGGGCGTCATGGTCAGAGCTCTTCAGCAGGCTGATAAACGGCTCCGTTTCGCATTCGGTGAGCGGGAACTTCGGGTAGCTGGCAAAGCGGCTGTTCAGCGGCAGAATCGCCAGCAGCCTGTCCTCCATCAGGGGGATGCATTCGCAGTCCAGCGCGCAGGGCATGTTGATAAAGCCGATGTCGATGCTGCCGTCCAGAAGCCACTGCTCCACATCGTGATAGTCGCCGTTCAGGAGGCGGAAATCCACATTCGGAAAATCACGCTGGAATTCCTGCAGCACGCCCGGCAGCCAGTGCACCGCCACCGAGGTGAAGGCGCCGATGCGCACCAGGCCGGTGTCAAGGCCGCGGATCGCCGCCGCTGTCTGCCCCAGCTGCTCGGCGCTGCTGAGAAGCGCCCGTACCGCGGGTATCAGCCGCTCGCCTTCGTCGGTAAGGCTCGCGCCGGCGCGGCTCCTTTTTACAAGGGGCAGCCCCAGTTCTTTTTCCAGGCTGTCCAGGCTGTGGCTGACGGCGGACTGGGTGATGCCCAGCTCCCGCGCGGCCAGGGTCAGACTCCCCGTCTCCACCACCGCGGCAAGCGCCTCGTATTTTGCAAGGTTCATATTTTGCTCCCCTTTGCCGGTGTTTTTTTGCCCTTTGCATGAAAATAATTCATACTTAAATGAATAAAATTATTTTCCTTTCTATTATAACCGAAAAAACGGAAAATTCAACCAAAAAGTCTGCGGCGGTCTCTTGCGGTGCTCCCCTTTTCCGTTTATCATACGAAGCATCGTTAAGGAAAGAGGGATATTCATGGCATCGAACACATTCATTATTCTCGCAATTATCGTTTATCTGGTCAGCATGATTCTGATCGGATATCGCCATTCCAAAGATACCAGCACCAGCTCTGAGTTTTATCTCGGCGGACGCAGGCTCGGCCCGATTGTCGCGGCTATGAGCACGGAAGCATCCGACATGAGCGCCTATCTGCTGATGGGTGTTCCGGGGCTTGCCCTTTTCTGCGGCGTTGCGGAAGCCGGGTGGACCGCCATCGGCCTCGCCGCCGGCACCTATCTCAACTGGCTGTTTGTCGCGCGGCGTCTGCGCACCTATTCCGAGCGGGTGAACGCCATCACCGTTCCGGATTTCCTCGCCCGCCGCTTCCGTGACAACACCAAGCTGATTGAGATCGTCGGCGCGCTGGTCATCATTATCTTCTTTGTCCCGTACACGGCCTCCGGTTTTGTGGCGTGCGGCAAACTGTTCAATACCATGTTCGGCTGGGCCTATGTCCCCACAATGATCGTCTCCGCCGTTGTCATCGTTGCCTACTGCACCATGGGCGGGTTTATGGCCGCTTCCATCACCAGCCTGATCCAGAGCCTGGTCATGACCTTCGCGCTGATTGTCGTGCTGATCTTCGGCATCAACAGCGTAGGCGGCTGGGATGCCGTTATCGCAAACGCGCAGACCGTTCCCGGCTACCTGGATTTCTTCGCCAACACCAACATAGAGTCCGCTTCCCCGGGTGTCTACGATGGCATCACCATTCTATCAACCCTTGCCTGGGGCCTCGGCTACTTCGGCATGCCCCACGTGCTGATTCATTTCATGGCCGCGAAGAATGACAAAATGATCAAAACCAGCCGCCGCATCGCTGCCAGCTGGGTTGTCATCTCGCTGGGCGTCGCCGTGATCATCGGCCTCGTCGGTTTTGCGATGGTGAATGCCGGCATCATTCCGGGCTTCGCAAGCAGCTCGGAAGCGGAGTCGGTCATCGTCCGCGCTGCCGGTGTCATGGCTCAGAACAACGTCTTCTTCGCCATCATCGCCGGGATTATCCTCGCGGGTATTCTTTCCGCCACCATGTCCACCGCCGATGTGCAGCTCCTGGCCGCTGCCTCCGGCATTACGCACAACCTGCTGCAGGATGTCTGCGGTCTGAAGCTGGATGATAAGAAGAACCTTCTGATCGCCCGTCTCGGCGTTATCTGCATTGCCATTGTCGCCCTGTTCTTCGCGCTCAACCCCAACAGCTCCATCTTCCGCGTCGTGTCCTTTGCGTGGGCGGGCTTCGGCGCTACCTTCGGCCCCATCATGCTGTTTGCCCTGTTCTGGAAGCGCTGCAACAAATACGGCGCCATCGCCGGCATGCTCTCCGGCGCGATCATGATCTTCGTCTGGAAGTTCGGTGTGCGTCCTCTCGGCGGTGCCTGGGACATCTACGAGCTTCTCCCCGCCTTCATCGTCTCCAGCGTGATGATTGTGATCGTCAGCCTTGCATCCAAAGCGCCCGAGGCGGAGATCGTCGAGGAATTCGAGAGCGTGTAAACCTGCAACAGTCCATACAACCCTCCAATAAACCAGCACCCCCGGCCATCAATCGGCCGGGGGTCGTCTGTTCGGTGGTTTATTCTTCTGTCGGTTTTGGTGATCCGTCACCGGTTTTCGCCAGCTCTTCTTCCTCCAGGACGCGGTAGGCCACCTTGCCGACCAGCGTCTTCGGCATCTCGTCGCGGAACTCGATGTCATAGGGCATGGCGTATTTGGCGATGTGCTTGCGGCAGTAGCGCATCAGCTCTTCCTTGGTCTGCTCCGTGGCCGGGGTGCCGGGAACCAGCTTCACAAAGGCCTTCACCTTCTGCATGCGGTAAGGATCGGGCACGCCGATGATGCAGCTCATCTGGACCTTTTCATGCGCGTCCAGGATGTTTTCCAGCTGGCCGGGATAGATGTTGTACCCGGAGGAGATGATCATCCGCTTTGCCCTGCCGCGGAAGTAGATGAAGCCATCCTCGTCCATCACGCCGAGATCGCCGGTATAGACCCAGGTGAGACCGTCCTTGTGGCGGCGCAGGGTCTGGGCGGTTTCCTCCGGATGCTTCATGTATTCCTTCATCACGGTGGGGCCGGCGAGAAGAATCTCGCCCTCTTCGCCGTAGGGCAGCTCCCGGTCGGTGCCGGGTTCCACGATCTTGATATACGTATCCGGGAAGGGGATGCCGATGCTGCCCTCCTTATGGTAGGTGGGGGGCGTCAGGCAGCAGGCCGTAACGGTCTCGGTGGTGCCGTAGCCCTCGCGGACCTGGATAACCGCCTGGTGGTCGTAGAGGAATTTGTCGAACTTCTTCTTCAGCTCGACGGAGAGGGAATCGCCGCCGGAGAGC
>JAEEGL010646238.1_pt1 | contig 12590 bp, 7 predicted proteins | sample 9134231 | NCBI WGS metagenome assembly JAEEGL01 (sample SAMN16246548, study PRJNA631951) | gut metagenome | biome: gut microbiome; feature: rumen; material: fiber-attached | host: Bos | place: Iran: Karaj | collected 2018-10
AGGAGCGCCATTTAAGGAGGAAAAAATGGGAGAAGAAAGATACATCGAGACCGAAAGACTCCTTCTCACACCCTGGGAGGACACGGACGAGTGCGCCGAGGGACTCTATAGCTGGGCAAAGGATCCTCGAGTTGGTCCGAATGCTGGCTGGGCGCCCCACGCAAGCGTCGAGGAATCCCGGAAGATCATAAGGGAGATGTTCATACCCGGGGGCGACGGGTTTGCCGTTAGAGACAAGGCTACCCGGGAGATCATCGGAAATATCTCCGTTTACGAGGACACCGCCCGCGAAGGCGTGGCGTCCATGGAGCTGGGATATGCTCTTAAATATGAATGCTGGGGCAAAGGTTACATGACGGAGGCCAGCAGGGCCATCATGGACTATGCTTTTAAGAAATATGACCTGGTGATCATGGCTATCCGCACCTCCGAGGTGAATGCCAGATCCCAGAGGGTCATCGAAAAGCTCGGCTTCAAGTACGAGGGAACTCTTCGGAAGACCTATCACATTTACACCGGAGAGGACAGAGACAGCAGATTCTACTCAATCACAAGAGAGGAATGGGAAAATCATGAGAAATAGATTTGGAAATAAACTGATCGCGGTACTGCTTATGGGGGCCATGTGCTTCACATTCACTGCCTGCGGTTCCGGCGGTTCTGGCGGGGCGGGAAACAATCCTGCACCGGAAGATATCCAGTGGGAAGATGACGGCGCAAGCTACATCGCAGAGTACGACTTCGGCCTGGAGCTCACGGCTGACGGAAGCATGCTGAGCACCCTGGACAAGATGGACTATACGGACCTTGGAAGCCAGAAAGAAAGCTTCCAGAAAAAGGTTGAGGAAGGCATCGAGGCGGCAGGCCTCGGCAAGTACGAGCTCATAACCGAGTTCGAAGAGATGGAAGAATCCATGGAAGAGGCCATCGAGAACGAGTTCGAGATGGGCGACATTCTTTACAGTTCCGGAACTGAAGAGGACGACTTCGACCTGGGTGTTTTGGAGGTTGCTGCCTACCAGAGACCCATGGATGGCAAGTACTATCAGTACATCATCTATAACACCAAATCTTACTATGGATCGGAAGCTGTGGACTCTCAGGAGATCGTGGATCTCTTGGGTTCGGCTCTGGGCGTTAAGGTAGATCCGGAGATCATCAAAGCGGCGGCTGCCATCGTGGAAGAAAAGGCTCTGTCTCAGGAAACTGAAGAGGGCGAAGATGGAGAAGATGGTGAAGAGGTCATTGAAGACGGCGAAGTCGAAGATGAAGATGTAGAGCTTGAAGATGGCGAACTTGAGGACAGCGATGACGTGATCGTCCTTGACCAGGATGACTTGGAAGATGGCGATATCGAGATCGTTGAAGATGCTGAAGAAGGAGAAACATCTGAAGATGTGGAATCCGAAGGCGAAAAAGTCGGCGATGACACCGACGATGAGCTGGAGCTTGGCGAAAGCGATGAAGGTGTGCTCGTGGAAGAGGGCGATGAGGAACTCTCCGAGGACGATGGAACTATCGAGCTGGAAGAAGGCGAGGATGGAGAGTTCGTTGACGAAGACGGCAACCCCATCTCCCTGGACGATCTGGACTTCGAGTGGGGCGATGAAGAAGGCGGAGAATACTACCCTTGCTTCATGAAGCAGGAAGCTGAGTTCAAAGGTGACGGTTACACCGATACTTGCACCTTCTATCTCATCGGTGAAAACGTAGGCGACGGAAGCATCGTGATCTACGCCGCAGTGGAAAGATACAGATGCTATGATGAGCAGTAAAATTGAATGATATTTGTGCAGTGGAGGCTGCCGCCCGGATGGGCGGCAGCTTTTTTGTTTTTTATGGAGTGTGTGGGTGGGGCGCAAAAGGTGTGCCAAAGAGGGGGGCTGGAGGTGTGGGGGCCGGCCACCCTCAATTGGGTGGCCGGCGGCTGCCCGCCCGAGGACGCTCGCCATATAGCTGTCAGACTGGGCCTTAGTGAGGGGCCCCGCTGACAGCGCGGCGTCCTCGGGGGCAGGCCCTTGGGCGGAGTATGGGGCGCGCGCTGGGTGTGATGTGAGAGAGCAGTGCTGGGGGAGTATGTAGAGGAGATGAAAAATTAGTGACGGGGAGTGTTTTTTGCGAAATTGGGCTGAAAGTAACGCGGGGATGTGGTATGGTGGGAGTAGAGATGCGGCGATACGGCCTAAATTGGCTGTAAGGCGGAAGTAGGCCGTATGGTATTTTTTGGTGACGGCCTAAAGTGGTGAAATCGAAGTTTTAGGCCGTGAGGTCGGATGACTACTTTAAAAGGAAAAGGAGTAGCATAGGAGAAAAAACTCTCTTTGAGAGTGTTTTGCCTTGAGGAAAACTGTGACTGGGAGTTTTTTGATAGGGCAGGATAAAAAATCAATTGCTGAAGAGCTGAAATAAGGGGGAGTCCTTCGGTTTGCGAAAAACAAATGACGGCTTAAGTTGCTGAAATCCAGCATTTAGGCCGTGCGAGTTTTTTGGATGACGGCCTAAAACTCATAAATCTGAGAGTTAGGCCGTATCAATTCTTTTAAGATGAAGGGAGATGATGGATTTGAGAATCAATACTAAAGAATTGTTGGCGAGGAAAGAATTTCTAGAGGAGTTGATCCGGCAGATTGAGAGCGCTTTGGCATGCGCGCCTAGTGGAAGGCTCAGGATCAGTCATAAAAATGAGCGAGTTCAGTACTATTTGAAAACCAGTAAAGCTGATCCAAACGGCAAGTATGTCCGGAAGTCGGATATGCCCAGGGCGGCGGCGATCGCGCAGAGGGATTATAATGCGGAGGCTTTGGGGGCTGCTTTGAGGGAGCTCGAGGGGATCGATCGGCTGCTGGGGGCGCTGGAGCAGGGCGTGGTGGAGGAGACTTATGAGGGGTTGATCCTCCCCAGGAAGAAGCTGGTGATTCCGGCGACGGTGTCGGATGAGGAGTTTGCGCGGGTCTGGCAGGATGTGAAGTATACGGGTAAAGGCTTCAAGGCTGGGGATAAGGAGATCTACAGCTTGAGCGGTACGAGGGTGCGATCGAAGTCGGAAGGGGATCTGGATGATATATTTGCAGACTTGGGCGTGCCCAGAAGGTACGAGTATCCTGTGATCTTGTGGGATGGCAGGGTGATCTATCCGGACTTTATGTTGCTTAATGTGAAGACGCGGAAGGAGTATCTTTGGGAGCATCTGGGGTCGACGGATGATCCGGTGTATATGAGGAGAAATACGGACAGAATCAATGATCTGATCATGAGCGGATGGATCCCGGGGGATAATTTGATAATTTCCATGGAAAGTGATGTGACGCCGCTCAATATTAATATCGCAAAAGAAGTGGCGCGGAAGGTGCTGCTATAATTGAAAATGAAGAGGGATGTCGCGATGAGCGGCATCCCTCTTGTGCTTGCGGGGCTTGTCCGCCTCGCAAAAAATAAAACCCCCGAGCCGTATGGCCAGGGGGTTATAAATTGACTTCTTTCAAGAAACCAATTTTTCAGTCGTTAATCGTCGATTTCCTTTTCTTCTTCTTCAGCTTCCTCGACGGCCTCTTCGATATCGTCGTCATCGATGATGTCAGCGGCCTTGTCCTTGATGCCGTCTACGAAATCGCCTACTTTGTCCTTGGCATCGTCTACGAAATCGCCGACTTTGTCCTTGGCGTCGTCAACGAAATCGGAAACCTTGTCCATAACGCCGGGAGCTGCGGCTTTAACCTTGTCGGATACGTTGGCATAAGCGTCTGCTACTTTATCTTTTGCATCGTCAACGAAGGCACCGACCTTCTCCTTTACGTCGGGAGCTGCGTCCTTAACTTTATCTGAAACATCCGCATAAACATCCTGAACCTTGTCGGAAGCATCGTTGTAAACCTCGGTTACGGCTTTCTTTGCTTCTTCTACGTAGTCCTTGATGTCAACCTGGCCGTCGCCGTTTACATCGCCGACTCCATCGGGGTTGTTCTCTCTGACTTTCTGAACGACTTTTGCAGCTGCTACAGCACCGCCGGCAGCGGCAGCGCCACCAAATAATTTCTTAAAAAATCCCATAACATTCCTCCTAAGTATTACAAAGATATAGAATTTTGATTTAATGTCTTAAATTGTAAACACATTATAACACAACCGCGGTGAATATGCAAAATATTTTCTATGGGGTTCTTTACCCACGGCTGGCGTACACCGGGCCAGTGATGGGAATAGCGTTTCCACCATAGGTTGGCGGCAGTCTGAGAAGAGACTTGAAGTAGTCCTTGTCGCGGGCAAGCACCTCGCGGAACTCGCGGTAGGATGCGCCGAAATAGCTTTTCTGATCCGAGGCGACGCCTACGGAATCGATGCCAAGCACACGAGCGATGTACAGCGCCCGGTACTCGTGGTAGGTCTGAGTAACAACCACCATGCGTTCTACCTGGAAGATACTCTGAGCACGGTAAACGGATTCGTAGGTTGAGAATCCGGCGTGATCCAGGAAAATATCCGCGTCAGCCACGCCTTGGCTTATGCAGTATTCGTACATGGTGCTGATCTCGTTATATTCGTCCTGACCGTGGTCGCCGCTCAAAAGAAGCTTGGGCACGACGCCTGCCTTGTAGAGGGCAATGCCTACGTCCAGCCTGTCGCGGAGCATGGGTGTGGGTTCACCGTCGGAGTAGACCGCACAGCCGAGAACCAAAGCGCACTGGTAGTTGCCGGCTTTGAGCTCGTCTACTACCGTCTGGTCCAGGGTGGCGTCATCCACACAGGTGTAGCGCACGTCGTCCTTGACATCCCAGACCACGAAGGCGCTTAAAGCGAAGACCATAACCAGCACATTCACCAGGATGGCGGCCGGTATTCCTATGCGGAACTTGATCTTCTTTGTCTTATGGTGCCATATGAGGGCGCCGAGGAGCAGACCGAAGCTTCCCATGAGGAAGCCGGACCAGAGGAGCACGCGCTCGGGGATCCTGCGGTCGCTTTTGCCTTTGACGGCGCGGCGTTTGTCTATGCCCATGAGACAGAAGGACAGGACGTTCATTATTAAAATGAAAACTAGCAAATATTTGATCATGTAAAGATTATAACCTATAAATTAGGGCCTTTTGTGAAGGCCCTGTGTGAATATTCAAATTATGTGCGTGCCGCGCCGGAGGGCGGCGTTGAATTAGAGTGGCGGGGCTAGTTTTTTGCGCCGTCCTTACCCTTAGCCAGGAAGATGAAGATCAGGGAGCTGATCAACAGCACGTAGGGGTAGAAGAGGTAAGGGAAGACGTCGAAGGCGCTGATCTCGCAGCCCAGCTCAGCGGCAGCGGAGAGGGCGACCAGCATCTGAGCACCGTAAGGGATGACGCCCTGGAAGACGCAGCTGAAGGTGTCCAGGACGGATGCGGTTTTGCGGGCGGAGATGCCGTAGTCAGCGGCCATTTCTTTTGCGATGGGGTTGGCCATTACGATGGCAACGGTGTTATTTGCGGTAGCGATGTCCATGGCGCCGACCAGAAGGCCCATGCCCAGCATGCCGCCTTTGGTGCCCTTGAAGACGCTCTTGATCCAAGCCAGGAGCGCGTCGAAGCCGCCGTACTCGCGGATGAGGGCGCAGATGGCGGATACGAAGATGGCAACCATGGTGGTCTCGAACATGCCTGCAGCGCCGGAACCCATGTTACCGAGAAGGTCGGTAGCAGCCACAGCGCCGGTTGCCAGCATGATGATAGCGCCGGAAACGATACCGATCAGAAGCACCACGAAAACGTTGATGCCAACGATGCCGCCTACGAGAACCAGGATGTAAGGGATGATCTGAACCAGATTGTAATCCTCGACCACAGCGCCGCCGGTGTAGGAGCTGAGTGAAAGCACCAAGGTGAGCACCAGGGTCACCAGAGCGGCCGGAAGCGCGATCTTAAAGTTCTCGCGGAATTTATCTCTCATCTCGCAGCCCTGTCCCTGACAAGCTGCGATGGTTGTATCGGAAATGAATGAAAGGTTGTCGCCGAACATGGCGCCGCCCATGATGGAACCTACGCAGATGGGCACGCTGAAGCCAGAAGCCTGAGCTACGGCGATGCCGATAGGTGTGATGAGGGTGATGGTGCCTACGGATGTGCCCATGGCGATGGAAACCAGGCAGCTGATCACGAAAAGCACTGCCGCCGCGTACTGAGGCGGAATAATCGAAAGGATGAAATAGGCCACGCTGTTAGCGGATGAGCGGCCTACGGTGCCAACGAAAATGCCGGCCATCATGAATATGAGGATCATGGTCATGATGTTAGGGTCGCCAACGCCGCGGCCCATGAGGGCGATCTTTTCGTTGAGGCCCAGACTGCGGTTCTGCAGGCAGGCCACCAGAAGCGCCACCAGGAAGACTACAACGATGGGGATGTTGTAGAAGCCCATGGGTATCTTAAGTACGTATTCAAAGATGATTCCCAGACCCAGGTAAAGGACCAGGAAGACCAGAATCGGCAATAAAGCCTTGGGGTTTTGTTTCTTCATGTTAAATCTCCTAGAAAATAATGAAAACATTATATCATCAGCGATAAATATGGTCAATGAGAATTCTTGAAGGTGGCGGTTTCTTGCTGCGCAAAATATTCTCGCACGATTTTGGACTGGTAGTACAGTTTTTAGTCATACGTGTGAATAAATATGCATAAAAATGATGAAATTTGATTGTTTTTTTCTAAAAACAGGCGGAATTATGCTTAACAATCGGTTATAGTACACATTTTTTATGCATTTTGTGAATAACTGCATTGTGACGGTGTCGAAAATCTGTCGAGGAAGCCAGATGCCCAAGATTTACGCTTTAAACAGGTGTATAAACCAATATATTGTGGTGAATAACCAGGGTAAAACCATGTAGATATCCACTGGAAAACTCCTAAAACGGGCAGAAATTGTTATCGATTTATACATGCTTATCCCCAGAGTTATCCACAGGTTGGGGATAGCTGAAACCCTTGAATTTTCTGAATGTTTCGACCTTCGTGAATAAATAACCTTTTTCACAGAAACGTCAAAAAACCCTTCAAAATGTGTTGATTTTGTGATAAAATATTCATGTTATGAGGCTATGATAGGGTAGCTATATAAACACAGTTTAATCATTTAAATCATAATAAGTTATTGTTGGGCTTTTTTAAAAGCCAATGGGGAGAAAGAGTATGGAAAAGAAGAACAAAAAATCCGGGCATAAGAAATTAACCCTGGACACTATGGCTAATCGTATCCTAGTTGTTACATTGGCCATTCTCATGACCTTCCAGTTCTGCACCTCCACCTTCTATGGCGTGTCCTTCGCTGAGGACAATCTGCCGCAGGTAGAAGACGAGGCGACCGGAACAGTCGAAGGAACCGATGAGAATCCAGCTGACGAACCCGGAGACGTCGTTGACAATCAGGAGAATGCTCCTCCTGACGATCAAGGCACAAACCTTGATTCTAACGATGAACCTCAACAAGAGGAAACGGTTGAGGAACAGAAACCTGTTCAAGAAGAACAGGCGGATAACAAGGACACAGAAGTCAATTCCGACTCAAAAGAAAAGACAGAGGTAGACACTAAAGATGAAACCCCTGCTGTTTCTGATGAGCAAAAAACTCCTGCGCCCGAAGACAAAAAGGACAATGAGCCTACTGACACCAAAAAGGCTCCGGCAGACGAACCGAAGAAAGCCGGAGATGATGGTGAACAGAAGCGCGATGGCGAAACCACCTATACGGTTGAGTTCCGTAATAGGGACGGTGAAAGTTTGATTAGCGCAGAAACAGGAGAAGCTGGTGACGAAATACCACTTCCATCGCTCGATAACTTACAACGTGACGATTACAATGTGACTTGGGCTGTCGGTCGTTTTAAGGCCGATGAACAAAGCGGCAAATGGGAAGATGTTAGAGATATTGAAGGCTCAACTTATACAATCGATTCGGACGATGTAGACGCCACGAAGGGCGTTATTGGAATAATTCCTCACTACACAAAGATTTCGTACACCATTACTTTCTACAAAGAAGATAAGACCACAGAAGTAGCTACAAGGACGGTTGACGTAGATACTAGTTACTGTTTGAATGATATCCCGTCCGTACCAAAAAAGACTGGATACAATGGCAAATGGGTTTACAGTGGTGGAGACTTCACAAATAAAGTAGCAGTTTCTGCAGATACCGATGTTTGGGCCGAATACGAACAGAAGGTATTTACTGTAACTTATATGAATGGTGATGCCGTCTATCAGACAGACACTTATTACTATGACGATGAACTTGAAATCCCTAAAGGACCTGTTGTTGAAGGTAAAGAGTTCGTTGGCTGGTATGTTGGAGACACCAAATATGAAGGTGGCGAAAAAGTCAAATCGGACCTTACAATTGAAGCACATTTCAATGACGAGTTCAAAGTAGACTTTGTTATTGTTGATGATGAATCAGGACAAGTGACTGAGAGGCTGTCGCAATATTTCCGCGAAGAAGGAGAGCCTATTGGGCAAATGCCTCAGGATCCTTTCGTTGCAGGCAAAGTGTTTGAGAAGTGGGTTATTCAGGGAACTGACACAGAAGTAACCGCGGATACAGTTGTCAATGGCGATATGACTGTTGTAGCAGTTTTCCGTAAGGTCACGATTTATAACATCACTACACAGTACTACTACTTGAATGATAGGGGAGAGGAAGTTATCTTCAATACAGACTTGTTACAGGCTGAAGAGCACGAGCTTCCATACACTATTACAGCACCATCTACAACTCAGACCGATCCAAATGAGGTTTCTGGAGCACCCATTTACTATCCGGAACAAACACAGAAAGTGGTATTCAAGGCTGACTTCGATGATGACAATAAATGTACTGTAAGGATCAAGTATGTTCCGTATACTGCGGTATATGATATTGTATATAAATTGAAGGATTTAGATGGAGAAGGATATTCTGAAATATACAGGACATCTAATATTCACGGAGTCCTCAATAGTTATGTTACCCCTGAAGTAAAGACGTTCCCTTATGCAGTTCTTGAGCGCGCAGAAGGTGCGGTTATTACTAAATCAGGACTCATCGATGGCACAGATCAAATCGATGAGGATAACAAACAGGAACTTGAAGTATTGTACACACGCAAGAATTATCAGCTTACTTATGAAACCAATGGTGGAAGCTATGTTGGTGGTGTTACCGTTCCATATGGCACAGAGCAGGCTGTCACATCCGAAGTTCCTACACGAACTGGATATACCTTTGCCGGTTGGTATCTTGATGAAAATCTAACACAAGCGGCGGGATCAACAGTTACTATAAACAAGAATACAACTCTCTATGCAAAGTGGACTGGCAAAACTGTTGACTATACCATAGTGTATATGTTTGAAAAGTATAATGATGCCGGAACAGAGTCATCTTTTGTATATGATAATTCTGAGACGGGTCGTGGCACCGTTGGAACTACTGTATATGCAAATGACAGTTCCATTCCTGACAAAACCAAAGCTGGTTGGGAAAAGGATAATGCACAGAATGCTGCTTCCAAGGTGACCATCGCAGCGGATGGGTCTTCAGTTCTGTTTGTGTACTATAAGCTGACGGAGTATACATTCTATTTTAGGCCAGGTAGATATAGTTATTATAACACCAATTACGATGTCACGGCTTCTTTAAATGGACAGTCTAGTTCAGGTAATACCAATTGGACGTATTCGTTCAAAGCCAAGTTGGGGCAGGATATTTCTTCACTTTGGCTTAGTGCAAGTAATGGGACTTGGTATTATGGATATTATAATGTCAGCTTTAGTGGATGGAAGCCTGTAGGTGGAAATACCGTATATGTTACTAAACGTTTGACGCTTGCAGAAGATATGTTGCCAACAAGCGGCACGACGATTACATACGAAGGGTACTGGTTGTCAAACACGGTTACTTATACAGTTAATTATATGCTACAAAATGCTGATGATGACGATTATACCAGATCACCAGATTACAGCCAGACTTATAATTATTCCTCTGGTTCTTCACTTTCACCAAAAGATATTCCAGGATATACATATGTTAGAAGAACAGATTCTGGCAATACTTCAAACCTCTATTACGACCGTGACAAGTTTAAAATCGATTACTTCTATGGTAGTGATAACCTTAAGACTATCGAGAATGTAAAGTTTGACGCCACAATCACTTCTAATACATACAATTGGACACCTACTGCTGAACAGTGCGGTGTAGACAGCGACTACACCTTTGCTGGATGGTATAAAGACTCTGGCTTAAATTCTCTTTATACCTTTAGCAAGATGCCAGCCTCAAATCTTGTTCTTTATGCAAAATGGGCAGCACCTTCATATACTGTAAACTTTGTTGACGATGACGGCACTACACAGTTAGCTGACAGCGTTACAGTAGAAAAGTATAAGAAGGTTTCTGCACCAGAAACAAGCCCTACTAAGGCAGGATATACATTTGATGGTTGGTACACTACCGCTGATGGCAATGATTTATATGACTGGAATAAACAGATTACATCTGACACAACTATTTATGCTCATTGGACCCGCAACACATTGAGTTATACAGTACACTATGTTGATGAAGATGGGAATCCTGTTGCAGATGACAAGATTGTAAGTAATCCGAACTATACAGTTGGCCAGGAGATTACCGAACAGGCGATTGCTGTTGCTGGATATCGTCCTGATAAAACCAGTGATACATTGACGTTATCAGAAAATGATAGCGAGAATGTTATTACCTTCGTATATAGTTCGAAATCACAGACGACCAGCTACACTGTCAAATACATTATCGACCCTGCCGAATATGCGGGAGATATTCCAGTTGCACAGGAAAGAACGATTACTGGAGTACCTGGTGATACCGCTTCTGTAGTTGAGTTAGCAGCTGCAGTAGATTACACAGCACTTTACGCTGCGCATCCTGAACTGGATGGACTTGAGTTCTTCCCAGATGCAGTTGAAAAGACACTGGTTCTTACAGCAGATTCTGATGAGAATATTCTTGTGTTTAAATATTCCAGCTATAAGCATGCAACAGTAACAGTAAACTTCGTCGATATGGAGGGAAATCCCATAGCGACAGCGGATGTACAGACTCTTAAAGTTGGTAAAACATTTACTTTAAGCCGTACACCTATTGCAGGATGGGAGTTTTATGACGCCGTTGAAGGAACATCACTGGATGGAACCAAAGCACAGGACTCATACAAAATCACAAATGCTATTGCTGAGGGCACCGGCCTTGTGTTCACATTATACTATAAGAAGAAACTTACAATTACAGCTGTAAGTGATTCCAAGCAGTATAATGGGGTAGCTCTCAAGTTAGGGCCTAACCTGGGAGATCAGATTACTTACAACACAAGTGATCTTGTGGATGGAGATACTTTAACTGGCATTACTCTTGGATATGCTAATACAGATATCCCAACTAATGACGGAAGACTGAATACAGGTGTTGCTACTGTTTCCCCTACAGCGGCAGTAATAAAAGATGCCAACGGAGAAACCAGAAATAACAACTATTATAGCATCCGCTATATCAATGGTACTTTGGAAGTAACGCCTATAAATGTTACCGTTCGTATAGAGCCCGACCGTTGGACAGATGCAGAGTATACCGGTGAGCTTTATAAGACTGGTTTTACTAATCCATCAAAAGAGGTTGAAGATTATATTTTAATCAGCCACGATGGATATGCTTCAGAATATTTAGATGATATTTGGGATGCAGTAAAGACTAAAGCAACTTACGATGCTAGTGCTGTTGGGCTTCACTATTATGGGATAGCAGAAAAAGATGTGGGAGACTATACTTATAATATTGATCTTACTCTTGCTGACCTTCCCGAGGATCCAAACTACAGCGTAAGCTTGTACATACGTCCTGGTCGTTTGCAGATATTGCCGAAAGATTTAACTATTACTACAGGCACTGCTTCAAAGGCTTATGATGGAACAGCTCTCACAAACGGTGACGCTAGCATTACCGGTCTTGTAGACAACGATAGCGCGGCTACTGTACAGGCTACAGGTTCACAGACAGACGTTGGAAGCTCTGAAAACACTTACAGTGTAAACTGGGCAGGAGTAAACCCCAACAACTATAATATAATAGAAAATTTGGGCACTCTGTCTGTAACGGAGGCGACATTAACAGTCACTGTTAATGACAGGACAGTTCCTTATAATGGTGAAGAACAGAGCGGATATACTCTTCCTTCTACTATTACAACTCAAAACGCAACTGGACCTAATGGCGATGATGGTGAGCCCACCTATACAGTTGAAGGTCTTGGAACAGGTGATGTGCTGAAAATAGTATACACACCTTCAAGTGGCACAGATGCGGGAACATACGAAAATGGAGAATTTGCTGAAACATATACTATTGTAAATGCAGCAGGCAAAGACGTGACAAATAATTACAGCACTCCTTCATTTGTTGAAGGAAAGTTAATTATCGATCCAATCGATGTCACCGTAACTATCACAGAGCATGGTGATAAAGTGGATTATGATGGAGAAGAGCATACTGTAACAGGATATGATGTATCCATCGACAATCCTCTGTACACAGAAGCAGACTTCACGTTCAGCGGA
>JAEEGL011287201.1_pt1 | contig 12590 bp, 12 predicted proteins | sample 9134231 | NCBI WGS metagenome assembly JAEEGL01 (sample SAMN16246548, study PRJNA631951) | gut metagenome | biome: gut microbiome; feature: rumen; material: fiber-attached | host: Bos | place: Iran: Karaj | collected 2018-10
CAATCTCTTGTTTGACGGCATTCGCCGCCTCGTGGTTGTTACGGTAGTTGATGACCACGGGCATCCCATCCTGCGCCAGTCGCAGGGCGATGGCGCGTCCGATGCCTCGCGACGCGCCAGTGACTAATGCGTATTTCAATTCTAAATAATTGAGAATGGAGAATTAAGCTAGAAAGGCTGTCAGACCACAGCGAGGCCGACAACGGAATAGGTCCGAAGGACCGATAGACCACAGGCAGGGGTGGAGCAAAGCGGAACCCCTGCAGAGAACACACGATAGGACAAGCCCTGAAGGGGCGGCAGAGTCAATTGCCAAATGCATACCGTTCATCATATTCAATCCCATATGCTTGCAAAAACTTTTTGTACTCATCAATAAACGTATATTTTTTATGATGAGTGGCTTGGTTACGAACATACTGGACTGCTTTCTCTTTTACACTAGGACTAATTGAAAATGCTCCGTATCCTTCTTGCCAAGAGAATCCGCCATAATAATGACCGTTAATTTGCTTCATCCATTTACTACTCTCGGCTTTGATAATCCTGACGAAATCTGCCAAGCACTTTGTTTTAGGAAGCGAAGTAATGATGTGAATATGGTCTGGCATGCCACCCACTTCAATGGGGATAGCATCAAGATTACGAATGATGCCACCGATGTAAGCAAAGACACGTGGAAGGTCTTGTTGAAGAATCATCGTACCCTTGCTCTTTACATGGAAGATGAGATGTATGTCAATTTTAACAAGCGTGCTTGCCATATTCGTTCGTTCCTTGTTGTGGTCTGCCGCCCTTTCAGGGCTTGAATAGTTTTTTCGTCTGTAGCAGGGGTTCTGCTACGCTCCACCCCTGCCTGTGGTCTGAGAGCCCTTCGGGCTTTTCTAACGGAATATTACTATATTACTCGGTCTTGCCGAGGACGATATTGACGACAGCGTTGATGTCGCTCACATCGACTACATCATCACCCTCAGTAATCAATGCACGACCGTCGTAGTTGTCGGCACTATCCTTGCCCAGCACGATGTTGACCAGGATGTTGACATCGGTCACGTCGACCTTTCCGTCAAAGTTTACATCGCCTTTGAGGACAGGAATCTCGGGATACTCATCAAAAGGATAAAGATAAACAATGTTTGAGGAGCTCTTCACTCCATCCACCGTGTAGTGAGCCTGAATGCCAATACGGTATTTGAAGAATGGCTCCTGTCCTTCCACATCATTACAGAACTTGGGTTTATCAAACATAATATCGCCCATTTCAAAGAAATTGTTGCTCTCGCCCAAAAAACCATAAGGAATCTCCGTTGTCGGTTCAGGAATATCACATATTACAACTTCACCGCCATCGAATTCCGCGGTGAAATCCTCGGGCAGGAACGTTAAAATCTTGTCGTAATCGGTAAAGATGCTATAAGTCACCTTCGACTCGTCCAAGACAGTGTAAATTCCACCATCATGCTCAATGTCAATGGTCCAGTCATCAGCAACCAAATTATATCCACTGAAAAACTCTTTTTGGAAACTGAACTGGAACATACTTCCCATACAGGTTGAATGAGTCTCGCCATCTTCTTCCCAGGTATAAACACCCCAGTCAATCCAGTCTTCTGCTTTTGGGTCATGTGGTCTGGGCGGTGTTCCGAATCCGGTTGCTGTGAGCACACCATTGGCAATGGTCAGCGTATAGCAAGCAGCCTCTCCGTTGAAGAACAAATTTGCTCCGTCGCATAGGGTGACACTCGGGTTCTCTGGAGTCAGCCAGTAGTAGGTGTCGTTCCCTGTGTAACCACCGTACCAGTTTCCAGCATCATCCTTGACTTTGAACGCACCTTTTAAGGTTCGAGTCAGCACAAACGAGCCGTCACTCTTTGCAACAAATGGTATCATTGCTTCTTCATTTTCATTCCATTGGTTAAACTCACCAATCAGATAGTAGGCCTCAGCGTTGGCAGTGAGACTGACAGAAAAGGCCAAACAGGCAAAGAGTAAAAAGATAGTTTTTTTCATTGTCTAAATCTATTTTTAAATTTAATGTGAATTCTCTGCGATTTCGTCGCGGGTGAGTTTCTTGCGATCCATAGCACGCCAGCAGTAGGCAATGTACGCCAACACGAATGGCACAAGTATGCTCACGATGCTCATGGCGGTGAGTGTAAACTCGCTGGACGAGCTGTTGCGGATGGTCAACGACGACTGCACGTCGAGCAGTGAAGGATAGTAGGCCGTGTTGTTATAGCCCAGCACACCAAAGAGTGCGATCACTACAAGCACAGCGCCCAGTCCAGCGAACCAGATGCCGCATCGATAGTCGGGTTTGAGCAAAGTCTTGCCGATGCCCCACAACACCATCACCACACCCACGAGGAATATAATTAGGAACCACCACATCTGCAGGAAATTGGTCAGATAGCGGTAGTTGACCCATTGTGCGTTTCCGTCGGCATCGACCTGCACGCCTGGACTGCAGAGCAGCACTGCTGCCGTTGCCAAGAACAGGAATACAAAGATGCCTCCGTTCCAGTCGAGCATGCGACGCTGGCTGGCACGCACGTCCTCATCGTCGATGTTGTTGATGAAGTAAAGTGATGCCAGCACACGTGCCAAGAAGAGCACCATCAGTCCAAAGAGCAAGTTTTTCCAGCAAGCAATCGCCTCGAGACCGTGCATCGGCCCCCAGGTGCTGATGGCCGATGACTCAACATTGAGGATGTTGGACTTGGTGACGGTGAACTCGGCTCCGAAGAACATCGTGGCAACCGCTACACCCAACAAGATTGGGCCGACGATGCCGTTGATGAGCAGGAGCACATCGTAGAAGTTATGTCCGTAGACATTGCCTTGCTTGGTGCGATACTCATAGCTAATAGCCTGGATGACAAAGCTCAACAGGATGAGCATCCATAGCCAATAAGCGCCACCGAAGCTGGTGGAATAAAACAGCGGGAACGATGCGAAGAACGCTCCGCCAAAGGTCACCAGTGTGGTGAACGTGAGCTCCCACTTGCGTACCAGCGAGTGGGTGAGCAGGTTGCGGCTCTCGCCGGTCTAGTGGAAAAGCATCGACTGTCCGCCCTGCACAAAGAGCATGAAGACCAACAGTGATCCCAGCACCGACATGATGAGCCACCAGTAGTTTTGTAATATCGTGTAGTCCATTCCTTTCTAATTTTCTAATTAAGAATTAAGAATTGAGAATTATTGGGTGGCGGTCATAACCCCCGCCCGAAATTTCTCTTTATTCTTTTACAACATCAAGATCTTCTTTCGATTTTTTGCTGACTTGGCGGCAAATGATGCTGATATCGGCAATGAGCAGTGCCGTGAAGAGTACGGCGAAAATCCAGAAGGTTAACTGCACATAGCCAGCACTGAGGTCGCTGATAGCCACCTTGTTAGGCATGAGGTCCTGAATGGTCCAAGGCTGTCGTCCTACCTCTGCAACAATCCATCCTGCGGCACTGCACAGATAGGTCAGCGGGATGGTGATGATGCATAGCCAGTACCACCATTTGCTCCACTTGGCTTTCTCCAGAATCTTGGGCTTATAGACAAAGAGCAGTGCAAGGAGGAGGAACAGCACCAAATAACCACCGATGGTCACCATCAGGTGGAAGGTGTAGAAGGTCATTGGCACATTGGGAACTGCCTCCTCAGGACTATCGAGGTAAGCATATCCGAAGTACTGCATGTCGCGGTTGATGGCGGCGTGCAGGCTGTCGGTCATCACCTTGTCACTGGCACGATGCGCCACATCATACTGCGCGAGCATCTCTTGTACCGCCTTTCCGCGCTGTATACGCTCGGCATAGGAGACGGTGTTGATGCTATCGCCATTGGCGTCAAAGCTCACACCATCGATGATGTCTTGGATGCCCGGAACAAACGCGTTGAAGTCGTGCGTAGCAAGGAACGACAGGCCATAGGGGATGGAGATGTCAAACAGGAAGGGATCTTCGTCGTTGCTGACCGTCTTGGCTGGATTGATGATACCTGCAGCCACAATGCTCTGCTTGAAGTCGCCCTTGTAGAGTCCCTCCATGGCAGCCAGTTTCATGGGCTGATACTTGGCGACAGTGACCGCGCTGGTGTCACCCGTGATGCTGGTGAGGATGATGCCAATGACACCGACCCACGCGCCCACCTTGAGGCTGCGCTTGCAGTGCTCTACATTGCGTTTCTTGAGCATCATCCAAGCACACACGCCCACCACAAAGACACCACTGAGTGTCCATGCACTGAGGACAGTGTGGAAGAACTTGCTTATCGCCATGGGTGAACATGCGACCGCCCAGAACGAGGTCATCTCATTGCGCATGGTGGCGGGGTTGAACTCGCATCCCGTGGGATACTGCATCCAGGCGTTTGCCACCAGAATCCACAACGCGCTCAGGCTCGCGCCGATGGCAGTGAGCCAAGTAGCGGCAAGGTGGAAACGGGGACTGACCTTCTTCCAACCGAAGAACATCACGGCAATGAAGGTTGACTCCATGAAGAAGGCGAGAATACCCTCGATGGCCAGCGGCGCGCCGAAGATGTCTCCGACAAACCAGCTGTAATTGCTCCAGTTGGTACCGAACTCAAATTCCAGGATGATGCCAGTGGCGACACCGATGGCGAAGTTGATGCCAAAGATGGTCATCCAGAATTTGGTCGTCGCGAGCCACTTCTCGTCGCGCGAGCGTAGGTAGATGGTCTCCATGATGGCTACAATCACGCCCAAGCCCAGTGTGAGCGGGACGAAGAGCCAATGGTAGATGGCTGTGAGGGCGAACTGCGCCCTCGACCAGTCGACTAGAGTTGTTAGTTCGTTCATGTATTTTAGTTTTCAGTTGTTAGTTTTCAGTTGTCACGTCCCCCTAAATCCCCCTAAAGGGGGACTTACAGAGTTGCTCCCCCTTTAGGGGGCTGGGGGGACAGGAGGCTCTGGTCTCACCATTTGTTGGCGGACGTATTCCGCCTTCTGCTCATCGGTCGAGGCCTTGGTGGCGAGGAAGTCGGGGAAGAAGATGAAGCGCAGGATGACAAAGAAGACAATCACCTTGATGGCTATGATGAGCCACAGGGTGCGTCCCAGCGTCATGGCGCGGAAACCGTCCACATAGAAATAGTAGACGCGTTGCAGCCAGTTGTTACCACGCAATTCATCTTCTTTCTCGCTCATATCATTATCTCATGCGATAGGCCTGCATGATGGCTTGGACCTTTTGAGTGATTTGCTGGGCCAAGGTCTTGTTAGCCTGGCTTTGGGTGGCAATGCTTGCCAAGTTTCCAGTTGCCGACTCGATGACGCTGGCATCGAGTTCGCCCTCGTCAATCAGACCATTCAGGTAGGTTAGCACACTGTTCAGCTCATCGTCGGTGACCGTGTAGTTCCACTTAAGGGCATCCTCAACGCTAACGGGTTTCCAGCCCTGGTTGTTGGTGCAGTCGATGGGCTGGATGGTGATGTTCGGATAAGCTTTGTGAATCTGCGCCAGGCGGCCTATGTTGTCGCGGAACGAGCTGACCAGATAATCTACGGCCGTGTAGCGCCAAGTGCGCTGACCGCGGTTCACGCTGTTCTTGTAGCAAGTGAGCGGGTCGTTGTAGACGGGCACGAGGGTAATCTGCTTCATGCCAGCACGCTGTGCTTTTTCGATGACATTCTGGAGGGTGTGCTCGCCGATGAGGTTGGCATCGTAAATGAGTCCTGCCTTCTTGAGGTTGAGCTGCTTGATGGCTGTGCTCTTTCCGCTTGAGGGCGGTCCAGTAACGATGACCAAGTCGCGCTTGCCATTGCGGATGGCCTTGTCAAGCATGCGGTCGTAGACGGCATCGACCACCAGGTCTTCTGCTTCTTTATAGTCGGCGGCATTGGGGCCGGTATATCCCAAGGGGCGGAACATCGCGCGCACCTCGTCGGGGTCGAGCGTGTTGCCTGCCGAGCCCAAGTACTTATCCACGAGCTGGTTCTTTCGCTGTTGCGCCCACATGGCAGCCTCATGCTTGATGTACTGTGGTTGCGGCGCCTCGATGCTGTAGGCTGCAGGGTAGCGATTGATGCGGTTGTGCCGGCGGATGTCCATCAATTTTGCCTCGGCGAAATAGGTGTCGCCAGGCATCTGATAGCGGGCATTGCCGTTGGGGTCCTGCTTGAAGAGCATGAGCGACTCCTCTCCCTTGTCAACAAAGCTGACATAGCCACGTGGCGACAGTATGTACTCATCATCACCGAGGACAGCGTTGACCAGACAGTTGGTGTCCCACATGCGTTGGCCAGTGTCGCAAGTGTAGTAGGTGTAGACCGACTTGATGGGGTTCTTTTCGGTGTACGACAGGTCAATAAGGACATCCTTGGGAGGATAGTCCATGAGGTCGCCAATGTTGCTGGGCGACATGACTATGTCGACATTGTGAGGCAGCTTGTCATAGAAAATGGCCGACTGCTTCGAGGCAGCACGCATGTTGTATCCGCTAAGGCTGTCGCCTGACTCGAATCGTCCCGACTGAATGTATACGGCCTTGACCTTTTGGCCAAACAGGTCCACACCGTTTAGCGGCGAGAACTCGTCGGCTCCCGACTGGAACAGTTCGGCAATGGTTGTGACAAAGCCGATGGCAACGACGACCACCGACTTATCCTCGGCCTGACTGAGGAGTTTGCGGTAGAGGCGGTAGCCATCCATGAAATTGTTGTTGGTCATCGTGCGCTCATACAGCGGGTTACCTTGTGCGTCCTTGAGGTCACAAATGCCGTTGTAGGGGATGAAGCAGCGGGGATTCTTCACACCGTTCCGCTCCAGTCCGATGGGAATCTCGGGGTGGCCATAGTAGGTGTTGAAGATGTCGACCAATTCGGCATTTTTCTCGCCTTCACGGTCAACGACGATTCCCTTGAGATCCACCTTGCCCTCGTCGATGTAATGGTGAAGCATCATCAGAGCAAACAGGTCGTCGGTCGAACTGCCGAAATCTGAGTCAAGAATCATCTGGATGGGTTTCTCCTTGGGTTGTTGCGGTTGGTAGGCAGTCTGCTGGGTCAATGTCTGCGTCTTGCATGCCGTGAACACCAGTGCCAGCGTCACAGCCACCATCATGTTCATGCCATGGTGAATGGCGGTTTTGAAATACGGTTTTGTCATATCTGATAGGTTTTAGTTATTGTCAAATTGGTTTTAAAAAGTTGACAAAATTAGTAATAATGTGTCACAGTTGCAAATTTTTCGCTGCTTTTTGTATTCTGTTGCTATACAGCTCTCGGATTTTTCCCAAATAACCGCCCAGAAAATTCAGAATTTTTCCTAAATTTCACCTCAAAAACTCGGAATTTTTCCTAAATATCGCATTAAAAACTCGGAATTTTTCCAAAAATCCTTGCATATTTCTATCGAAAGCATAGATGGTTTTCAGGAATACTTCAATTCATGCCAGCACGCACTCTGTTATTATGACAACAAGCAACACGGAGAAGTGGATTTTCTGATTGATGATTTTAACACTCTATCCGTCTTGCCGATAGAGGTCAAATCTGGAAAAGACTACAAAGTTCACAGTGCGTTAGACCGATTTGTTGCCACTCCCGACTATCATATACCCCGGGCTATTGTTCTGAGCAACTCAAGCGAAGTGACCACAAAGAATCACATCACCTACTTGCCCATCTATTATGTCATGTTTTTGAAACGTAACATGGCAGCCCCGAGCGACCTCATCATTCCGCCCATTACGCTACCACAGTAACGTCAGATGAGCCGGGTGGCAGTGACGAAGCGGTCGTTGTTGAAAGTGTCGCGGATGACGCGTGTGTCGGTGAAGCCATGGCGTTGCAGCAGGTCGGCAACCTCGTTGGCGAAGCGGCGATTCACCTCGAGGTAGATTTTTCCACCGGAGACTAGCGCGTTCGCGGCATGGAGTGAGATGGAACGATAGAAGAGCAAGGGATCATCGTCGGGTACAAACAAGGCGATATGCGGCTCATAATCAAGCACATTGCACTCCATCTGGGCTTGCTCGCCGAGACAGACGTAGGGCGGATTGCTCACCACGATATCGAGCGAGGCGGCAGGCCACAATGGCATAGAAAGGATGTCGGCTCGGACAAATTTGATGCGTGTCTTTAAGGCTTGGGCATTCTCTTGCGCCACCTCGAGTGCCGCTGGACTGACATCGATGGCCGTGACTTGGGCGAATCGCAGTGCACGCGCCAACGAGATGGCGATGCAGCCAGTGCCCGTGCCCACATCCAAAATGCGCAGGTCCTCGCGGTCGCCGTGTTCGTCGACGATGAGGTCGACCAATTGCTCGGTCTCAGGCCGCGGCACCAACGTGTCGGGGGTCACTTTGAACCTATGCCCATGAAACTGAGCCACTCCCAGTATATGCTGGATGGGCTCTTGTCGCTCGAGTCGAGCTATGATTTGCTCCAGTTTGGCAGGGAAAAACGCTGGCACATCGTGGTCGGCCCGCAACACCAAGTCGACGGGTGAACATTGCAGGATTTCGTCCATGATTATCCGCGTCATGGCATCGACTTCGCTCTTGCCGTAAACGGCATCCAAGCGGTCGTGCATCAGTTTGAGTGATTCTTGATATTTCATGGCTCAAAATTAGGTGTTTTTTGGTGCTCACGCAACTTTTCGTGTAGTTTTCGCGTTAAAAAGGTGTAAAAAACGGCAATTTGCCCTTTAATATCTTAAATGATGATGTCCGTTAACGGGCATTGTACTAATTTTACACGCTAATTTTGCAAAGCAAAGTGATGAGATCAAAAAATTATATCATTTTACTGATACTCTTGTTTGCCGTGGTCGTTACCTCGTGCAAGAAAGACAAGGATGACAAAGACGACACGATCGTCTACTCAACGAGCACTACCAACGCACTGGTTTCCTCGTTTTCCCTGCAAGCCAACACGAAAGTGCTGGCCAACCTCGATTCGGTGCATTTCACCGTCGACCCCATACGCAACCAGATATACAACGTGGACTCGCTGCCAGTGGGCACCGACGTCTCACACTTGTTGACCAAGTTGTCGTTCAAGTCATCAGTGGGCACGGTTAAGTATTACCTGACCTACAACAAAAGTGGCGTCGTCAAGCGCGACACCATCACCTATACCAGTTCGTCGACCGACAGTCTGAACTTCACCGGCAGTGCCATCCTCGAGGTAAGTTCTTACGACGGCACGATAACGCGCCGCTATGACGTCCATGTGAATGTTCATCAGAGCAACCCCGACACGCTCTCGTGGCCGATTAGTGCTAGGCGCAACCTGCCCGGCTCGGCCGACGATGTCGTTGCACAACGCACAGTGCAGTGTGGCGACCGTGTGGCTTGCCTGATTCAAAACGCAAACGACTATCGCATCTCGTGGCCCAACTTTGACCTATCGGACTACACCACAACGACCCTCACTTTCGGGTTTGAGCCTGATGTCAACAGCTTCGCGGCCAGCGACAACGCTTACTACCTGCTCGACACCGCCGGACAGTTGTACAGCAGTGTCGATGGCATCACATGGACCGCTACAGGTATTTACTGGCTGCACCTCATCGGTGGATATGGCGACCGTGTGCTGGGTATTACTGGTGACGAGACACCGCTGCTCGACGAGTATCCTCGCCGCGACGAATTTACCCCCATGCCAGTGCCCGCTGATTTCCCCGTGAGCGAACAGTCGCAACTGGTGATGTCGGAACACAAATGGACTGTCGCACCGCAAGCGGTGATGGTGGGCGGCGTGCTTGCCGATGGATCGGTTAGCCACAAGACATGGGGCTACGACGGCGACACTTGGGCATCCATCAACAGCGAGAGTGACGCACTGCCAGCCTTGCGCGGGGTGACACTCATTTCATACTACACCTACACCGTCAGTTCAGCCAATTACAAGGCCACGCGTCAGCCCACATGGCTGGTGATGGGCGGCTTCGATGCTGATGGCGCGCCCAACCGCACGACCTACATGTCGCGTAACCAAGGCATCACCTGGAGCGAGGCTTCCAGCACCCTGCAATGGCCCGACCACATACCGTCAATGCGCGACGCACAAGCCGTCGTGATGTACAAGACATCATCGGCCGGCCAACAAGCGCCTCGCCGCGTGAGCCAGCCAGTGACCGAATGGGAAACGCCCTATATCTTCCTATTTGGGGGTTACAACGACCAGGGCGCATTGCTGAACAATGTGTGGCGCGGTGTCATCAACCGACTGACCTACAAACCCACCTATTGACAATGAGACGACTACTGGTCATACTGTCACTGGTGTGTCTGTGCTTGCCCTCGTTGCTTGCCCAGGACTACCGCTATGAGTTAGGCCCCGCGCTGGGCATCAGCGGCTATCTGGGTGACGTGAACAACAGCAACATGTACAAGCACCCGGGCATCGTGGGCGGCGGCACGTTCCGCTACATCGCTAACAGCCGCTGGGCTATCAAGGGCGACCTGCTCTATCTGGGACTGAAAGGCGACAGCAATGACATGCAGAGCAAGTTCCCGTTTGACGAGCATTACTCGTTCAAGTCAAACGTGATTGACCTGGGCGCACAAGTGGAGTTCAACTTTTTCCACTTTGGTTCCGGGCCTCGCTACAAGAAATACAAACGCATCTCGCCCTACATCACGTTGGGTGTTGGCGCTACCATGGCGTTCTGCAACGGGAACACTGGATTTGCAATGAACCTGCCGATGGGCGTTGGTGTAAAATACAAACTCAAAGAGCGCTTGAACCTGGGCTTCGAGTTTACCATGCGCAAATGCTTTGGTGACAACGTTGACGGGTTGAGCGACCTTTATGGCGTGTCGCACTCGTTTGCCAAGAACACCGACTGGTACTCTGTGGCGATGTTCACGGTGAGTTACGAGTTCAGCAAGCGATGTGTGAAATGCCACTACGTGGATTAGTTGATAGTTTATAGTCGATAGATCGATGAACGGACAGATAGAACAGATAGATAAGACAAGGGTACCGCGCCATGTTGCCATCATCATGGACGGCAACGGCCGCTGGGCCAAGGCGCATGGGTTCGACCGCAGTGTCGGTCACAAGCAGGGCGTAAGCACTGTGCGCCAGATTACTGAGATCGCCGATGATTTGGGCGTGAAGTATTTGACGCTCTACACCTTCTCGACCGAGAACTGGAACCGTCCTCAGGCCGAGGTTGACATGCTGATGCACCTTGTGGTGGCTGCCATCGAGCAAGAGACACCCGACATGATCAAAAACAATGTTCGTTTGACGGCCATAGGCGACCTGGACCGCATGCCGTCGTTTGCTCGCGAACGTCTGGAGAAGTGCTTCCGCGACACAGCCCATTGCACGGGCATTGTCATGTGTATGGCTTTGAGCTACTCTTCGCGTTGGGAACTGGTGGAGGCTTGCCGTAACATCGCCACAGAAGTGAAAGAGGGTCGACTCGAGCCATCGCAGATAGACGACGAACTATTCTCACGCCACCTAATGACTTCGTCGATGCCCGACCCCGACCTGCTCATCCGCACGGGCGGCGACCTACGCATCAGCAACTACCTGTTGTGGCAGATCGCCTACAGCGAACTATATTTTACTGACAAATACTGGCCCGAATTCAGCAAGCAGGATTTTATCGACGCCATCATCGACTACCAACAGCGTGAGCGTCGCTATGGCAAGACAAGCGAACAGGTCCAGAACGAAACGACTTGATATTTTTCATCACGAATTATCGAATTAAAGTTTTTTTATGCGATATAAGTTACTTCTGCTACTGACCATAATGGTTTCGGGTGCTCTGACGATGGGCGCCCAGGAAACCTACACGGTCAATGACACCATCTTCAACCCAAAGATCGTGTACACCAACTCCCCCTCGGTTTACGAGTTGGCAGGTGTGCGCGTCGAGGGCGTGGACAACTACGACACCAACATCATCCTGGGCTACTCGGGCCTTTCCATCGGTCAGCGTCTGGAGATTCCAGGCGACGACCTGAAGACCGTGGCCAAGCGCTTCTGGCGCCAAGGGCTGTTCAGCAAGGTGCAGATTCTGGTGGAGAAGATCTATCATGACAAGGTGTGGCTGGTGTTCAACCTACGCCAGCAGCCTCGCGTGTCGACGGTGAACTACGTGGGCATGAAAGGTGGCGAGAAGAAGGACATCCAAGAGCGTTTGGGACTGGTGCAAGGCAGCCAGATGACGCCAAACATCGCCAACCGCATCAAGCAGTTGGTCGAGAAGTACTATGCTGACAAGGGCTTTGAGAAGGCCGAGTGCACCGTGCAGCAGAAGGAAGACTTAAGCAACAAGAACGAGGTAATTGTTGACATCATCGTCGACAAACACGACAAGATTAAAGTGCACAAGATATACTTCGACGGCAACCAAGTGCTGAGCGACCGCAAGCTCAAGCGCGCGATGAAGAAGACCAACGAGAAATGGGACATTCTCAAAATCTTCAGCCAGAAGAAGTTTGTGCGCACCGACTACGAGGACGACAAGCAACGCATCATCGACAAGTATAACGAGAAGGGCTACCGTGACGCGGTCATCACCGCCGACAGTGTAGTGAACTACGATGACAAGACGGTGGACGTGTACATCACGGTCGACGAGGGCAAGAAATACTAC
>JAEEGL012160850.1_pt1 | contig 12590 bp, 14 predicted proteins | sample 9134231 | NCBI WGS metagenome assembly JAEEGL01 (sample SAMN16246548, study PRJNA631951) | gut metagenome | biome: gut microbiome; feature: rumen; material: fiber-attached | host: Bos | place: Iran: Karaj | collected 2018-10
ATTGATCTTTCTCCGGACGAGATAATCATCACATCGGGCGGTTCGGAAGCCATCATGTTTGCCTATATGAGTTGTCTCAACCCGGGGGACGAGATTATTGTAACGGATCCGAGTTATGCCAATTACATGGCATTCGCTATTTCCGCCGGCGCAGTAGTCAAATCCGTCAAGACGGATATCAAGAACGGTTTCAAGTTGCCGCCGGTAGAGGAGTTTGAGAAGCAGATTACGCCCAAGACACGCGCGATACTGATCTGCAACCCCAATAATCCGACCGGGTACCTGTACACCAAACAGGAGATGCGCCAGATACGCGATCTCGTGAAGAAATACAACCTCTATCTTATCTCGGATGAGGTCTATCGCGAGTTTATCTATACCAAATCACCGTATATTTCGGCTTGCCACCTGGAAGGAATAGAGCAGAATGTTATTCTGGTGGACAGTGTGTCAAAGCGCTACAGTGAATGCGGTATCCGTATAGGTGCTTTGATTACGAAGAACAAATCGGTGCGTGAGGCGGTTATGAAATTCTGTCAGGCGCGTCTGAGTCCTCCTTTGTTCGGTCAGGTTGTAGCGGAGGCTTCTCTTTCCACTCCCGAGGAATATATGCAAGAGGTCTATGACGAGTATCTGTCCCGCCGTAATTTCCTGATAGACCAACTCAACCAGATCCCGGGTGTCTTTGCTCCGGCACCGACAGGTGCGTTCTACGTGATGGTAGAGCTGCCGGTGGACGACGTAGAGAAGTTCTGCAAATGGTGTCTCACGGACTTTACATACGAAGGTGCAACGGTCATGATGGCACCCGGAACGGGATTCTATACCAACCCTGAAGACGGCCGCCATCAGGTACGTATGGCATATGTGTTGAATAAGGAAGATCTGGCGAAAGCGATGGTCGTGCTGCGCAAAGCCCTTGAAGCCTATAACGCGCAATAGTGTCCTTTTCTGCCTGTTACTGTTGGTACAAACGGCTCAAGCCGCACTGACCATCACTTCCAACGGCGCAGATATGTCGGATAGCATTTTATCGGCTGTCCGGAGGCATGATACGGTTATCCTGGACGGCTCGAAGGGCGAGTTTGTCTTGGGGCACACCATGGTATTCAAACACTTAGAGAACAAAACGATCATAGGTACGCATGACGCTTGTCTGCGTACCCGTTTTCGTATTACGCCGGAGATCCGAGCCATGTTAGACAGCGCGGATATCATGCGTTTCTCTACCGCCGGAGAGGGTGGAGTGCTCTCCAACGGCATGAGGGTACGCGAGCAGCGGGAACTGAAGACCCGCCAACTGTTTATAGACCGTTTCAATGACCCGGAAGAGTCTTTCCGTGCCTCCGGAGGCATCCAGTTATCTCATTGCAGGGATATAATTGTTCGCGGCTTGCATCTGCAAGGCCCCGGGGCAATTGATGTGGGAGGCAATGATCTCTTGGGCATGGATCATTCCACCCGTATATTCATTGATAGTTGTGTCTTCATGGATGGCATGGACGGCAATCTGGACATCACTTCGCAATCCGATTCAATCACCGTCTCTCATTGCTATTTCGGCTATTCGGAACGTAGTTACGACCATATGAACTCGAATCTTATCGGTGCCGCCGACAGGGTGGAGGCGGACAGAGGCAAACTGCATGTCACCTATTCCTATTGTACATGGGGCAAAGGCTGCCGCCAGCGCATGCCGATGGTGCGGTTTGGTACGATTCTATTGGATCACTGCCGGTGGGAATGTAGTACGGAACACCCGGCAGTCGATGCCCGCCGCGAATCAACGGTCACCATCATCTCACCCTCTTTCGGTCCCGGTATTAAGATCCCTTACCGCTCTGCCCCCGATGCCCGGTGCCTTGTGCGATAAAAAGATTAAATCATTTGTCTGGCAAAATGGATTCCTCTTTTATTATATCTCCCGTAAGCGCGGATTTCTCGGATGTATGGTCTGAACCGGAGTTGATGTCCGCAAAAGGGCACAATGCCTTGTATGTGGCTACACGTTTCGGGCGAAAGTACGTGCTGAAGGCTTTGGCAGAACCTTACCGCGAATCGACTCCGCATATTGAATTGCTTCGCAAGGAGTTTACTATCGGAGTCGGAGTGGATCATCCGAATATCGTTCGGCTGCTTGATTTCGGGCACATGGATTCCATCGGCTGGTATATACAGATGGAGTTTATTGATGGCATTACGCTGGATCAGTTCCTTGAAACGAACCCGCCTGCAGCGATCCGTCGCCGCATTATTGAGCAACTCCTTGACGCCCTTTCTTGTCTGCATGAGCGACAAATCATCCATCGGGATATCAAGCCGTCCAATATCCTCATCACCCGTAACGGTTCAACCGTCAAACTGATTGATTTCGGAGTGTCCGATACGGATGATTATGTGACATTCAAGCAACCTGCCGGTTCGATGGCATATATCGCGCCGGAGCAATTGGAAGGAAAACCTATTGACAACCGCGTGGATATCTATGCAGTGGGAAAGATTATCGCTCTTCTTTTCCCACACCACTATAAACATATTATTCGCAAATGCACGCGCGTGAACCCCGCAGATCGTTATTCTTCATGCGCACAGGTAGCGCGGGTTATGCGTAGAGCTGACCGATTGTGTCTATGGTTGCCGGTGTTACTTCTCTTTTTTTCCATACTATGCATTGCAGGATGGCTCATGTATGCTGAATACCGGCAAGCCGAAATCAAACATAGCGAGCAGGAACAGAGTCTTTCTGCGGACATTGATTCGCTTCTCAATGTTAATGACGAACGTCAAACAAAGGTGGATTCTCTAAATCGCGTTGTGAATAATTTGGAGAAACAAATCAATGTCCCTTCGCCTCAAGCGATATTGGATGCTAAAGCGCGGCAAATGTATGCTGACTATATTCGTTCTACGCGCATAGCGATTTCCAAAAGAGACACGGCTGCTTTGTTGCAAAACCATCCAACCCCTGCCGATTTGTTCTGGCAACGCAGAGAAGAGATCTTGGATTCCATTTCGGATGATGAACTAAAGAACTATTTCGATAGCCGTTTGCGGCATCATCATTCTACAATATATATGCCGTTTATCAGAGAGATTGCGGTTGAGCGGGCTAAGTTTATGCCTTCCCCGAACGATTGGTATCAGATGGGGATAGATATGGGTTTTGGAATATGGTAATAATGAAGTACTATGAATAAGAATGCACCGGAAATAATCCAGTTACGCTTGGATGTCGAGCAACGGGCTGGTATTCGTCCGTCTTCTCCGGCGGACTTTGAGACGTTGATTTTAAAGATATGGGAAGTTCTCCACGAGAATATAGCGCTCAGTACGTTGGAACGGCTGTGGGGCTATGTGGACGGAGCAGAAAATACGCGTCAGTCCACGCTTGATCTCCTTGCTCGTTTTATCGGTCATCGGGACTGGAAAGACTATCTGGAACAGTTGACCAAGAAAGAACAGGGAAGCAGCCATAGTTTTATCGGTGAGGGTCTTCATACTCAGGACTTACAGCCGGATCAACGAATAGAGGTCACATGGCTTCCTAACCGTCGTTGCGTCTTCCGTTATTTGGGAGATATGCGTTTTGTAGTGGAGGAATCAATTCACTCCAAACTGCAAGTCGGAGACACCTTTATCTCGACCTTTTTCCTCATAGGTCAGCCGCTCTACATCGACCAACTCATTCAAAATACTCATCCACCTGTATCATATATTGCTGGCAATAACGGTGGTCTTCAGTCTGTCACACTGAAATAAGAAATAAAAAGAAATCTTCGTATATCAAAAAAAAGTTATACCTTTGCACCCGCAAAGCGGTACATACCGAAGAATGTGTGATGCAAAGGTTGTTTTTTTGCCTTAAATGGACAAAAAACGAAAATTTTCTTCATAAAAATTTGTATATGTTGGAAAATTTTTATACTTTTGCAAGCGATTAGCAGCGGCTGATTGTTTCGCGCACGCGAACATAAATATATTATTACTGACGAACCAATCCTGTTTAGTAGAAGTCTAGCAAACTTAATCCAAACATCGCAAGGTTGGCAAGCGTCAGTGCATACTTCGGTATGTACTGCTTTTGCTTTATTTGCGATAAGGTTTTTGCTAGACACCTTACTAAACATAAAGCATAAGCAGTATTTTTTGTATTATGATTTTTAAAAAATAATATATCATGAAAAGAAGTTTAGCAATCATCGCACTCTGTGCGCTATTCAATGGTTTTCTTGCCGCAGACGCCACCATCGGCAAATGTCATTTTGTGGGCGAACGTCCGCCGCGTAGCATGAGTATCGGCAATACAACGGTTTACTACCATGAGATGAGTTCATCGTCTGTTTCCCGCGGAGGTGTGGAGTACAAACAGTGTACCGGTGATGTGTGGGTCATCTACCGCTCTGCCTCTGATGCCAAACGCCTCCAGTTCCAAACGACAAGCGGCTCTGTACAAACATGTAATGATTATTAAATCTACCGACCGACAACCGGTAAAGAGCGGGAGACAACCGAAAGATAACGATATAATCAAAATATAATGCTATGGCACTAATTGATGTTGTGAAATGCGAAGTGAACGACAGAGAGTTCGTTTACAAATTCCCGTCCGACGATTTACGGATAGGGACACAATTGGTGGTATATACAGCGCAAACAGCTTTCTTTGTAAAAGGGGGAAAGATTTGCGACGAGTTCCAAGCCGGAACCTATACCATCAAGTCAGAAAATATCCCTATTCTCAACAAATTGGTCAATATTCCTTTCGGAAACAATTCTCCATTTAAAGCAGAAGTCTGGTTTATCAATCAGATTACCAAACTGGATTTGAAATGGGGAACGCCTCAACCTATCCAATTGGAAGATCCCAAATACGGGATTATCGTGCCCGTACGCGCGTTCGGTCAATATGGAATAAAGATAAGCAACCCTCGCCAATTCTTAGAAATATTAATTGGTAACATGACATCGTTCACAAGTGAAAAGATTAGTGAGTATTTCAAAGGCAAATTGATTGCTCAATTAAGTTCGCTTGTCGCGACAAAGATTTCCAAGGACGCTATTTCTATCTTGGATATCAATACACAACTATTGGATATGTCCTCCTTCTGCGAGGCACAACTCAACCAAACTTTCCAAAAGTATGGCGTTGAGTTAGTGGACTTTAATATCATGTCCATAAATGTTCCGCAGGATGATCCGAGTATTGTCAAACTAAAAGAAGCAAAGGATACTGCTGCTCGTCTCCGCGTCACAGGAAAGGATGTGTATCAAATGGAGCGCAGTTTCGATGTTATGGAGAAAGCCGCAGAAAACCCTGGAGCAGGAGGACAAATGATGGCTATGGGCGCAGGTCTTGGAGCCGGCATGGGAATGGGAGCCGCTTTTGGAAATGTGGCAGCAAATACCATAAATACGAATCCGCAAACACCGCCTCCTGTAATGACATTCTTCGTTTATATCAATGGTCAACAAATAGGCAACCAAACTCCGCAGAATATAGCAGCGATGTTGCAACAAGGCACTATAAACGCTAATACACTTGTTTGGAAAGCTGGAATGGCGAATTGGCTACCGCTATCTCAAGTACCGGAATTAGCCACTTTGTTGAACCAACAAACACCACCGCCAGTTCCACCTCAAATACCATAATTCGATGAAAAAGACTATTCTTATTTTAGGAGGCTTGGCGCTAATCGTCAACGTACTCCTTGGATTATTACTATCCAAATACGATTACTTCAACATGGGAGTAAATTGCGGAGTCATCGCTTTGAATTCCGCGTTACTATTTTGCTTATGGCAATTTAACCTCCGAGACGCTTTCCGTATCTCGTTCTCCTTCCTCTTCTCATTTCTTGGCATTACCGAACTTGTTCTCGGTTGTTTTATGCCGCAGAAATTGGAGGACAATGGCCATCTCATAGCCATAATCGCTATTCTCTTCGTAGAGATAGCACTATTCGTGATAACTAACATTATGTCTAACAAAATAAATGATTAACATTATGGAACTGAAAACTATTACGTGCCCTAATTGTGGCGCAAGCACATCAAATCATCAAAACTGCGAATATTGTGGCAGTTTATTTGTGCGATATCATGACTTAGGATTACAATATGATAATCATAAGTATGAGGAACAAATAATAGGTCTCAAGGAAGCCCTAAAAGATAATTTATCCGCACAAAAAAGAAATGTTCAAAATCATATTGATACATTTATACGCTGCGAGGATCCAAGATTTACTATTGAGGTTATGAATCCCAAGGCCATGCACGATATGATTTATTATACATTGGAGTGTAATTCTGGGACGGTTGAACTACATACACAACCTTCGATGCAATTCCAAACTTCAGAGCCTTCATTATTAGTTTGTTTTAGATTTGTTGAACTGCCAACGAGTTGGACAAGATTTGATAGTGCGGCCAAGGACGAAAATGATACGCAAAAAGCAATGCATAATCGTTTTAAAAACATGGAGGAGTATCCTCTATTTAAACATGTAGAAGAGGATTTATATACCTCTGCCAATTTAAAGAACAGTAAATTCCATTCCTACTACATAGATTTCGGTCAGGATTGTGAAGGGGCCGCTGCCATAATTTCTCAATATATTAAGATAGTGTATGGTATTTATAATTTGACAAGTTTAGACGTAAACTATGAACTGTCGATTCAGACAGAGGAAGAATATCAAACTTCGGTTGCAAACCAAGAGTCTTCTGGAAAAGGAATGCTATGGTTAGCTGTTTTGTTCTTTGTTGCGTGTGGTATAGGAGGCTACTTCATGGGCGGCGTAATAGGAATACTGATTATCATAGGCAGCGTGTTCATGGTAATCGCTGGAATAGTTAAAGCAGTACAATCATGAATCTCAACGGAGTAACTCGAAAAGCCGCAAAGTGAGTAGAGCGGAATTTTCAGAAATTCGAGAATGGCGAAGAAATAATGACCTGTCCTAATTGTGGAGCGGAATTGGAGCAACATGCCTTTGTGCATGTTTGCCCGTATTGTGGAACTATCACTCAAGTGAATGATAGTGATGCTGATCCTGTCACTAGTGTTATTCATAATGCCAATAATAATCCTGAGTTTTACAATTACATAAAAGAAAATATTTCATACATACAATCGCAATCCAATTTTGTTTCTGTAACACAGGATGATAATTCGTATAGGATTCAAACGGTAAAAGATTTTCATCCTTTAGAAAGAGATTATAGGTTGTATGATAAAATTGGACTGAAATGGAAGGCTCTTATTGATAAAAGCGGTATTCAACTTTACCTTGTTGTGTCTGGAATCGATGCAAAAGAAAATAAATTAGGTATTATATTAAATGATGATATTCGTTTAATTTTAAGTCCTTCAAGGCCAAATGAGTACCTTATTTTGTATGAAGACTTGATAACTTTATGTAATTCAGATAAAGTAGAACTATTCGCGAATGCCGACAAACTGCATTTTGATGAACTGATAACTTATTCTCACCGCTTCTATAATTTTGTCTTTGACAGAACAAAATACTTATATTCAATAAATCAAAAATTATTAACTGATTAAATTTTTACTACTATGAGTAAATTAATTGAAAGAAAAGAAGACAAGTTCCACAATAAACTTGAACTTGTCACCCAAAAGACTACTTTGTGGTCAGTATCTAAGTTGTACGACTATGGGTTATCATGGCAGCGAAATGATGTTAAGGCAAGTTTCCGATATTGGTCAACACCGGAGGGAGACTCTATTCTGTTAGATCTCGACTATGGAGGTCCTGATTGGCTCTTTTTAAGAGATGGAGACATTGTTATCCGTATTAATAATACAAAAAACATAGTATTAAAACCGTCAGGAGAGAATACCGATGTTAGCTCCAATGAAGGTCATAGTATAATCTGCCGCGAAGTATTATATTACGAAATAAGTTCCGATGACTTTAAAGACCTTTGTGATGCAACTTCCATTGAGTTCCAAATAACAGGTCGCACAAGTTTTGTAAATGGTAAAGCAGACAATTTACAAACAATAGCAAGGAGTTTGTATGACGAATTATATGAAGCAAAATTTAATAGTATTGCTGAGTTTGAACAACTTCGTCGTAAGAAAAACACTCTCTGGTGCATGTTGCTAGCAATTCCCGCTAGCTTAGCCGGATGCTTTATAGGGGCTGCTTTTTTTGTAATGAATTTAGATCCAGGCTTTTACGAAGGGTGGTCTATGGTAGTAAGTTTGATGGCTGTTTTTGCTCCGTTCTTATTGAACGCCATTTTACCATATCCATCAAAAGAAAAGAAAATAACCTATTGGGCAGGAATAGTATCGATTGTTATTGGAGGAATATGTGGCGCTATTACGCTGTCATAGTTTGGTCCTTGAATCATTTTAAGAATTATTATCTTTAGTAACGGAGTAACTCGAAAAGCCGCAAAAGTGAGTAGAGAAGAATTGTAAAATCTTACATTTTATGGAGTATGAAGTTTCTATAGAGCAATTAGCAACCTTTATTAAGGATGCGATTATCAAAGCATTTAATACAATGGATACAGATTCCGAGTTTGTTTTAAAAGCTAGTGATAAAGAAATTCTTTCAGTAAAGAAGCGAGAGGACAAAGGACTCCTTATCAAGAAGAAAAAGGAACAACAAGGAGATGATATTCTTCTTACAGACTAATCTGGTAAAATAGCAGGTGACATTTTGCCACCTGCGTTTTTTATATTGCTTGACTTCATCCTCCGCGGGGAGAAAACATATACCCTCCAAGGTCAAGAGGTTAGGTAAGCTTTCAGCATTCAGAAGTCAGTTATCAGTAAACGGGCTGCACAATGTGTCGCCCGTTTGTTGTGTTTAGAAGTGTTCCTTTACTGTAAATGCTTATTGGTAGAGGAAGATTTGTTTAAAAGCGTGTAAGTTATTTTGCTCATAGAATCGGCTCAAAATTGCCTTCAAAATGGTATTTCTCAGTGCAGGAGGAGAATCGAGCGATAAAATCGTGGGGGAATTGTGTATTTTGAGAAAATAAATCGCGGGGAATTTATGTATTTTGGCAAATAAAATCGTGGGGAATTTAGGAAAATCGTCAGAAATATTTGCATAATTCATTTATTTTTAGTAATTTTGCAGCGAATTTCAATAAGTAGGAATTATGGAACGGATTTTTAAGCGCAAATTGTACGACAAATTGCTGACATGGAAACAAGAAAGTCAGGGTAAAACGGCTTTGTTGGTAGAGGGTGCACGTCGTGTCGGCAAATCCACTATAGTAGAGGAGTTCGCCAAGCAGGAATATGCCTCGTATATCTTGATTGACTTCAACAAGGCGGCAAAGAAAATCAAAGATTTGTTTGAAGATTTGGATAATTTGGATTATATCTTCCTTACTTTGCAAGCCCATTACGGGGTTAATTTGACGCCCAGAAAGTCGGTTATCATCTTTGATGAAGTACAGAAATGTCCTCTTGCGCGGCAGGCTATCAAGTATTTGGTGGCGGACGGTCGGTACGATTATATAGAGACCGGTTCGCTTATCAGCATAAAGAAAAACACGCAAGATATCACTATTCCGAGTGAGGAAGAACGAATCACGATGTTTCCGATGGATTACGAGGAGTTCTGCTGGGCAATGGATGACACGGCTACAATACCTCTTTTGCGCACGTTCTTCGACAAGCGTTTGCCTTTAGGGGCTGCTTTGCGAACCAAAATGCGCGAGTTTAGGTTGTATATGATTGGCGGCGGAAAGCCGCAAGCCGTGAATACGAATTTGGACACGAAGAACCTGCAAAAAGTAGATGCTATCAAGCGGAATATAATTAAATTATATGAAGACGATTTCCTGAAGATAGATGCAACCGGCCGTCTCAGCAAACTGTTCATGTCTATTCCGGGACAATTGGCTCGTTCCACAAGCCGCTTTGTGCCCTATAACGCCATCGGAACCGTAGAGGAAGACAAACTGCTGGAAATGATAAAAGCTTTGGAGGACAGCAAAACTGTCAATATGGTTTATCATTGTGACGACCCGAGTGTGGGAATGTCGTTGACGAAAGATGATAGCCGGTACAAGATTTTTACTGCCGATACCGGGCTTTTTGTCACGCTGGCTTTCTGGGACAAAGATTTCACGGAAAATGTGTTGTACGAGAAACTGCTGAGCGACAAACTGGATGTCAATTTGGGCTATGTGTATGAGAATGTTGCGGCTCAAATGTTGGCTGCCGCGGGCAATAATCTTTTCTATTATACCTTTCCGAAAGACCCGAAACATAACTACGAAATCGATTTCCTTTTGTCGCAAGGTAGCAAGATTTGTCCGATAGAAGTTAAGTCTTCTACGCATTCTTCACATGCCTCGTTGGATGCTTTTTGTGATAAGTTCTCGTCCCGGATAGGAGAACGTATCCTACTTTACACAAAGGACCTGTCGCACGACGGACAAACACGCCTGATTCCTATTATGATGGCTGCATTCATCAACGATTAAACCAACCGACCTTGTGCTGAAGATAGGGAGAAAGTATATACCATAGACGGACGCCAAGTACGCTAATAGGAATCCTGCAGATTTCAAATTGTGATTTAACAACACGGGCGGCTCAACAAATGAGTCGCCCGTGTGTTATTTAAACAACTGCTCTATATGATCGTATTTCAGAAGCCATATATCGCCGGCTGTATTCTCGAAGTCTCCGCCATAAACCACAGCACGACGTTTGATAGGAGTACTCGTCCATTCCGGTAAACGCTGCAGCGACTTGGCGTAATCCGGATGATAAGTCATGGAAGATTGGCAGCGTTTTTTTATGCAATTTCGGAATTGCGATGCAAAATTACATAAAATTTCTGATATATTTAGTACTTAAATTTGCATAATTCATTTATTTTTTGTACCTTTGCAGCGTGATTGTGTGACCAGAGAAAAGGGCTTCGGAAGAGAGTAGTGAGGGGGAGTATATGGGGTTAACGTCGTATGAAGCATACGATGAGCATACGTTCAGCATACGATGAGCATTCGATTGGACTCTAACGGGAGTCCTTTTTTATGCCAAAGAGAGAAGTGTAAGGAAAAAAAATATAAAAATGCGCGCATATTTGCATATGTCAAAAAAAAGTTGTACCTTTGTGGCCGTTTTTTAATTGATAATTAAAAATATCTATATATGGCAGAGTTTAAATATGCACCGATGTTTCAGCTCGGGAAAGACGAGACTGAGTATTATTTGCTGACCAAAGACCATGTACGGCTTACAGAAGTCAGCTTTCAAGGTTCGGATAAGAAAGAACAGATTTTGTTGGTTGAGCCGGAGGCGTTGACCCTCATGGCGCAGCAGGCTTTCCATGACGTGAGTTTTATGCTCCGCCGCTCGCACAACGAGCAGGTGGCAAAAATCCTGCGTGACCCGGAGGCTTCGGCGAACGACAAATATGTAGCGCTCACTTTCCTGCGCAACGCCGAAGTGGCTTGCAAAGGCCAGCTGCCGCTGTGCCAGGATACCGGAACGGCTATCATCCATGGCGAGAAAGGACAAAATGTTTGGGTCGAAAGTCAAAAGTCGAAAGTCGAAAGACACATTTCCGATGAAGAGGCACTTTCCCGTGGCGTGTATAACACCTATACCGAGTGCAATCTGCGTTACAGCCAGAACGCGCCGCTCAATATGTACGACGAGGTAAACACCAAATGCAACCTCCCCGCGCAGATTGATCTGGAGGCAACCGAAGGCATGGAGTACCGTTTCCTTTGCGTGACCAAGGGTGGCGGTTCTGCGAACAAGACCTATCTCTATCAGGAGACCAAAGCCCGCATCCAGAACCCCGGCACGCTCATTCCTTTCCTTGTAGAGAAGATGAAGAGCCTCGGAACAGCAGCTTGTCCGCCTTACCACATCGCCATCGTTATCGGCGGTACGAGTGCAGAGAAGAACCTGCTGACCGTGAAACTCGCGAGCACCCACTATTACGACTCGCTGCCGACGACCGGCGACGAGACAGGTCGCGCTTTCCGCGATGTGGAGTTGGAGAAACAGCTCCTGCAGGAGGCTTACAAGATCGGTCTCGGCGCACAGTTCGGCGGTAAATACATGGCGCACGACGTACGTGTCGTTCGTCTGCCGCGTCACGGCGCCAGCTGTCCGATAGGCTTGGGCGTAAGCTGCTCGGCTGACCGAAACATCAAATGTAAGATCAACAAAGACGGTATATGGATTGAGAAACTGGATAACAACCCTGCTTCTCTCATTCCCGAGGAACTGCGTCAAGCCGGCGAAGGCGATGCCGTACGTATCGACCTCAACCAGCCGATGAAGGATGTTTGCGCTATCCTGACGAATTATCCGATCGGTACTCGTTTGAGTCTCAACGGTACGATTATCGTGGGTCGTGACATCGCTCACGCGAAGATCAAAGCGCGTCTCGATGCAGGCGAACCGATGCCGGAATACCTCAAGAACCATCCGATCTACTACGCCGGCCCGGCGAAAACACCGGCAGGCATGGCGTGCGGTTCGATGGGTCCGACCACAGCCGGTCGTATGGATCCGTATGTGGACGAGTTCCAGGACCACGGAGGCTCGCTCATCATGCTGGCCA
>JAEEGL017083620.1_pt1 | contig 12590 bp, 11 predicted proteins | sample 9134231 | NCBI WGS metagenome assembly JAEEGL01 (sample SAMN16246548, study PRJNA631951) | gut metagenome | biome: gut microbiome; feature: rumen; material: fiber-attached | host: Bos | place: Iran: Karaj | collected 2018-10
GGCCTCGGAACGATTGCAGGCGAAGTGACTGCAAATATGTCCAAGACCAAGGCAGCCGCCGTTGAGAGCAAGCTCGAACTCGGAACCAAGATTTCCGCAGCTGTGTTTGTCCTGCTTTCCCTGGTGCTGTGGATGATCGGCTGAGAACAGAATCCAACCCAGAGGGACAGGGATACGTCCCATGGAAAAGAGCCTGGCTTATGACGCCGGGCTCTTTCCTTTCATATAATATACAAAAAGCGGATCGGGAGAAGATCCGCTTTTTGTATGTCAGGAAAAACCGGAAAGGACCGAAACAAACGGGTTTTGCGGGCACTGCTCTGACTCGGCTTTGGATTTATTTTGCAGCTTCAGCCAGCGTGCAGAACCGGTCGATATCCCTGCGGATCATGGCAAGGCTTTCGCGCCAGAAATCTGCAGAGCGTACATCGATGCCCACACTGGCAGCCACTTCTGCCACCGGTGCCGAGCCGCAGGAGCGCAGCAGCTGGCAGTAGGTATCCACAAAGGTACTGCCCTCCTTGAGATAGCGGGCAAACACACCTTTTCCGAACAGCAGGCCGAAGGCGTAGGGGAAATTGTAGAAATTGAGCTCGGAAGCATAGTAGTGGCTCTTGCAGGCCCACATATAGGGATGACGGTAGGCCGGGTCAAGCCCCTCACCGTAGGAGGCTTCCTGGGCACGGAGCATGGCGTCCTTCAGTTCATCGGGTGACATGGCATGGTCTGCCCGTGTGTCGATGACTTCGGATTCAAAGAGGAAGCGGCTGTAAATATCCACAACGGTCTGGGTGGCTTCCATGAGACCGTTTTCCAGCAGATGCAGTTCTTCCTCGGGTGAGCAGGCGGAGAGTACCTGGTAGGAAAGCATGGTTTCATTGAAGATCGAGGCGGTTTCTGCCAGAGGCATGGGTGCATCAATCATGAGGTAGGGAAGGCCGGCCATGCAGCGGTTGTGCCAGGCGTGCCCGAGCTCATGGGCGAGGGTGGAAACATCCGAAAAACTGCCCTGGAAATTGGTCAGCACCAGGCTGCGGTCAAAGCAGTGGACACCGGCGCAGAATGCGCCGCCGCTCTTGCCGGGACGTGGATAGACATCGATCCATCCCGCCTGGAAGGCATGGTCCATGAAATCAGCCATCTTCGGGGTGAATTTGCCCATCTCCTGCAGCAACAGGTCGTGTGCCTCTTCCAGCGTGTAGGTGCGGCTCTGGCCGACGGGGGCAAACAAATCCCAGAAAGGCAGACCGTTTTCATGGCCGAGCAGGCGTGCTTTGGCCAAAAGATAGCGGCGGAAGTCCGGCAGGGCTTCACGTACGGCTGTCCACATGGCATTCAGTGTCTGTTCGTCCATGCGGGACTCGGCCAGTGTCATGTCCAGGACCGACTTGTATCCCCTGAGCTCGGTCAGGGTTCTGGCTTCCATCTTGATGGAATTCAGGCAGGCCGCCATGGGGATTTCCATCTTGCTGTAGCTGGCGATCTCGGCCTCATAGGCATCCCTGCGGACGCTTTCGTCCGGGGAATAGGCCAGACCGCGCACGGAAGAGAGCGGGAGAGATTCCCCGCGGTACTCCACCAGATGGGTGGCATCCAGCTTGTTGCGGAGCATGGAAAACGCGCCGCCGCCGGAGAGCTGCATTTTCAGGATCCAGGGTTCAATGGCCTCCGGAATGGAGTGCCGGGCATGATCGGCCATCTCCCGCAGGGCGAAAGCGCAGGGCTGAAGCTCAGGCAGGGAGGCCAGCAGGTCATCCAGATGCTCCATGCTGCCAAGACGACGCTCGACAGCCGAATGGAGCAGGGAAGCATCATTGGAGAGCAGCATGATCTGATCCAGATACTTTTCGGCTTCGGCATTGGATGCGTCCGCGCTGAGGGTCAGTTCACAATAGGTGAAGAGTTTTTCCATAAGACGGGAAAGCTCTTCGCTCCGGGAGGCAAAGGTCCTGAGGTAGGCCGCATCATCTGCCGCAGCCTCCAGGTCCGCACCGGCCCTGTCAAGGAAGGTCTTCAGGCTTTCCAGATCGGTACGAAAGGCCGGATCGTCAAAACCAGTATAAAGATAGGTAAGATCCCAAGTGGTCTGCATGGTGGATTCCTCCCTTTAGATTCCGCTGTCCATGGGCAGGCGGTCAATGATGGTGTAACCAAGATGGTGAAGGGTCTCGCGGGCCTGGGCACGGAGTTCTGCCCCGATCAGCTGATCGGGGGTATGCGCATCCATGCCGAGAATCACTTCATTCCCGAAGCTGCGTGCGCGTTCCCAGAAAGGAGAGGAGGGATAGCCGCGGCTGTGTCCCTCGACCTGATAGCGGAGTCCGAGCAGGTTGTATTCAATGGGCAGATGCATTTCGAGACAGGCCTGACAGATCATATCCGTCGCCTGTTCACAGGCGGCATTGAACTGATCGTCGGTCCTGTGGCGCATAAAGAGGTCCGGGTGTGCAAGGTAGGCGAACAGGCCTGTCCTCACAGCCTTTACGGTGGATTCTGCATAGCGCAGGACGCCTTTGTCCTCAACGCATTCGTTGCCGGTATAGGGCGTGTCTTCCTCACTGTCGGCGTAGTGCTGTCCGAGCACATAATAGGAAATGCCACGGTCCTGCATCCGCAGAAGCCAGTCATGATAACGCGGAAAGTATTCAGCTTCCAGTCCGAGATGAATGCGGATACGGCCTTCATAGACTTTCTGAAGACGGCGGATGGAGTAAATGTAATCGTCCAGCGTCTCGGCACTCATGCGGATATGACTGATGAATCCCGAAGAAAAAGGCCACGGGCTGTGGTCGGAAAACCCCAGCACCTGGTAGCCTTCTTTCAGCGCTGCTTCCACATAATCCGCATCCTCTCCGGAAGCGTGATGGCAGCGCGAGGTATGTGTGTGATAATTGGCGAGGATCGGACTCATTTGCGATTCTGCTCCTTGAACTGCTCTTTGAGTGCTTTGAGGCACATCTGCTTGCTGTCGTCGATATGATGTTCCATGAGCTGGCGGAATCCTTCCAGATCCCTCTTTTCCACCAGTTCCACGAGGCGGTAATGTTCCTTGTGGGATTCGGCAAGATTGCTGACCTGGCGGATGGCCATGCCGGAGAATCGCGTGATGTACTCGTCCTGGCTGTCGATGACCCGCAGAATCCGCTTCTGGCGGCAGAGATTGGTCAGCTGGGCATGGAAGGCCCGGGTCAGGGGAGAAAGGGTGTCGACGTCATTGGAAGCAATGAGCTTGTCCATGTCGGCGAGCTTGCGGCGGAGGGAAGCGATGTCTTCCTGGGTCGCATTCTGGATAATCGCCGGAAGGGTCAGCATTTCCATGGCGTTGCGGATGGTATAGATCTCCTCGACGTCCTCGAGGGTAAAAGCGCGCACCATGACGCCGCGGCGCATTTCATATTCAACAAGACCGTCGCGTTCAAGACGCCGGAGTGCTTCACGCAGCGGGGTACGGCTGATGTGAAGCCGTGAGGCATATTCTGTTTCCACAATTCGTTCGCCTGCGGGGATTTCGCCGGTAATGATGGCGTGGCGGAGCACTTCGTAGGCGATGTCGCGAATCGGGCGGCTTTCCATCATGGGCTGAAACGTGATTTGTGGCATAAAGAAGACTCCTTGTAGGTGCAGACTGTTTTTTTTCTGCACTTCGAGTGCAAGAATAGTACAATTCACGCGCGCTGTCAAGAACCGGCGTAGAAAAGAAAAACCGAAGAGACGTGATTCCGGAAGGGTTTTACCAATGGTTTTTCAGGAAAAATGTGTTAATCTCGGGATAAGGAAACACCGAAAAATAACCCTTGACAAAAAGCAAAACTTATGCATGTCTGTGGCGGAAAAACACACACCAAAAATGACTGCTTTACAAAAAGGGAAAGATATGCTATTCTTCGCCGCGGTAACCTGGTTCCTTTAAAACAGTCCCGTGAGGCTGAAAGGATGGCAGTTTTTCGTATAACCATGCCTTTCCTGCGCGGGAAAGGCGTTTTTTTATGTACTGGGGAGATGAATGCTTGGAAAAAAAGGTCAAGGCGCAGATCCTGGACGGGCCTGCGATGCACAGGGCTCTGGTAAGAATGGCCCATGAAATGATTGAGCAGCTGGAGCCGCTCGATCAGGTGATTCTTGTCGGTGTCCGCCGCCGCGGGATTCCGATTGCGGAACGTCTCTCGGCCCTGATTGAGCGCTATGAAGGCATCCGGATTCCTGTGGGTGAAGTCGACATCTCCATGTACCGGGATGATCTGACGCAGATCAGTGAATCCCCGAGGGTCTCCGGCACCGTGATCCCCTGCGAGGTTACCGGGAAGACGGTCGTCCTGGTGGACGATGTGCTGTTCACTGGACGCACGGCAAGGGCTGCCATGGAGGCGGTGATTGACCTGGGCAGACCTTCTGCGATCCGCCTGGCGGTTCTGATTGACCGGGGCCACCGCGAGCTGCCGATCCGTCCCGATTTTATTGGAAAGAACATCCCCACTTCCCATATGGAACGCGTCGGCGTCAAGGTGACTGAGGTGGACGGGGAGGCCAACGTCGCACTCTACAGTCTGTCCTGAGCCCGTACTTTCTTGGAAGATAACCGGCTGAGCCGGATATCATATCTAATCGCTCCCTATGATCAAGAGACAGGAAAGGAAGATCATCATGTCCAATACGAAAAAGCTTTCCGCAGGCAAGTACGCTCTTCTTGGTTTCCAGCATGTGTTCGCCATGTTCGGCGCAACCGTTCTGGTTCCGACCCTCACCGGACTGGATGTCGCCACCACCCTGCTGCTTGCAGGTCTCGGCACCCTGCTGTTCCATCTGGTCACCGGCGGCAAGGTTCCCGCGTTCCTGGGTTCCTCTTTCGCTTTCCTGGGCGGCTATGCTGCCGTGAAAGCCTTGGCTGAAGGCCAGGGAATCACCGGCACTGGCTGGATTCCCTATGCTGGCGTCGGCGTGGCTGCGGCTGGCCTCATCTATGTGCTGGTCTCCTTCCTCTTCCGCGCTTTCGGCCCCAGCAAAGTCATGCGCTATTTCCCGCCGATTGTCACCGGCCCCATCATCATCTGCATCGGTATCAACCTGGCTTCCAGCGCTGTCAACAACTGCGCTGCCAACTGGTGGATTGCCATTCTGGCTGTAGCCATCATCATCGTCTGCAATATCTGGGGCAAGGGCATGATCAAGATCATCCCGATCCTGCTTGGCGTTGTCGGTTCCTATGCGGTTGCTGGCCTGTGCGGCATGGTGGATTTTACGGAAGTCCGCGAGGCTGCCTGGATCGGTTTCCCCATCAAAATGAATGAAACCGTGTTCTCCCTGTTCAGCGGTGCCAACGGTTCCGTGATCATTTCCGCACTCATCGCCATGGTCCCGATCTCCCTGGCCACGATGATGGAGCACATCGGCGACATCTGCGCCATCTCCTCCACCGTCGGTGCCAACTTCGTGGAAAATCCTGGTCTGCACCGCACCCTGCTCGGTGACGGTCTTGCCACCACCCTCGCTGCTCTCTTCGGCGCTCCTGCCAACACCACCTACGGCGAAAACACCGGCGTTCTGGCCCTGACGAAGGTCTATGATCCCAAGGTCATCCGCATTGCTGCCTGCATCGCTGCCGTCCTGTCCTTCTGCCCGAAGTTTTCTGCCCTTGTTCACTGCATGCCCACAGCCACTATCGGCGGTGTCTCCCTGATCCTCTATGGTATGATTTCTGCTGTCGGCGTACGCAACGTGGTGGAAAACCAGGTGGACTTCACCAAGAGCCGCAACGTCATCATTGCTGCTCTGATCATGTCCCTGTCCCTGGGCATTTCCTTCTCTGCTGCCGGTTCCATCTCTTTCATGGTGGGCTCCGTGAACATCTCCCTCTCCGGTCTGGCAGTGGCTTCCATCGTGGGCGTTCTTCTCAATGCCATCCTGCCCGGAAACGATTATGTCTTCGGCAAGAACACGACCGGCGATACCTCCATGGACCTGGGTCGCGTGTAATTCCATTTCATTCAGAGCATTTCTGCCCGGCTTCGGCCGGGCTTTTTCGCGTCCGCCAAGTTTGACATGTGGTGTGGACTGTGTTACACTTTCCGTCACAGGGAAATGGGGTGAGTCGGTGCGGTGTGTCTTCTTTGAGGATGCGAAATTCCGTGTCCTTGAGGAATCATATCTTGGAGCGATCCGGCTGGAACGCAGGTCGGAGTCTTTTTTTGTCCTGTCTGTTCCGGAAGGCGCACCTTCCGATGCCCCCGAACAGTACCTTCAGGGCAGAAGCGAGGCCCGGAAGGCAGCACCGTGCGTTCTGGGAAAGCCGCTTCCTCCGCTTCCGAGGGCAGACCTGCGTGTTTTCTGCCGGGAAGCACTGGAAGCCCATATCCTCGCGCGTCTTCCCGAGCTCATGGAACAAAGCGGCGTGAGCAGCTGCAGCTGGTCCCTGGACTGTCCGAACGGGGTCTGGGGAACGTGCCTGCAGGAGAAAAAGCTGATCCGGCTCAACAAGGCCCTGTGCTGGATGCCGCCGGATGTGGTGGATGAATGCATTCTGCATGAACTGAACCATTTCGCGGTTCCGGACCATGCGCCTGCTTTCTGGCAGCGCATGACGGACATGATGCCTGCATGGCCTTATGAGGAAGGCATTCTGCGGACACGGAGGGAAGGCGCAAGGCATGTATATCCGGTATGAAGGGTATCTCATCCGGGTGGTCCACAGGAGCAATGCCCGGAGGCTTTCCCTGACGAGCCACAGAGGTGCGGAGGGACTGACCATGACGGTGCCGCTCTGGGCACGTCAGCGGGATGTGGAGCAGTTTCTGAAGGAAAACCTTCCCTGGATCCGCGCACACGCGGTCAGCGACGCCGCCTGGCATCCGTCGTATGCACCTGGAGAAATCCATCCGTGTCTGGGCAGCCGTGTCATCCTGGGGGAAGGCGGTGTGCCGAGCGGGGAGGCGTTTCTCCGATGGCGTCAGGCTTGCCTGGAAGACCTCATCGCCCGTCTGCTCCCGGTCTGGGAGGAAAAAATGCAGGTCCGGGTGCATACGCTGCGCTTCCGGGATACCCGGAGCCAGTGGGGCTCCTGTCAGACGGCAACCCGAACGATTACCCTGGCCGTCAACCTCGGAAAGGTTCCCCGGGAATGCGTGGAATATATCCTGGTGCATGAACTCTGTCACCTGCACCATCCGGATCATTCCCCGGCATTCCATGCGGAAATGACCGCGCTGCTTCCTGACTGGAAGGCGCGGAAAGCCGCACTCCGTTCCTTTGACTTCAGTGCATGTCCCGGAGAACGTGCGCCGGAGAATTCACAATGAAATGAAGGTCAGCACCAACCCATGCTTCAGCAGCTTAAAGACCGGAAAAAAGAAGTGTTTTTCTCGTATCTCATGATCGTGATAGGCTGTGTGATCGGCGGCATTGCCTACCCGCTGTTTCTGACCCCCTGCGGCATCGCCCCTGGCGGCCTGACCGGCGTGGGCATGATTTTCCACCATCTCTTCGGATGGCCTGTCGGTACGGTCAGTCTTCTGCTGAATGTGCCGCTGTTTATCCTGAGCTACCGGCAGATGGGACCTGTGTTTGCGTTCCGGAGCCTTGTGGCCATGACGCTGTTCTCCCTGTCCATCGATATTCTTCCGGTGGGTCCCATGACGACGGATCCGCTTCTGGCAACGCTGTTCGGAGGTGTCCTGCTGGGTATGGGCCTGGGCATCATCATGCGGGCAGGAGCCACCACGGGCGGCACGGACATGCTGGCCCGTCTGATCCATAAGAAGATCAGCTTTCTCTCCGTCGGCGTCCTGCTTTTTTCCATGGACTGCATTGTCATTCTTGCGGCAGCCGTGTTCATCGGGGCCAACGAGGCGCTTTACGCAATTATTGACATCTATGTCTCTTCCAGACTGATTGATGTGGTCCTCATCGGCATGACGGCGGACAAGGCCTGCTTCATCATTTCAGAAGCATGGGAAAAGGTGGCCCAGAGAATTCTGAATGATATGGGCCGCGGTGCCACGCTGCTCAAGGGCCGAGGCGCGTGGTCACGGGAGGACCGTCCGGTCATCATGAGCGTGGTCTCGAGAAACGAGCTCAGCACGATCAAAAAGATTGTGCAGGAAGAAGACGAAAGCGCCTTCATGTTTGTGACGGAGGCGTATGAAGCCCTCGGGGAAGGTTTCTCCAGCCTGAAAGAAGAAAAATAAACGGGAAGGCGGCCTGCCTTCCTGTCCATGAAAAAGCAGAAAGGATGAATGACTGATGAAAAGAAGACTCCTTGTCCTTGTTCTGGCGGTATTGCTGCTCATAACGGTCCAGGTCTCTGCCGACACCGTAAAAACCATCCGTGTGACGGGTACAGCCACTGTCAGTGTGGGTGCAGACCGTGCGGTGATCAGCGTAGGTGTCCGGAACACGGCGCCAGTGGCTGCCGAAGCCTCTGCAAAGAATGCCGAGACCGTGGAAGCACTCAAGGCCGCTCTGACAGAGGCTGGCATTCAGGAAAGCGATATCACCACTTCCTATTATTATGTGAACCCGGTTTATGATTATTCGTCCACTGGGACCGAGACCCTTACAGGCTATCAGGTCTGCCATACGCTGTCCGTGATGGTCCGGAAACTGGAAAGGACCGGGGATCTGATTGATCTGGCCCTGTCTTCCGGTGCGAACACCTGTGACGGCGTCACCTTCGAATCCTCCCAGGCCGCTGCTGCCTACGATCAGGCCGTGATCCAGGCTCTGAAGGAAGGCCGCAGAAAAGCAGAACTGATTGCACTTGGCAACGGAAAAATCCTCGGGGAACTGCTGGGCATTGAGGAAAACTATGGTTCCTATGGTTCCGTGGCCTTTACCAAGTCGGCGGTGGCTTCCGACATGGCCCGGGGAACCGATATCGCCCCCGAAAGCCTGGACTTTTCTGCAACGGTTACGATGACTTTTGCCTTCCAGTAATTCCGGAGGGTACCGTCCCGGATAAAAACTCAGGGGTATGTCTTTGCGTGCAGAAAAGAATATGTTATAATCAAAGGAGAAACAGCTGATACATAGACGCGTCAGCTGAATTTCGGACAACAAAAGGAGGAATAACCAATGAAAAAGTTTCTTGCCCTTCTCCTGTCCCTGGCACTGTGCATGACAGCTTTTGCTGCTCTGGCAGAGGATATGCGCGTTGCAATGATCACCGACTACGGTGACATCACCGACCAGTCCTTCAACCAGACCACCTATGAGGCTGCCAAGGCCTACTGCGAAGCCAACGGTGTGGACTTCACCTACTACAAGCCCGCCGGTGACTCCACCGCTGAGCGTGTTGCCATGGTCGAGAAGGCTGTTGACGAAGATTACAACGTTCTCGTGCTGCCCGGCTATGCTTTCGGCGAGACCATCGCTGAAGTGCAGGGTGAATATCCGGACACCAAGTTCATCGCTCTGGACGTGAGCGCTTTCGATCTTGGCGACGGCGTTGAACCTGCTGCCAACGTGTACTGCGCTGTGTATCAGGAAGAACTCTGCGGCTACATGGCTGGTTATGCAGCTGTGAAGCTGGGCTACACCCATCTGGGCTTCCTGGGCGGCATGGCCGTTCCCGCTGTTGTCCGCTATGGCTTCGGTTTCGTGCAGGGCGCTGACGCTGCCGCTGTCGAACTGGGCAAGGCTGGCGACGTGACCATCGAATATGTGTATGGCAACCAGTTCTATGGCGATGCCGACATCACTGCTTACATGGATAACTGGTATCAGACCATGGGCGTGCAGGTCGTGTTTGCCTGCGGCGGCGGCATTTATTCTTCCGCTGCTGAAGCTGCTGCCAAGGTTGAAGGCGCCAAGGTTATCGGCGTTGACGTTGACCAGGCTGCCATCATCGACGGACAGTACGGCGCAGGCCTGACTGTGACCAGTGCCATGAAGGGTCTGGCTGCCACCGTCAACACCATGCTGTCTGAAGTTGCTGCCGGCAACTGGGCAAACTATGGCGGACAGGTTGCAACCCTGGGCCTGGTTGGCACCGATCCTGTGGCCAACTATGTGCAGATCGCTCCTTCCACCCAGTTTGCTGACGGCTTCACTGCAGACGACTATGCCGCTCTCGTAGGCAAGATGTTCAACGGCGAAGTCACCGTCTCCAATGCGATCGATGCAATGCCCGCCACCACCGTTACCGTGAATGACCGCGGTGCTGTGAAGTAATCGCATGTCCCGGAGGGTTCCCCTCCGGGCTTTTGACAAAAGCCCCTGTTTTACCTTCGACGGCGAAGCGGGGGTTTTTGTCAGAATTTGCAGACCGGCTCTGCCGGATCAACTAAAGGAGGGCTGCGAATTGGGAAGCGAATATGCTATTGAGATGCTGAATATCACCAAACGCTTTCCCGGCATTATTGCCAACGACAACATCACCCTGCAGCTGAAAAAGGGTGAAATCCATGCACTGCTGGGTGAAAACGGCGCCGGCAAGTCCACCCTGATGAGTGTGCTTTTCGGACTGTATCAGCCCGAGGAAGGCGTCATCAAGAAAGACGGCCAGGTTGTGAAAATCAACGACCCGAATGATGCAAACGCCTTGGGCATCGGCATGGTTCATCAGCACTTCAAGCTGGTGGAATGCTTTACGGTCCTGGACAACATCATTCTCGGCGTGGAACCGACCAGCAAGTTCGGCCTGCTCAAGAAGGATGAAGCGCGCAAGCGTGTCGTGGAGCTCTCCGAACGTTATGGCCTCCAGGTGGATCCGGATGCAAAGATTTCGGATATCACCGTCGGTATGCAGCAGCGCACAGAAATCCTGAAGATGCTGTACCGTGATAATGAAATCCTGATCTTTGATGAACCCACCGCCGTTCTGACACCCCAGGAAATCGATGAACTCATGGAGATCATGCGGAACCTGCGCGCTGAAGGCAAATCCATTCTGTTCATCAGCCACAAGCTGGCGGAAATCATGGCCGTTGCAGACCGCTGCTCCGTGCTCCGTAAGGGCAAGTATATCGGCACGGTCAATACGGCCGATGTGACGATGGAAGAACTGTCGGCCATGATGGTCGGCCGCAATGTCAACTTCCATGTCGAAAAGAAGGAAAGTCATCCTGGCGATGTGATTCTCCATGTGGAGAACATGAGTGTAGCCAGCCGCATGCATCACAAGGATGCCGTCCGGCATGTCTCCTTCGACGTCCATGCCGGTGAGATCGTGTGTATCGCTGGTATTGACGGCAACGGCCAGACAGAACTGGTCTATGGCATCACAGGTCTTGAACCTCTCTCCGAGGGCAAACTGGTTCTGATGGGGAAGGACATCACCAAGGCTCCGATCCGGGCACGCAGTGTTTCCGGCATGAGTCATATTCCGGAAGACCGGCATAAGCACGGTCTGGTGTTGGACTTTTCGCTTGAGGATGACATGGTGCTCCAGCGTTATTTTGAGAGGGATTTCACCAGCCCGATGGGCTTCCTGAGGAGAAACAGCATCCGCCAATATTCCGACCGCCTGATTGAACAGTATGATATCCGGTCCGGTCAGGGCTCCGTCACCAAGACCCGCTCCATGTCCGGCGGCAATCAGCAGAAAGCGATCATTGCCAGAGAAATCGACAAGGATCCGAGCCTGCTCGTTGCGGTTCAGCCAACCCGCGGCCTGGACGTCGGTGCCATCGAGTATATCCACCGTCAGATTGTGGCCCAGCGCGATGCCGGAAAGGCCGTGCTGCTGGTCTCCCTGGAAATGGATGAAGTTCTGGATGTCTCCGACCGCATTCTGGTGATGTATGAAGGCGAAATCGTCGGTGAACTCGATCCCAAGAAGACGACACCCGAAGAAATGGGTCTTTATATGGCCGGTGCCAAGAGAGATACCGAAAGGAAGGAGGGCTGATTATGCAGAAAGTACGTACACCCCTTCTGAGAAAACCGGGCGTCCAGACGTTGCTGGCTTCGCTCGTGTGTATCCTCCTGGGCCTGCTGATCGGCTATATTGCCCTGCTGCTGATTAACCCTGCCGGCGCAGGCGAGGCCATCATGGCCATTGTCAAAAACTTCTGGACTTATTCCAAGCCCGCCACACAGGTCAAGAACCTGGGCATGACGCTCGTCAAGACCGCGCCGCTTCTCATGTGCAGCCTTTCCGTGCTCTTTGCCTACAAGGTCGGCCTGTTCAATATCGGTGCTGCCGGTCAGTATGTGGCCGGGGCCGGCGCGTGCATCTACTGCGCCATCGCCCTGGGCTGGGGCTGGCTCCCTTGCATGATCGCTTCGATCCTGGCGGGTGCCCTTGTGGGTTCCATCTCCGGCATCCTCAAGGCCTACCGCAACGTCAACGAGGTCATTTCCTGCATCATGCTCAACTGGATCACCCTGTACCTGGTCAACACGCTTCTTGCCAACGTCAAGGAGCCGACCTCCAACTATACCTATGCGATTTCCAAACATCTGGTGATGGTGGACGGCGCGGCCACCACCGTGGCCAACCCCGGTGCGATCATGCCCTCCCTGGGCCTGGAAAACCTGTTCAACAAGAACAAGTATGTCGGCCTGGCCCTCCCGCTGGCGATCCTGCTGGCCATCGGCGTCTGGGTTGTTCTCAACAAGACCCGCCTGGGCTATGAACTCCGGGCCACCGGTCTGAA
>JAEEGL010726195.1_pt1 | contig 12589 bp, 7 predicted proteins | sample 9134231 | NCBI WGS metagenome assembly JAEEGL01 (sample SAMN16246548, study PRJNA631951) | gut metagenome | biome: gut microbiome; feature: rumen; material: fiber-attached | host: Bos | place: Iran: Karaj | collected 2018-10
TATGCACACGGAACGTCTTAAATAAGGCCTGAACCTTTGGGCTGTTCCTGTCCAGACGACAATCGGGGGTTAACATATCCGGGGGCAGAATACCATCCAGCGTCGAGGGGAATTCTATTCCACACGGGATAGTCCTATTAGTGATGCTGTCCAGCAACATATTTCTGGAAAGGGCTTCGTAAAGGGTATAGTCTGTCCCATTCACCGTAACATGGTTTTCGTTGTACATATCATGTACAAAATCCTTTCCCTCGAAGCCCCCTAACTGTTTTTTAGAGAAAGCACCGGGTAAAATAAAAAACGTATCAAAAGAGGACTTAAATAATTCCTGATGCGAGCAGAAGTGTTCGTAAAATGCGGCTATGTCCAAAGGGCCTTCACCAGAGAAAACCGACCGCAAGCGTACCGCCTGACGGAACCACTCGGGTGCCTCTGTCTCGTACCATTTGGTGAAGTGGAACGGCACAGATGCTGACTGCGAAGTACCCCAGAAAGTAGAGTAGCCATCAGATGCAAGCGCTACTCCATGCCGGCGCATTACTTCAAGTGCCGCCACTACGCAATCTGCCATCTGTTGCATCTGAATTAACGGTGAGCCGCAGGATTCAGCCTCACGACCGTAGTTGATGCCCCATGGCTGGAAGTCCGGTTCGATGACAGCAGAATTCCATAAGGAGCGCAACGGCATGAACATCATGCTCTCGGATGGAGCCCAGTCGAACCACAAGAATGCCTGATGCGAGTGCAAGGAGAGGGTCTTTACATGGTGAGGAATGCCGGTGGCGGTATTGTTAGGGAAGGTTACACGGCCAGACATGACAAGGTCGCGTCCGTCCACGGCACGACTGTGATAACTGAATGTATAACTCTCGAACTGCCAGCGACGGCTGCCGTCGGGATTGGTGCCTGCCTCTTTTTCAAACATCCGGTCAAGTGTTGGCAGATGGCTCTGCATCTTTGTCATGGCAAGACTCTTTGCAATGGGAACAATCTGCGGAGCTACAGAATCCATGATATACTCGAACGACGGTGAACCCAAATGCTCTAAGAATTCCTCGGGTGTATATGCCTCGGACTTCAGCACGCGATCCAACGTCTGGTTGCTGACTTGGTCGCCCCCGGCGGGCAGCACATTGTAACTGTCCGGGGTTTCGTAATCCTTGCATGCTATGAACTGCAATATGATGAGCACCACAAGCAAACTACGCAATGCAGAGAAAAGCCTCTTTTTTAGAGGGAGAGGCCTCTGCCACCTGAAAATACCATTACAGGCCATCATATATATTTTGTTATTTAGTTACTTTCTCGAATGCGTCTGCAGTAGTTGGCGAGGTGACTTCATAGTACATTGCAAGGAGATAAGATACAAAATGATTGTACTGGATTCCGATTGTATTATATACAAGGGAATTAGTCGTTTTCAGTGGTATATTAGCGCAATGGACATTGGGATTCTTGCCATTGTCACTAATCATGGCAGCATAGGAAATGAGGTCTTCCTGAGTAAAGTACTCATCCTCTTTATGCTGGCAGAGGTATATAGGCAGCTTAGGGTTAAAGTCGCCATAATCATTTATCAGATGAAAGGCATCTACCAAGGCTTTTACTTTAGGACTCGACATATCCATCTTGCCGTCGGGCGTCAGCATATCGGGGGCTGCAAGGTCGGTAAGAGACCAGTCGGAAATCGGGCCGCTTAAGTTAGTAATGTTGGGATAGCCCGTAATTCTGGTCATGTACTGGTATGCAGTCATTTTTTTACCGTCAACTTCTAACATCTCGGTCAGGGCACGATTGGACATGAAATCGCTCATCTCATATCCTCCCCGTTGAGAAGGCTTCAAGCATGTCACTCCCACAATTATATCACGGAATGCCTCCGAGCACCTGGACTCAGGAACAGTGAGGTACATGGGTTCTGCATCAGCATAATTCCTGATGTTCGTAACAATAAATGAAGACCGCAGCCGCACTGCCTTACGGAACCAGCCAGGCGCATCTGTTTCGTAATACTTCTGGAAATGTGCCGTCGTAGCTGCTGTCTGCGAACCTCCCCAGTTTTCGGCGTAACCTTCAGGAGCAAGTTTTACATCATGCTGACGCATCACCTCCAAGGCTGCAGTCACACAGTCGGCCAACTGGAGCATCGTAACCTTCGGGGCATATTGTGAAAACTTATGCTTTCCTTCGTCAACGCCATATCCCTGAAAGTCAGGTTCGATAACAGCTGAATTGAAGAAAGAACGCAGCATCATGATGTCGAGATTCTCGGAGGGTACCCATGCCTTTCCCGGTATCGCCGGATGCGTAAAGAGTGAAAGACTCTCCACCTCATGGCCGACTCCCGCAACCGTGTTGTTAGGGAAAGTAACACGACCGGAAAACTCCGTATCTGCCCCATCACAGGATTTACTCATATAAGTGAAGACATAGCTCTCCATCTGCCATTGGCGCCGGTTATTGTTGCCGCTACCTACCTCAAGCATAAACAGCGCATCGAGAGCCAGAAGACGGGGCGCGAATTTTACGCGCATGCTTGTCTCGACTAAAGGATGTAAATCCGGGGCCAATTCGTGAAGATTCTTGAACTGCTCTGCCGGCGTCACTGCATCCATGAACTCGTCCGGTGTATAACGCTCACTTTTAATGACACTTATCAACTTGCCCCTGTCCTTACCTTTGGACGAGAGCGTGTCATCGTCGTTGGAGCAGGCTGTTGTAAACAGCAACAGGACAGCAACTATCCCATAAAAATAACTATTCTTATTCATCGTTTTATGCTTTATTATCAGATTTATATATAGTATCAGCGACATCACTTGATTTGAAAAACAGGGAATAGAGAACGGGTATGAATATGAGCACAATGACGGTTCCTGCCAACAAGCCTCCCATGATGACGGAAGCCATAGAAGCAAACATATCATCGAAAAGCAGGGGCACCATACCGAATATGGTTGTCAATGAGGCCATGACAACAGGACGCATACGCGATTTAGATGCTTCGATGATGGCCGAGGTATGGCCCTGACCCGTTTCAAGCTGTAAGCGAATCTCGTCGACAAGCACAATACCGTTCTTCAGCATCATACCCACGAGACCGAGTGTGCCGACAATGGCCACGAAGTTAAAGGTGTTGCCTGTAAGCAGAATAACGGGAATGATACCTACAAAGACAAAGGGAATGCAGATAAACAGCAGAAGAGATGTACGGAACCGACGGGTAATGGCAACGAGAATACAAACCATAAGCAGCACAACAAGCGGATAACTTGAGAAGAGATTCTTCATTGAGAGGTCGGAAGCATACTTCTCGCCTCCCCAACGGATGGAATATCCATCGGGCAAATCCCACTTATCGACTATTTCTGCAAGTGAAGCCCGGGCATCCTCGGCAAGATATCCCTTGGCGGGATTACCCAAAATGCTATGAACACGTTCACCATCGTAGTGCGAGACAACGGGATCTTCCCATTGTACTTTGACGGCATCTCCAATCTCGCGCAACTGGGTGGAATGTGACAGACGGAGCGATGGTACGGCAGCCAGCAGGCTGGACAGGCCCGACTGTCCCTGGGACATCTGCAACTGCGGCAGAAGAGTAGATACCGTAGCACTGCTGAGGTCGGAAAGAGGACTGCCCTGCTGGTCGGTTGTGGTGACATATATATTATGACAGAAAGTGCCGTCGTAATAACGGCCTACCGGCATTCCTTCGGTCGAAGAAAGCAACGACAGTGCCACCTCTGTACGAGAGACACCCTGATTGCGAGCCCTTGGCTGATCGTAGTCGGCAACAAGGGTGGGAATACGAGGTTCCCAGTCGGTGGTTATAGGACTGATGGTTCCCAATTGGCGTGCGACAGTCATGGCAGAGTCGGCAAATTGATGCAGTACCGCAGGATCCGGGCCGCAGAACATCAGTTCGATGGGATAAGACATGAACATGAGGTTGTAGGGCTTGAAAACAAGATAAGCATCAGGGTACTTGGCCGAGAAATAACGCTGCAGGGAATCGATGTGACTGTTGAGTGCACGGGGCGACGTAAAATCGACAATAAGTTCGCCATAGGACAAGGATGGCAAGGGAATAGAGCGTACAAGGTTGTAACGTCCGGGAGAACCGCCAAGGGAAGTGGTGACATGAGTCACATCCGGCATGTTCAACAACTCACGACTGATGCTGTCGAGGTCGGCCTTCACGCGTGTACAATTGTTACCCTCGGGTAACTTATATTCCATATAGAGCTGGTCGTACCCCATATTAGGGAACAACTCTTTCGGCATCAACGGGAAGCAGAGCCCCGTAAGCACCAATAGCAAGGCCATGATACCGACAGTAGCCCAGCGATGGGCTAAAGCATGGTGCAATATCGTGTCGAGCCACTGGTGAGGACGGCTGGAATAGAGCGGAGCAGCAGAATCGTCGTTGGGCGAAGTGTCCTGCTGCGGGATGAGCCATCTGTCAGCCATTATAGGCACGAGCACCAATGCCAGAACCCAGGAAAGCAGAAGAGACACGGAAAGGACGATGAACATATCGCGTACGTAAAGTCCTGTCACATCAGGACTGACATAGATGGGTAAGAAGGCTAAAATGGCAATAAGAGTAGCACCAAGCAGCGGCAGGGCTGTCTGGCGGCCTATGGCAGTAAGCGCCTCGTGACGCGAGATATTCTTGCGTCGTCCCACAAGTATGCCATCGACAATGACAATGGCATTATCCACAAGCATACCCATAGCCAGGATGAACGAACCAAGCGAAACACGTTGCAAAGCACCGTCTGTCTTGTCGAGGATAAACACGGTTCCAAGTACAGTCACCACTAATGTTACTCCCAGGATAAGACCCGAACGGAAATTCATGGAAACCATGAGGAGCAGGACAACAAGAAATACCGACTCCACAAGGTTGATAATGAATGTGTACATGGCATCCTTCACGCGATCGCTCTGGAAGAACACCTTTTCGAACTCTATACCAGCAGGAAAGCGTGTGGCCTTAAGTTCTGCCATCTTCTTCTCAACGCGCGCTCCAACCTTAACAATATCGGAATTCGGTTCGGCAGCAATAAGCAGGCCAAGAGCCTGGGAGCCGTCACGAAGCATTTCTTCACGTACCGGACGTTCGGGCTCCATATAGACATCGGCGATATCGCCCAACCGGAACTTATCGCCACCATGACCACGCAGGACCAGTGAGCGGATATCATCCAAGGAACGGTAACGGTCGTCAACATCCACACGTATGCGATGGTCGCCACTGAGGAAATAGCCGGCATAGACGGTGGCATCCTGCCCGCCGAGCGTTGCCATCACTTCGGCCGGTGTAATATCCATATTGGCAAGACGGTCTTGGTGCAAGGCTATCGTGACACGATGATTCTGCGTTCCATATATCTTGACGGATGCCACATCGTCCAACTTTTGCAGTTCACGACGTATCATCTCTGCAAAAGACTGCAAACGGTCAGCCTCTACCCCATCGCCCTTCAAGGCATAGAACAAGCCTGACATACGGCCGAAATCGTCACGCACCACCAGTTGAGCACCTGACGGAAGAGCAACATCAGCCAAATGGTTACGCATCTGCACCCAAGTGTCCATCAGCTCCTCTGGCGGAACCTCGACATCCTGCGTTACCGTGATGAAACACATGTCGGCATAACTGTAACTCTGGGTATAAAGAATGTGGTCGGTAAGTTTTATGGCATTCTCTAACGGGGCTGTCAGTTCCAGCTCGACCTGATGGGCAGAAGCACCCGGATAGATGCCGACAACCACTGCCTGACGAACCACAACCTCTGGATCCTCTAACTTCGGCATACTGTAATATGCTACAAAACCTCCGAGCGTCAGGATAAATACAAGCAACAGAACCAAACGCCGGTTGGATAACCCCCATGCAGAAAGATCTATCTTCATATACATTATTATATATATTATAGAGGACTAAAGTATTTTGCCATAGTTCTCTTCCGACGCTTCTACTAAAGGCTTTACCTGCTGGCCGTCGGTAAGTTTGCCGACGCCCGAACTCACCACTGGCTGACCTACACGTAATCCGTCGGTAATGATAACCTGGCCGTCGCTACGGAAGCCATCTACAGTAACAGCTGTCCGGCTGACCGTACCGGTTCCCTTTTCGTAAACATAGACATAAGCCTGACCGCCTTCATTGAATAAGGCGCCGGCAGGAACAAGGATACGGCAGGATGTGCTATCGGTGGAATGAACAATATCGACCATAGCGCTCATACCAGGCGTCACCTCACTGGTATTAGCGGGTAAACGCAAGCGCATCTGGAACATATTGTTCCCGTTCGCCCGCTGAGCCACGCTCGCCAGCGTAAGGGGGAAAGAACGTCCTGGAAGGGCCGCAAAAGTGGCAGTATAGGAAGCCGTAGCATCCTTACGCAGATATTCCGACTCAGGCACGTTGATGACTACCTCTATGTTTCCCGCAGTAAAAAGTCCTATCACTGATAATCCGGGAGCAGCTGACTCGCCGGCAGTGCGAAAGACCTTATCCACATAGCCATCGTAAGGAGCACGAAGCTGGCAGTCGTTTAGCTGGTCACGATGGTTCTTAAGCTTGGCACTGATGCGTTCCAGCCCGGACCGTGCTTTATCGTAGTTATTGTCGGACACCGCGTCGTCCTCGTGCATGGCAATCACACGATCGCATTCAGCTTTTACCTGCCGGTATTCCGACTCGGTTGCAGAAAGCTGTGTGGCATAATCGCGACTGTCGATACGCGCCACCACTTGTCCCTTGCATACGTGATCACCTTCGCGGACATATATCTTCTCGATAGTCCCCATTACCCTGAAAGACAATTCTGTGTTCTCACTGGCCTCTGTCATACCAGGATACTGGGTCTGGCGATTGGCATCTGCACCTGTTGTTTCCACGATATCCACAAGTATGGTTTCTTCCTTATGTGTCTTATTCTTACACCCGTACATTGCGGCAAGCACCAATAGGTACAGAAGCCATGAACTATATTTGTTGAACATATCTAATCTTAAAACGGTTAATAACTAAGATGAAGTCTCCCTGCAGCTTTCTTCCACTTCACTATCTTGATGCTTTGCTGATACTTGGCCTCTACCAAATCGGCGTAGGCCTGTTGCCAGAGTAGCTGAGCGGTGAGCAAATCGGAAAGTGTTTCGAAACCGACACTGTAGGCCTTGTGGCTCATACGCAGATTTTCGGCACACTGTTCCAGACTGTGGCGTCGCATATTGAGTTCCATGTCTGCCTCTTCCACCTCGTTTGCCTTTTGCTGAAGCTCAAGGTTCATCTTCTCGTTCAGACTCTCCTGCTGCAGACGCTGACTGGCCAAGTCCTCCTTTGCAGCCATAATTTTATGCCGGGTTTCTCCAGCATGGAATATAGGCACTTTTAACAAAACACCCGCAGTGAAAACCGGTTTGTGCTTAAGCATCTTATCGCCTATCAGATGGAGTCCGTCATACATACCTGCACTCGCTGTAACACCCAACTGAGGCAACATGGCAGAACGCTCTAACTTCACCTTCTGTTCGGCTATATGGGTTTTCATTTCCAGGAGCTGAGCCTCTGTGCGATTGTCAACAGTTGCATTATGGTCAATGGAAAATATCAGATTATCGTTTTCTGTGCTGACAATATCAATGAGCGAATCAAGAGGCAGGCCGATTGCCTGGCACAGGTTCATTCGTGCCAGACGTATGCCGTTATTTGCTTGTGTCACTCTCAGTTCGGCTTCGCTTTTCTTCACCTGCACTTTCATCACCTCGTTGTTACTGACCATACCATTCTTCTTGGCACTGGCAACATCGCTGGTGAGTCTGGTGAGAAGTGAATCGTATTTCAGGGCAACAGTCTTCATTTCCTTGGCCTTAGTCAAAAGCAAGTAAGCCTCATAGACAGACACGACAGTCTGCTCGCGTGATAGTTTCTCGCCCAGCACAGCCATCTGAGAACCCAGTTTGCCGATCTTGTAGCCTGCCGTAATCTTACCACCCATATAAACCGGTTGGGTCAGGGACAGGCTTGCAAAGAACATATTGCCGGCCTTGAAGTCGATAGCAGGATTGAAGGGTGCCAATCTATTTGCTATATTTCTTGAAATAAGCCGCTGCCAGTAAGGAGTAATTAACTGAGGCAAACGATTGTGTAACTGTTCTCCAATGGTCTGTCCTATGGGCGTAGCAATATCAACTGGCATGTTCATATTCAGCGTGCTGTAGATATCCCCTGCCGAAGCACTGATATTCGGAAAGAAATTTGCCTTCAATGCCTTTTGCTCATGCTCGAATTTAAGTTTCAGATGTTGAGCGGCCTCAATGTCTTTGTTCGACCGCAAGGCCAACTCCAGACAGTTGTCGAGTGTAAGAGCCTGCTGTGCCGGCAACTGCAAGGAGCTGCCGGCAAGCAAGACACAAATGGTAAGAATGGGGCATCTTTGTCTCAGGAATGTTCCCAACATAGGATTAAAGTTTCTTTAGAAGAATTTTCACATGGTTTACCCTAGGAGTATAAGGGAATGGAGTAAACAATTCCCTTTCAGAAAAGAAATTACTCCTCTGCTGCTTAGCCTTTTATCATCCCCAGGATATCTTCAAACGAGAAGCCGAGATTGGAGAGTAAAGATGAGACATCAACCGGCTCATCACCAAAAAGAGGTGAGTTAATAAACATTGCTACAGAATACTTGTTGAGCTCCTCTTGGAAGACAGGCATGAGTGTTACCTCACCAATGTTGTTTCCTGTAAGCATCAGTCCGATCTTAACGTTTTCATTGAATTTGGCAGCTGCTTCTTTGCATACTTCCTCACTGGCCCCCACCTTGTAGATAGCAGTCAAAAGCACACTCTGAGCAATGAGAGCGTTCAGGCTTTTTATCTCTCCTTTGATTTCAGCAGCACCGTTCATGATAGAAACGCTATAATCTGAGGCAAAGTTTACATCGTGCTTAATCATGTTGATTAAAGACAGGTTGTCGGTCACAGTGGATGTCATAACAGCAACCGGACTTATTTCTCCTTCCCTTTGGATGGTTAAAGAAAGGATTGCAGTATGAGCATCTTTATGGTTGTGTCCCAAAGTAACAATAAAACCTTTGACTTTGATCGTACCAGTATGTTCGATGGATTGAGTAGGCAAGAAAGGTAACACTTTCTGCTCGTTTACATTGTTCATAACCTCGATGCTTAGCACATCCTTGCCATCCTTTTTGATAACCAGTTTTCGAGAAGTAATGCCTTTGGCAACACCATCTGTTACATTGCCATTGACAGCCTTAGTCACCCTTACATTGTAAGTGCCTTTGTCGGTAGTATAGTTACATTCGAATGCTAGGGCATCAATGCCTTTGATGTAGCCTTTTCCATCCTGACGGCCGTAACCGTTGACACCTGCAGCTGTCCAGGTCAGCTTCAAAGTCTTAATAACGTCTTCGAAGGTATAAGTGCGCAAGAAGGGCTTAGTCTTGCTGAAGTCGGCATTCATGTGGTTGAGCAACTCCTTGAGGATCTTGGTGAATTTCTTGTGGTCGCACTCATTACCGTCATTGTTGTCATCACCATTACAGCAGTCACAGCCACAATCGCAATTACAACCCTCGTTCAAGGCGCGTGTTAAAGGCTCAACTTCATCGAAGCTGATAGCAGAAAGTTCCTGATCGAGTTGAGCAGAAACGTTGCTGAGCTGCTGAATTGGGTTAACCACCTCAGGTTCGGTCGCAATTTCAGGCACCTCAGCTCCATCATTATTACATGAACTGAAAATAAAAGAACCTGTCGTAAGAACACTTGCAAGAAGCATAAAGGAAATCTTTGTTTTCATAATTGTATTTTATTTGATGTTATTAAATATATTTTGATTATTTATACGTTATGTCAGTTATAAAAAAGACACTTCTTTCAGCCGCCCACCTTCCGGTGCATAGTAGCCGGTAAACTGAGTACGATAGAAGTGACGGTCTGTTTTCCCGACAATGACCGACCTGAGCAAACCATGCCACAAATGATAAGCTTCAATTTTGAGGCCCTGAGGCATAAACTTTTTCATACGCTCGTCCAGACGAAGGATAATCTGTTCTTCGCTCTCGGAGTTGTCGTCTTCTAATACCACGTGTGCCACCAGAGGAGCACCCGTCCGATCTAACGTGCAGGCCAGACTGTCTTTCACAGCCGGATCCTGGCGTAACTCATTGGCAATATCGAAGAGGAATACCTTCTGCCCGTCTGGTGCATCTATATGCAGGGAATAACGTCCGTAGATAAATAGCATACCCCGCTCATCCAGTTCACCATAGTCCTTGGTATGGAACCAACCGTCCTTGAAGGCAGCAGCGTTCGACTCAGGGTCGTTGTAATAACCCGAAGTGAGTGCTGGGGTCTTCACACATATCTGTCCGCGCTGACCATATCCTAACTCTTTACCCTGCTCATCGAATACACCCACTGTGACACCAGGGAAGGCATAACCCACACTGACGGCACGCTTCGAATAGTCCTTGTCGAAGACACCAGGCTGATAGTCAAGCGTTGCTACAGAGAAGGTCTCGGTCAGGCCATAACCGGATGTCAGGGCAATGGGGCTGCCACAATCACGCAGGAGATTATTCATGTGACGCAATGCCTCGGGTGTACAGCCTTCACCTCCCATGACAGGGAAACGGAAGAAACTGAGGTCGGGACGCTTGCCTGCCTGAATGAGTTCCTCGACATACCGGAAGAAGCTCACCCAGTAATGACCCGGAATAAGCGTAATCTGAGGACGCATGGAAAGGATATTCCTGATGAATTGCTTTTGCGACAGACGTGGGTCTATATACACCGTCATGCCACGGAAGAGAGGTGCCAGTACCAGCACGAAATAACCGGTACAGACAAACGGTGGCAACAAGCAATATGCCGATGTCCCCTCCTGGAAAGGGTTACCCGTGAGATTAAAAGCCAAAGCATCCCTGAACATATTTATCATGGCATCGTTGCTCATCCCTATCTGGTGGGCATGCCCCTGTCTCGATGTACCAGAAGAAGAAAAAACATACGAAGCCTTACCGGCTGTGGTTGGCGCTTCCAACGGACCATCATAGTTTCCGAAACGTCGAATGGCTTCGGCTGCAGACATGTACTTCGGCCGGCGGCGACTCTTATAAGTCTTCAGGTAGTTCAGCGGCGAAGCCAGAAGTTTCAATGGGTAGCCCATGGAACGTGTGGCCGAAATAAGAACAACATGTTCAAACTGCTCCTTTGCCAAAGTCTTCGCCAGACTGTTTTCCATACCGTCGAAAACAAAAGCAATACGGCTCTTGCCAACCATGTGCTCCAACGATTCCGGAGTTTCCATCAAGTTAGGAAGTATTGTCACAGCACCTACCATATTGGCTGCCAGCATAATAAAAACAAATTCGGGCAGCGTAGGGCCAAAGATAACAAGTTCGTCGCCTTCGCGCAGACCCATACCTTTAATGACGCGTCCCCACAAATACACTTCCTCTATCAACTGACTGCGACTTATACGACGACCAAAATAAACCAATGCATCATGACGGTTCTGATCGTTCAAAATGCCGCGCTCGATGAATCTCCACAATGTCTCATTGGGGAAATCCTGCGCTAAAATCTCCTCGTATCCTTCGGAATAAAACTGTTTCCATCTCATCTCCTCCGAAGGCAAGCCTGTATTTATCTTTATATCTTCCAATTCTTCTTTTATTTACATTATTATTTCCGGTTAATTCGTTTCATAAATCTTAGCCATATCTTCCGTTTCATCTGTACACAAGGTAATGAGCAACATCATAAATGCCTAGGCTGCATGAAAGAGAAGGCGATAATCCCTACACGATACAACAAGTAACGATATACAAATAATTCAAAAAATGCGATTAGCTTCATGCTATTAGTTCATTGGCTCGTTTTATTTGACGCTGTAAAAATACAACAAAGTTTTTACATTAATTTAATAATGTACATGAAAGAATCTGTTTTTGCTAATTTTGATAGTTTTATTGTTAATTTTGAAAGTTATATTGACTCATTGCCCTGTATTTCCTGACTATTTTCCTTGTGAAAAATAACGGAATATTTATTTTATGTCTTCCCAATCGTCGGTACGGAAAGGACCTACAGGAAGGCCGGAAACGGTCTTGAAGTTGCACTCGGGATTGTCGGCCCACGCATAGCGAACAGCTACAGGATGCGGCACTTCTGGGCATTCCACTACTACACGCCAGATGAACTGACCGTTACCTTCTGTATGGGCTTTGGCCACGTGCCACTGATGGTCGGGACCTGCTACGGTGAAGCCCTTGATATCTGAATTCCCGGCCAACATGTCGTTGCCGAAACCAGGCAGGAAGGAAAGAACGGCCTTCCCGTCGGAAACATTCATCTGAAGATATTCGGGAGCAGAGCAGGCTTCCTCGCGGCCGTAAGTACGGTTAAGGGCCAGCAAAGCCAAACGGCGACCCACTTCTTGCTTATTCTTGGGATGAATATCATTGGCCATACCTATGTCGATATTCACCATCATGCCTACACCATCCAGCTTTTGTGCCTTGCGCTGAGCATCGCGCAGTGCGGCCCA
>JAEEGL010895232.1_pt1 | contig 12589 bp, 10 predicted proteins | sample 9134231 | NCBI WGS metagenome assembly JAEEGL01 (sample SAMN16246548, study PRJNA631951) | gut metagenome | biome: gut microbiome; feature: rumen; material: fiber-attached | host: Bos | place: Iran: Karaj | collected 2018-10
GGTACTGCAATTATGCCGAAACGCGCCTGGTCTATAAACAGTACATCCCAGTTGGAATTGAAGCCGAATCTCAGAACAATCAGAGGAATTATAAGTCCGACAACAGTCTTGATCGGGTTTATAAACCAGCCGAAAACATCTTTGGATGATTCAAGACGCTCGCCCGAAAGATACATCTGGTAGTCGCTCAGCCTTATATTCATATCGCTCTCCGCAACATCGCAGACCGTGATTATCGCGTAAACCAAAAATTCTATCGCAAAAATTGCGATTCCGCAAAGTTCCTGCCTGTCTCTCAGGAAATATACGGCGCTGACGATAAGAAGACATCTGAGCACATTGCATATCTGCTTGAAAATTTTCAGAGTTCTGTATGAAAACTTTCTTATAAAATACGGAGCGGCAAAACTCAGAGGCGTTGACCTGAAGTTGTTGAGCAGTTTCATTACGCCGTAAAGAATGCCCTGCGTATACATACGCATTGAGAAAAAGAACACGATGTTGAAAATGGTAAGCGCGCCGTCGCCGAGCGAATCAATCAGCGATGAGAACATATTCAGCCAGCGGTATTTGTTGTGCATAACCTGTGAAACGCCGTACCAGAAAGAAACCTTTTGTTTCTTTTCGAGAGGGGGCTGAGGAATTCTTTCTTTGATTCCTCGAGTGGCAACGAGTGTAAGGGCTCCGAGCACTATAAACACGGCGGGCAATACATATCTGTAAAGCCGTATGTCGTCAAACGCTATTCCGATAAGAGGAATAATAAGAGTGAAGATGTTTTCAAGCAAATGTGAGAGTTTTACGGGCCAGGTCCTTACCCAAAGCCTTTCCTGAGGATTGGGGCTGATTGTCTGCGTGCAGTTTTCAATAACATTGCCGAAATCAAACATTGAAAACAGCTGGAAAAGTAGATAAGCAATCCACAGTCTCTGGTTTACATCCGGCATCTGCTTTTCGTTAATCGGCATCCAGCCGAGAAGAATTATTACAACGCACTTCTGGAAATAATTGGCAAACAGCGAATACTTGTATCTGCCGTATTTCGGAACAAGTTTTTTCCTCCACAGAATATCTCTCAGGCCGCCGTATGCTCCGATGAAAAACTGCACCCCTATGATTTTGAAGAAACTCATGGTGTTAACGCCTGAAAGACTGTCGATACGGTTCACAAGCCCCATAGGCATTATCTGCGAAACATCAAATATTAGGAATAACAGACCGAAAGCAGCAATTGAGCCGTAAGCAACAAGATATTTTCTCTCGGTCTTTTTATCAAGAATACCGAGATTATCCTTTACAACCCAGCCGAGAATATTCCACAGGTAGTTAAGCGGCATTCCTATCAGGTTTATAATCGAAAACGCAACATAGGGCAGCCTGTAATGATACATTATCAGGTAGCAGGATGCCGCAAATGATATGAATTTAAGTGGTGACTGCACGCCGTAGTTCATTGCTACGCCGCCGAATATTGTCAGGTATTCTTTATACGGAACAAACCTGCCTTTGGAAGAATCGGGAACGGACCAGTGCTCTTTGACATCAGCAAAAAAACTTTTTACTTTTGACATCTCAGTTGCCCTCCCTTTCTGCTCCGTAGATTACTTCCACGGTTTTTAGCGATCTTGTACTTTGCTTCGGGAGCCAGCCTTCGCCGGTTTTTACTGAATCTTTATCAGGTGCTCCGAGATATATTGCGTCAACACCAAGGCAGCCGAAAAAAGCGTGGTGGCCGATTGTCTTGACGGATGCCGGAACATATATATACTTTATGCTTTCACAGTATGACAGGCCGTCCGGGCCGATGCTTTCAAGACCGTCGGGGAGGTATATGCTCTCGAGAGACTTGCACTTGAAAAATGACATCTGACCAATAGTCTTTATGCCATCGGGGATATCAATTTTTGTAAGTCTGTCGCAGTAACTGAAGCAGTAAGGGCCGATTTCTGTTACGGTGTCGGGAATTTTATATAACGCTCCGCTTCCGGCAAGTGTGTTTTTGACCTCATCAGTCATATCCTCATCCAGTGCCGGGAAAAAGTCTTCGCTTTTCTTTAAAAATTCGGCGCATGATTTTTCATCCGACGGTGCGGCAACGCCGAGAGCAATGGCAGTACGGTATTCGCTGTTCTTTATCGGGCAGAGAATAATTTTTGTCATATCCTTATTGTAAAGAACGCCGTCAACGGAAGTATATGCCTGGTTTTCCGCATCAACAAATACCGCTTTAAGGTTTGAGCAGTAATAAAAACAGTTATCTTCAAGATTTGTTACATCTTTACCGATAAATATGAAGTCAACGGCCTCATTACAGGTTATTGCATAATTACGCACGGCGGTAATCGGTTTGCCGGTATCTTTACTGCCGTCTTCATTTATACAATAATCAATGGTGAGGATGTTGTCCTTATCTGTTCCACTGAATTCGCTCAGACGCCAGCCGGTATCGACAGTGTCGTAACTGTATTTTTTTTTGCTGAGCGATTTGAAACTGAGCAGTAGCGAAAAACCTATGGCAATAATAAGAAATATTATGAATATTGCCTTTTTGGTTGATGCTTTTCCGAAGAATCCGCCCTTTTTGCTGTCTTCCCATCCCTCGGGAGGCTTTTTGGCAAAAATCGGGTCATAGAGCAAAGATTCATTCTTATTGTTTTCGTCCATCAGACTTATTCTCCTTATCCCGGTTTTTTAAAGCGAACGCATTATTGTTTAATTACTTTTATCTTTATTATTTATTATATCATATGCTTTTTAATCATTTCAATAATAATTATTTCCGGATACCGGAAAAGATATTATGCAAAAACTGTTAAAATAAAATGCTGCTGCTTTGGATTAACCAATGCAGCAGCATATTCTTACAGACTTTTTATCTTATCGATTATCAATGTTATCAGTTTTGCTATCAGTTTGAGAGGCCTTAAAAGAGTGCCGATTATATCGTTTCTGCCGTATAATCTGTATGCGGTATAGCCTCTGTCCTTGCTGTAAACCAACTGATATGTTCTGACCGATAAGGTGCCGTCATCATTTTTTACGCCTATCGTGAGATTGTTTCCTATAAGTGCGGGATAGGGGATGGTAAGCACAAAGCCGTCCATCGAATAATTGGTAATCGGCAGACCGTTAACGAGAACATAGTCAACTTTATCAAATCTGCCGAGGTCAACAGTAATGCCTTCCTTGTCGGTTTCTTCGGGAAGAACGGAAAGAATCTGCCTTACCATATAGTCATATCCTACCTGTGTAGGATGAGTTGCGGTAAAAGTGTTGTCTTTGAAATCGCCGAGAAGCGACCAGTCATTTTCGGTTGCCTGAACTTCGGTGTTTGCAACATCGGCATAAAGCACATTGAACTCTTTTGCCCACTTGAGATATTGGTTATTCATCTTTGCGGTAAGGCCCGAGAAAAGCGAACCGAGCGGAACTACTGTTTCGTCTGTTAGAGTCATCTCGTTAAGCAGGTTGAAAGAACCGACCATAACTATTGTTGCGTCGGGATTAAGTTCCTGAATCTTTTTAATAAGATAAGGATAAAACTCTTTCCAGTAATCAAAGCCGAAATTGATTTCCTTGATTGCGCCTGCCACGAGGTCTGCGATTGCATCGGGGCTGCTCAGGTCAAAACTTGCGCCGCCTACAAGACTTCCGCCGTTTGAAGCAATTCTGTAAACGCGGTAGAAAACATCGCACATACCGAGTTCAACTGTAATCAGATCGGCTTTTTCTATAACTTCGATTATATTGCCGCATTTTCCGCATTCGCCTTCAACATATACTTCGCCCTCTCTTGTGCCGTCGAAAGAGCCTTCATAGCCGAAGTATCTGAGCATTTCGTCATAATACTGATAGTCAAGAGCAGTGTCAGTGAAGTTATCTTCAATGCCCAGCAGGTCCATAACCATCGCTACCGTCATACCGGGGTAGCAGAGCGGCCAGAAGTTACCGCTGCTGTCGGTCATATCATCGGGTGCGTTGCAGCCGACAGCCTGTGAAATCTGATTGGGCACAGCGCCGATAACATTGCGCAGAAAATACATATCATACTGTCCGCCTTCATATTCATCGTTGTTGATATAAAAACCGTCTGCGCCGCAGCCTCTGAAAAGGCTGTCGCCGATTGCGAGGTAGCCGCCTTCATTACCGTATTGCTTAACTGTATCTGCCGTTGCCGCTGATGCGATACAGGCGAAACAGGATATTGTTAAAATGACACAGAGAATGATTGATATTGTTTTTTTCATACTATTGCCTCCGTCAGATTTGGTTCTTTTGTATTTTGCTGAGGAAAAATTCTCTTTTTTCTTCATTGTCAAGTGAGTGAACGGGCTTTATCTGCGCCGGTGAAGCACCGAGTGAAATACACCTCTGCGCCCACTGATTATGAGTGCCGGGAATTTGCTTTTCTATGCTGAGTTTTCCGATAAATCCCTTTTCTCTTTGTGAAAGATAACGCTTGTTGCACTGCCCCATAAAGTTTTCGATTTCATCAATATAACCGTCGAGGTTAAGATTTACCTCGTCTTCATAAAGGAAAACATATCTTCCCGGTACAACGCTGTCATCCTGATAAAACAGCCAGTCTTCAATATTTATGCCGTGCGCTTCCGAAATCATTTCCACTGTTGTGCGAGCATCTTCCTCGCTGAATTTTTCGCCGGCTATATTAAACATCTGCCCTTTGCGGAATACGAACGATATCAGAGGGCATTTGTTCCTGAATCCTGTAACCTCGAGTACGTCTTTAAGACGATATCGGTAGAGTCCTGCCTGACTTGTTATAAGTATTTCGTATTTTTCGCCTTTTTCAAGTTCTCCGACTCCGAGAATTGTTTCGCTTTCATCGCCGTATTTTATAAATTCGTAATAACAGCTGTCGGTAAGAAGCTGCATATCGGTGCTCTCAAGTTCCGGGCAGGCCGCCACAAGCGCTTCGGATGCGCCGTAAATTGAAAAGTCAAGAGGGATATCTTTTGAAAGCGAGCGGATATATTCGGCTGACGGCTTGAATGACGCGTTGCCTATACTGCTTATTACAGTCATATTCGGCCAGATTCTTTTAAAGAGAGTATCGTCAAAGCCTTTTTCAAACTGGGCGCGTAAATATTTTGCTCTTTCGGGCATCGGTTTAATGCGTTTTAAAAGATATTTGCGAAGCTCAGGCTTTATTTTTATGCTTTCGTCAATGCTTCCTTTTTCAATGTCATCAACGATAATCTGCCAATTATTTTTAAGATAAGCAACCTGACTTACATTTATGCTGTAAAAAACTGAAAAAATGAAAGACGCGTCTTCATCCTGTAAAGCAAAACGGTAAAGATTATATACATAATCACCGTCATGAACATCAAACAGTTTTCTGCCGGGTACGGTAAGAATATACGGATAAAACCTGCCGTATTGCCTTGCTCCGATTTCTGCAATGTTGCTGCATATCCTGCCATCCGGAAGAGTTTCGTTGGTTGCCGGTGAAAGAAAAATACCTCTGCCGGATTTATATTTCAGGCCTTGACTTTCAAGATGTCCGGCGCCAAGAGCGAGCGCTCTGGTCCAGGTGTAATTGACATAGGCCTTTAATGATGCTGCTGTTGCCGGTATATATTTCGGAACACCCGTTGAACCGGAAGTTCTTGAAAAACCGAGAACAGGGGATGAAACAAGCACATTTTTTTCGCCGTTTTTAATTCGCTCGATGAACGGCGCAAAATCTTCATAACCGTTTATCGGCACATACTCTCTGAAATCTTCGGGAGACTTGATTTTATCGAAATTATTTAGTTTACCGTATTCGGTGCATTTATTTTTCTTTATGATTCTTTTGAGCAGATTTATGTTTTCGGCTTCCGGGTCAAATGAAGCCTTTTCCAGATGCCGCAAAGCGGCTTTGCCTTTTGCGACCATTATTTTCATAGCAAATCTGCTGACGGTTTTATTAAACATTATAAATTGCCTCGGGAAGTGTTATCAAAATTATTTTATAATATTATACTTTACACTCAGGAAAAAATCAACTTCTAAAGAAATTGAATAAATGAAAACGGCCCGAGTGGCGAGACGCGTCGTCACGGGCATCGTTTAATCGTTTCCGTGACTTGAAAAAAACTGTCTTCACGAAAACTCATCCGCTTCGCCGTTTCTCCTTTCCCCAAAAAGTCTTTTGGACTTTTCGGGGGCCCCGATTATAATAAAAGTGAGTTCTGCGCTCGCGCTTGAAAAATAAAACCTGCAGAGATTAATCTCTACAGGCTTTTATGGTCCGAGTGGCGAGACTTGCCCGCTTAACGGTGCTGTCGCACCTACGGCACGCACGCGGGCGCCGAAACAATCCACCGGATTGTTTCTTTCGCTTCGCTCACGCCCTGTTCAAGTCTCGCTTGCTTTCAAATGATAAGAGAGCCCAATGCAAAAGCATTGGACTCTTTTATGGTCCGAGTGGCGAGACTTGAACTCACGGCCTCTTGACCCCCAGTCAAGCGCGCTCCCAACTGCGCCACACCCGGATATTTGATTGTTGCCGTTTCGACAGCAAGAGAATTATATCATATTATTATTAAAAGTCAAGAAAAAAATTTGCGCGATCGGTTTACACTTTTATCGGTATTCAATAGAGTTTAAGTATAATTGCTTGAACAGTAATTCTTCCGGTGATATAATTTTAACAAAGATTACTTATGTAATGCGAGAGTATATAATATGAATAAAGCAATTGTTATCGGATGCCCGGGCAGCGGAAAAAGCGTATTTTCACGGGCATTGCACGAAATCACAAGTCTGCCGCTATATCATCTTGATATGATTTACTGGCGTGAAGATAAGACTGTTATTTCACGCGAGGAACTGATTGAGAAAATCAAAGAAATCGGCGAAAACGATAAATGGATAATTGACGGCAACTACGGCGCTACTATGGAACTGCGTATGTCTCTGTGTGACACAATCTTTTTTCTGGATTATCCGTCAAATGTCTGCCTCGAAGGAATAATTGCAAGGCGAGGCGCTCACCGGGCTGATATGCCGTGGGCTGATCCGGATGAACCTGACGGGGAATTTGTTGATTTTGTTAAAAACTATAATTCGCAAAACCGACCGCATGTTCTTAAAAGAATTGAAAAGTATTCAGACAAAGACATTCATATTTTCAAAAGCAGAGAAGAAGCCGACGGTTTTCTTGATACTTTAAGAGAATCAAACGGATCAATTAAAGTATAATTATGAAAAACATTATTGTTCACCCTATACCTCCGGTATATGACAAAAACTCAAAAGTGCTTATTCTCGGCTCATTTCCGTCTGTAAAATCGAGAGAAAGCAATTTCTTTTACGGTCACCCTCAGAACAGATTCTGGCGAGTGGTGGCATCTGTTTTCGGCGAAAATGCGCCGGAGACCGTTGAAGAGAAGAAGAAAATGCTTCTCAAAAATAATGTCGCCGTATGGGATGTGATTCATTCCTGTGAAATCAGCGGCTCGGCGGACAGCAGCATTAAAAACGTTGTGCCGAATGACATCGGCTTTATTATTGGTGAGAGCAGAATTGACAGAATATTTACCAACGGTAAAAAGGCCGATGACCTTTACGGAAAGTATATTGAAGAAAAAACCGGAATCAAAGCAATCTGCCTTCCGTCAACAAGCCCGGCAAATGCCGCCTGGAGCATTGAAAGGTTGATTGAAGAGTGGATGATTATAAAGGAATAAGTGGCTTGGGAATATGAACTTGCCCTTCAGGCAGAACCTTGTTACTCTCCAATCGCTTCGCGTTGAAGTTGCTTTCTATTTGTCTTATATTAAGCTTTAAATTTGCTTGGGGAATAAGAACCTCTCATAATTCAGCCCAAATCAGAGATTTGGTGAATTATGGAGAACTTTGTTACTCGTTTACTTCGTTCACTCGTAATATGGGATTCAGTCGCTTCGCGACGGAATCCCTCTTGTGGCAATCAAAAAAACACACCTGCAAAAGCAGGTGTGCTTTTTTTGGCTGGGGAATAGGGATTCGAACCCCAACAGGCAGAGTCAGAGTCTGCTGTGCTACCGTTACACAATTCCCCAATGGATTTGTTACCTTGATTATTATACACATTTTATCCGATATGTCAATAATAAATATTTCAAATTTTGCCGATTTTTATTTTAATTATAAAAAACTGTGGTAAAAACAGTTTTTATATGCTAAAATTATTATCGTTGTTTATATTGCTTATGCAGTATAATAGTAAAAGGTTTGCGGAGTATATATGAATAAAGTCAACGGTAAAAAAATTGCAACCTGGATAATCGTTCCTTTGATGATTTCCGTCTTTTTGCTTGATATTGTCAGCGTTGTTGCCGGTAATGTATTTGCAAAAAGATTTCCGTTTGAGAAGGAAGATTTTTCATATAAATACGGCGATGACCGTATTCATTTTCTGAATACAGCCAATTCGGACTGTATTCTGATTGAAAGCAACGGCAGATTCGGTCTTGTTGATTCGGGCGAAGGCACCGGTAACCCCCGCCGTAAACTTCCATATGAAGGCTATACACAGCAGGTGATTGATTATCTGAAAAAAGTTGCGGCAGATGACAGCGGAAAAGCGCATCTCGATTTTGTGCTTGCAACACATTATCATTATGACCATGTCGGCTCATTTGATGCTATAATCAACTGCGATGATATTTTAATCGACACGGCATATTTCAAGAAATACGATCCTTCTATGGATACAAAACTTGAATCAACCGACTGGGGTCTGCCCAGAGTTTATGAAACGATAATCAAGGATGTAAAAAACAAAGAAATCAATCTTGTTCAGGATATTCCCGAAAGAATTGAATTCGGCGATTTTACTCTTGAACTCTTCAACACCGTTAACTACGATGACTTAAAAGGCATCGGAGAAAACTCTGCGAGCATCGGTATAAAAGTAATCAAAGGCACAAAAAGTGCTTTTCTTGCAGCCGATATCACTTCAGAATCCGGTCTTGAAGAAAAACTCGGAGACGGCATAGGTCATGTTGATTTGCTTAAAATAGGGCATCACGGCTATTACGGCTCATCATCTATGTCTTTCCTTGATAAACTGACTCCTGAAGTTGCTGTTGTCACAAATTATCAGGGCAAGGTTTATCCGAATGTAAAATGGAATCTGACCATGCACGCACACATACCGTTTTACGGCACTTACGATAATAACGGCATCATCGCTGCTTTTACCGATGATAACAATATAGTTTTCACTAATGATATTCACTGAAAAGGAGAAATACAATGAGTATACAGACAAGAAAACCTGCACCGGGCGATATAGTTGCGGTTATTTCAACATCTATGGGCGATATCGAGGTGCTTCTCTTCCCCGATGCCGCTCCCAAAGCTGTTGATAACTTTATCAGTCTTGCGAACAGAGGCTATTATAACGGAGTCATTTTTCACAGAGTTATACCTGATTTTATGATTCAGGGCGGCGATCCGACAGGCACCGGCTCGGGCGGCGAGAGTATCTGGGGTATGCCTTTCGAAGACGAGTTTGATAAGGATTATCATAATATCTGCGGCGCTCTTTCTATGGCGAATGCGGGCCGTAACACAAACGGAAGTCAGTTCTTCATTGTGCAAGTTCACTCAGTTAATGGCGAACTGCTTTCACAGATGAAGGAAATGCCCGATTATTTCCCTGCAGAAACAGTTGAGGATTATGAAAACCTCGGCGGCACGCCGTGGCTCGATTTCAAACACACCGTGTTCGGTCAGGTTTACAGCGGTATGGATGTTGTTGACAGCATTGCCGCGGTCGAAAGAAACTATAACGACAAACCGCTTACCGATGTGGTAATCAATAATGTTTTAATCAATACGGTTGAATAATAAAAATGCTCCCTGTAAATAAAAAAACAGGGAGCGATTTCTTTATAATTTTATTTTTTTTCGGCTTTATAGACATCGGCAACTTCGCTTATTGATATAAATGCCATAGGATCGATTGAGTGAACGATGTTTCTCATTTTCGTTACCTGGAATCTGTTTACAATAAAGTAAATAATTGCTTTATCTTTCTGCGAGTAACCGCCCTTTGCCTCAACCTGTGTTACGCCGCTTTCAAATGCTTCGCTGAGTTCAAGGCTTATTTCAAGCGGCTTTGTAGTAACTATCATTGCGCATTTGGCTCTGTCAAAACCTTCAACAATTGTATCAAGAGTTTTCAGCGCGGCAACGCAGGTTACTATTGAATACAGCGGCAGTATCCAGCTTTTAATTACTATACCGCAGATAATATAAAGCAGGATATTGTATATCATCATAAATGTGCCTACGGTCAAGCCGAGTTTTTTTGCAAAGATATTCGCAATGATTTCAATACCGTCAATCGCTCCGCCGTATCTGATTGCAAAACCGCTGCCTGCGCCGGAAATAACTCCGCCGAATATTGCGCAAAGAAGCAGGTCTTTGCCCGCAAGGGGAGAAGCGACACTGACATCAACGGGTAGGATATCATTAATCAGCCAGGCAAAAAGCGCGTAACTGCCGACGGTCCATATTGAATAAACGGTAGACACAATTCCCTGCCTTTTGAGCCCGTAGAGAAAAAGCGGGACATTGAGCAGTATAAGGAAAAATGAAAGAGGCAGAAAGCCCGGCGTAACCTGACCGAGAAGCATTGAAGTGCCCGACATACCGCTGTCGTAAAGGTCAACCGGCGCAATAAACAAAGTAACGCCTATTGCATAAACAAGACCAGACAGCATAAGCACAGCAAGGTTTTTGATTTTCAGTTGTTTGATTATGTCAAATATTTTGGTTTTCATTAAATATCAAACCTTAAATAATATTGTTATAAGCAAGTTCCATTATCTTTGAAAGAGCAACAGCGTCATCTATTCCGTAAGGGATATCGGCTCCGTTTTCGATTCCTTCAACCCACATGGTAATCGGAGAGGGGAGAGGATTCGGAAGTTTCGGGAATACCCAGCCGTCGCCGATATTATATGCTGTTTTATCGAGAAAACCGCCGGAAAGAATTGTGCCCTTAGAGCCGACAAGTTCAAGTTCAAACGGATTGTTTTCGGCAACGAAAGCTGTTTCGCTCACGCCGATACCGCCGTTTTTGTATGTGATGATTGTTACCGCGTTATCTTCAACAGAGTTAACTTTCACATTGGTAAAAGCGGATGCCGCTTTTACCGGCTCGCCCATAATCCAGTTAAGCAGATACATTGAATGAGCGCCGAGGTCCATCATAGCGCCTCCGCCGCAGGTTTCCTTATCATAAAATGTTTGGGGCAGCCAGCCTGATGACGCCCCGTTATGGGCGTTTCTCATTCTGCAGTAATTCACTTCGCCTATAAGTCCGCTGTCAACCGCGTTTTTAACCCACTGAAAGTCGCCTCTGCAGCGCCAAGGGAAAGAGATGCAGAATTTTACTCCGCTTTCTTTGACCGCTTCGGCTACTTCGAGAGCATCCGCTTCTGTGAAACAGAGCACTTTTTCGGTGAATATATGTTTGCCTGCTTTTGCGGCCTTGATTATAATATCTTTATGAAGATTTGTTGATGTACATACCAGCACGGCGTCAACATCTTCTCTCGCGAGAAATGCGTCATAATCGGATGTGAAATCACAGCAATACTTTTCTGCGGCTTTTCTGCTGTTTTCTTCGTCTGTATCCCACACTGCGGTTATTTTGCAAAGAGGGTTGTTTTTAATCTCGGTTGCGTATCCGTTAAAATGAACATGCCAGGTGCCGACGAGTCCAACATTTATCATAATATCAACTCCTTATTATTCTTGCATTAATTATAGTTAAATCTCATACACATTTCAATCACTAAATTATGAATACCGGGCAGTTTTTTTATAAAACCGCCCGGTATGTTTCAATATATCATTTATAAAATGTGTAAAGGACCGATGTGTCGGTATTGAGGTTGTCAACAAACCAGCTGTTACCGATTTTCACAACATACACTTTGATTTCCTCTACGCAGGGTGTATCGCCGCATTTAACCTGAAGAGTAATTGCTTTTTCTTCTTTGATAGAATCTGAGTCTATACCGTATTTTTCGGCGTCGGCAATTATTTCTGATTTTTCTTCGCCTTTAACTTCAATATCAAATCTGTAATTATCGCCGTAAGCAACCTGATAAGCGCCTGTTGACGCAGTTTTTAGCTGAACGCCTGTATTCTTATCAAATTCATCTTCCGTGCCGGTCAGTGCCTCACCGTATTTTGTAATGTTGGATTCAATACAGGTGAAGAAAGTTTCGTCATCAAAATAATTGTCGCCGAAAACTGCATTCCTTGTTTCTTTAAGTTTTGTGATATATGATTTGAAGATTATATCATAATTATCCCAGCCGCCGTTTTGTTCAATCAACTCTTTGAAATAAGGATACATCGCGTTAATAAGTTTACCTTCAAGTGAGCCGTTGTCATTGAGTGAATTTTCGTTTTTGAGCGATTCATCGTTGAGGCCTTTCAGTCCTTTGGTACTGTCGCCCGGCTTATAGCCTTCGTATATTTCGGGGTAAATATAGTTTACGCGGATAAAATCGCCGAATTTTGAGTTTTTGCTCAGAAGCGAATTCTTGAACGCGTTGTAACCGTCACC
>JAEEGL011393807.1_pt1 | contig 12589 bp, 17 predicted proteins | sample 9134231 | NCBI WGS metagenome assembly JAEEGL01 (sample SAMN16246548, study PRJNA631951) | gut metagenome | biome: gut microbiome; feature: rumen; material: fiber-attached | host: Bos | place: Iran: Karaj | collected 2018-10
ATAATCCTATTATTATATTTATTATCGGACATCTTCATAACTCATTTACTGTAAATGATGTAGAGGGTATATCAGGTGATTATATAGAACAAACAGGTGAGCTAACAAATATTGAAGTAGTTGATAGTGCTGGATGTTCATATGATGAATATGTATCATATATGATATTGGAAATAGATACAAAAATTAAATTTGAAAAAATAAAAGTAAAATATGATAGAGATACTTTATTAAATAAATTAAATAATATTGATTTCCCAGATAAGAAAAATATTATGAAATGGTTTTACGGGATTGAAATTTAACATGTTCTTAACACGCAGTACGAACTGTAACACTGTGGTTAAATTGATATGTTCGTTGGGCAAAGTCATATAAAAACGATATGTTCGTTGAGTACAGTACACTCACATCGAGTCAGTTATATTTTTAGAAAGAAAATGAAATATGATATAATAAACATTGTGAATTTTTAATGGGGGGATAACATATGATAGTTCTTGATGAATTTATTTGGAAAGAGGACCACTATGTCTATCACATTACAAATGCTGATGCAATGGAAGTTATTTGTAAAGAGGGATTAAAACCATTATGTGGTGATCGAAGTAAGTCAGTAGGTGAAGATATAAAAGGTATATTCTTTTTTGATGGATTACCTAGTACAAACGAATGGATTGAAATGCTGTATGAAAATGCTAATGCTGAAGAATTAGAATTGTTAAGATTTAATTTAAAAGATAGAAAATGGATTATGCACAATGGCGAAGATTTTTATTTAACAGAAGGAATCCCCGCAAATAAAATAGAATATGTAAGAGTATTTGATACAGAAAATAAATTTTATACGACTATAGATAATCTTGATTATGATTATGCTTCACAGTATTTATTAATATGGAGAGACTTAGAAGACTATAAAATGTTTAAGGAAGTTAAAAAAAGAGCATTAGCGTTAAAGAAGGAATAGTATGAGAAATATTGAAAAAGATTTATTTAAATTACAAGATAAAAAATATAGAGAAATGCAAATAAAAATAATTCCAAATATTGATCCTAATTCTATAATTGGGGTTCGTACTCCGGAATTAAGAAAGTATGCAAAAGAATTAGTTAAAAGTAATAATTATATGTCATTTTTAAATAACCTTCCTCATAAATATTTTGATGAGAATCAATTGCATGCATTTATTATTTCAGAATTATATGATTATAACGAATGTATAACTTACACAAATAAATTTTTACCATATGTAGATAACTGGGCAACTTGTGATCAAATGTCTCCTAAAGTATTTAAAAAGCATAAAGAAGAGTTATTAAAAGAAATAAAAGTATGGATTAAATCAAAAAAACCATATACTATTCGTTTTGGTATTGATAAACTTATGCAACTTTATCTAGATGAGGATTTTAAAGAAGAATACTTAAAATTAGTTTCTAATATTAAATCAAATGAGTATTATGTAAATATGATGAGAGCTTGGTTTTTTGCAACTGCTTTAGCAAAGCAATATGATACAACTATAAAGTATATTGAAGATAGAAAACTAGATACTTGGGTACATAATAAAACTATTCAAAAAGCAATTGAAAGTTATAGAATTACTGAAAAACAAAAAGAGTATTTAAGAAGTTTAAGAATTAAATAGGAGGGATATGGAACCTAGAGAGTTTTTGGATATATTACATATAGCAGAAAGGCTTAAAGATACTGAAAGACATTGTACTACTTCAAAAGGACGTGTTGAGAGTGTAGCTGAGCACAGCTGGAGAATTTCTTTAATGTCATTTTTATTAAAAAATGAATTTCCTGATGCCAATATGGATAAAGTTACAAACATGTGCTTGATTCATGATTTAGGTGAATGTTTTACTGGAGACATACCCACTTTTATTAAAACAGAAGAAGATAGAATTACTGAAGATGACTTATTAATTGAATGGGTTAAATCATTACCTAAAGAAGTATCAAATGAGATGGCTTCTTTATATGAAGAAATGAATGAACAAAAGACAATAGAATCAAAAATATATAAAGCTTTAGATAAGTTAGAAGCAGTTATCCAACATAATGAATCTCCAATAAGTACTTGGGAAGAACATGAATATGAACTTAATAAAACTTATGCATTTGATACAGTGAAATTTTCTACTTGGTTAACTAGTTTAAGAGAAGAAATTTTAAAAGATACTATAAACAAAATAAATAATGAAACTAAAGTATTAAGAAAATAGGAGGAATATGAATTTCATATATAAATTTAGAAATTTTATGAATGGAAGATATGGAACAGATGAATTAAATAGTTTTATATTTAAAATATATGTTTTATTACTAATAGTAAATATATTCATCAAATCTAATATTATATTCTATATAGAATTATTCTTATTACTGATTATTCTATTAAGATATTTTTCTAAAAATATTTATAGAAGAGGTAGAGAAAATAGAGCATTTCTTAATATAAAAAACAAACTTATATTTAAGGATGATAAAATATATAGAAGATGCCATAAATGTAAGATTAAATTAAAATTACCTTTACCAAGTAAAATAGGAATTAAGAAAGTAAAGTGTCCAGAATGTGGACATAGAAATAAATTTATTATTTTAAGAAGAGAAAAAATTGATATAATAAGAAATAGATAATAGGAGGAATTTATGTCAAAAGTATATTTTACAAAAGAAATAACACCAGAATCATTAATTAAGATTTATGAAGCTTTAGGAGTTGAATTAAAAGGAAAAGTTGGGGTTAAGGTATCAACTGGAGAAGATGGAGCTAAAGGCTATTTAAAAGCTGATTTAATAAGTCCATTTGTTAAAAAAGTTAATGGTACTATACTAGAATGCAACACTGCATATCCAGGCGCTAGAACTAATTATGAAGACCATATAAAGGTAGTTGAAAAACATGGATTCACTTCATTTGCAGAAGTGGATATTATGGATAAAGATGGTGAAATTAAAATACCAGTTAAAAAGGGTAAGCACCTTAAATATGATTTAATAGGTAAGAATTTTGCTAATTATGATAGTATTGTAAATCTTGCACATGGTAAAGGTCATATGATGGGTGGATTTGGAGCAAATCTTAAGAATCAATCAATAGGTATTGCTTCAAGAAATGGTAAAGCATATATTCATTCTTGTGGACAAACTGAAAATGCAGATGAATGCTGGAGCGCAAAATATGAGCAAATAGAATTTATTGAGTCAATGGCAGAGGCTGCTACTGCAGTAAGTGATTATATTAAAGATAACAATAAACAAATTATTTATATAACTGTTATGAATGCATTATCAGTAGATTGTGATTGTGATTGTAATCAAGGAGATCCAGTTATGAATGATTTAGGAATAATTGCTTCTTTGGATCCGGTTGCTAATGACCAAGCATTTATTGATATGGTTTGGGCTTCTAAAGATGAAGGAGCACATCTACTTAGAGAAAGAATTGATAGTAGATTAGGCAGGGAAATACTTCCATATGCAGAAAGTCTTGGATTAGGTTCAACTAAGTATGATTTAATTGAAATATAAAAAATATTAAAAAGTACTAGAAATTTGAATTTGCATTTGATATAATACATATGCAAATTTGAAATGGCGATGTAGCTCAGCTGGTTAGAGCGCACGGTTCATACCCGTGAGGTCGTGAGTTCGATCCCCACCGTCGCTACCATGATAATAATAAGGTAAGAGTAATTTTACCTTTTTCTTTTGAAATATAGCTTGAAAATAAAAGAGTATATAACTATAATATTAAGTCATAAGGAGAATTTTGAATTATGAAGTATACAAAAGATTTTATATCAAGAGTTTTAGCGGTTGTCAGAGATTCAAGAATTAAAAATAACATTGAAAATGGTAATTTAGATTTAGGTGATTACTTAAAAGATAATGCTTTTAAAGGCATTGATTCAAAGACTATTTTGGAGTGTTTGAACTTAAATAATTTAGAGTATTTGCACTATTTAGCTACAGAACAAGAAAAAATGAAAGCGCTTTATCAAGAATGGTTTGAATACTATGTAATGAAAAGTGGCGAAAGAATAAAACAGGAAAAAATAGAACTTGCTACTGCAGAAAAAACAAAAAGAAGAGTGCTTTAACAAAAAAAGAAAATAGAAAAAGATATTGATTAACATAAACCAATATCTTTTTCTTTTAGAATAACTATTTCAGAATACAAAACTGGTAATTACTCGAATTATTTATTTCGAGTTTTTATTTTGTATGATATAATACTTTTAGGAGGAACTTTTTATGAAGAAAAAAATTTTAGTAGTTTTTTTAATAACTATAATGTGTTTTGTTTTAATTGGATGTGATAATGGCAAAGTTGATAACAATTCATCATCAAACGATGAAAATAATACAAATACTGTTAATGATAATATAAAAAATTCTAAATCAAATGGTGATTCATTACCTATATCAGAAGTTAAAGGGTCATATATGAATGATCTTCCATTAGGTCTTGAAAATAATTATGTTAAAGTAAATGGAAGTGAAGTAGTAATAAGAGTTCAAACAAGTGGAAGTTCTAAACAACAAAAAAATGGTCCATATTATATTTATTATAATGTTTATGTTGGGAATGATACTCTTGGATTTAATTGTGTAAGAGATGCTATTTATCATCTTGAAGGATATGGTATAACAATGTTAAAAGAATTTGATGAGGAAAAAGATGCAGGAGTTAACTACGAATTCTTTGAGTGGGATTTTACTTCATCAGCCCATAAAGGTGGAGATAAAGAGTATGTAGCAATTTCTCTTCCAGCAGGTATAGAAGATAAAAATCAAGCAAGTCTTATGATAACTACTGATAATGGAAAATTATTAGGTGAGTTTATAGTTGATGTTGTACATGATACAAATTTATCTGGTCCAGATGTTGATAAGTATAAAAATCACAGTGGAGATATTGTTTTTCATTCAATAAAAAATGGTAATATTACTTATTTGACACCAACATCAGCAATGTATAAAACGGATTCAAAAGGTAATAAAGTAATAGACACTTCACTTGATGTAATTGAACTAGAAGAGCATTCTATAACTATGAATAATAATAAAGCTACAGATAAAAAGACTGATAATATTTATAAAATAACAAATGCAAAAGGTAAAGAATTCAGCTTTGGTGAATTTAGACATTTGTAATATTATAAAATAAGGGAGGCTTTATTATGGATAATGAAGAATTATTAGTTGATTTACTTGCATATGCTAATAAATTTATAAATAGTCAATATGAATGCAATATTTCTATAGGTGAAGTATCATATAAAAATATTGATTTGCTTACTGTATATAAAATTAATCAATTATATAAATTACAAATGATAAGTGAAGATGAAAGAAATCACTTATTAGATTTACATTATAAAAAACTTTTATTAGAGCAACAAATGGATGCCACCATAATAGAAGAAGAACGAGATTCAATAGATAATAAATTATTTGAAGTTTATAAAGAATTAGCTCAATATGGTTTGGGTGAAGATTTATCAATTGAATATTTAATTGATAGTACATTTGAAAATAAGAAAGATGAATCCGAACCAATCAATGCAGATTTTTTAATTGCTACTATTCGTATTGGTGATATATTAAGAAATGATTATGAATTAAGTATAGATGAAACTGCTGAATGCTTAAATTTAAATAAAGATATACTTATTTATAATACAAGTAATAAAGAATACTTTGAATTCTTTCAACATATGGGTTATAGATTTTGGGCAAGAATATTATATTATGACTTTATAGAAACTAAAGGGACACAAAAAAAGCTTGTTCCTGATGAACAAAAATAATTATATTATATAGGAGGGTTTTATGAAAAATATAAGAACATGGATACATAATTACCAAAATTTAAGTTTTGAACAACAATGTGAAGTTGCCAAGGCAATTGTAGAAGCATTAAGTAAAAATCAATATCATTTTATGGAAAATGATAAGGATATGGATGAGGTTGTTTCTTTCTTTAGAAGAATTTTAGAATCTGCTAATCAAAAGAACGTAATAGGTGAAAATAAAAGCGTTTTAGAAAGATTTGAAGGATTATCTCAAGTTAATAAAGAAAAAACTATTAAAAAAATTATTGATGTAATTAATTCTTGTGACAAAGCTCAAAAACAAGAAGAAAATGAAAGAACTTGTTTACATGAAGGTCATATTTTTGGAGATTGGAATTATCATGAATGGACTACTAAAGAAGTATGTTGGGATGCTGGTCCACAAGGATATGTAGATGTTAAACATGAAAAATGGACAAGAGTATGTAGTAGATGTGGATTTGTTGAAGAAGTTAAAGATGAACCTCAGGAATTAATAGAAAAGAGAAATGAAATAAATAGAAAAGCAAGAATTAAGAGATTAGAAACTGAATTAAAAAGATTAAAAGGGGACAATTAGGAGGTATTATGAGTAAAGTTAAAGATTTTAAACTTGGCGCAATATTAACTATGACTACAGGATTTAGTTGTATTGATGATTTTAATAAAGTATGGGAATTAGTATGGTATGTTTGTGATGATAACATGATAGGACCTATGGGAATATGTTTTGTAAGAGATGACGTAAGAGAACATTTGCTTACAATACATCCAGAACTTAAGGATGTTAAATACAGAAAAGGTATGAATATAAATAAATTTATTACTGAACAGGAAGAAAGATTTGGTAAATTTTTACCAGTTACGAAACTAGGTGTAAAATTGCCTAGTAAAGATCTAGTTAAAAAACTCTAATATTAGAGTTTTTTTATGTTATAATTATTTAGGAGTGATAAAATGAAAAAGATAATATTATGCTTATTAACAGTAATTACTTTATTTGTAATAACTGGATGCTTTAATAGGGTAGAAGGTAATAAAGGTAATGAAATTATAGAGGATACAAGTGATAAATTAATAATAGATGGATATGATTTAACTTTAAATGAAGATTCATCATTTAGTAAGATTAAATTTAAGTATCCACATAAAGCAATAATAAGTAATCCTATTACATCATTAATAATTGATTATAAAAAGAAAGCTAGTGATGAAAGTTTAGTTAGAGTTATTATGGGTGAAATGTATGGAACAAATATTGATGATTCTATGAATGGTTTTACAAAAGAAGGAGTAAAGACTATTAATGGTATTGATTGGTCAATATATTCAGCTAACGGAAGAAGGAGTTATGGAATAAATATTAATTATAGTAATATTGTAATTGGATTTATTTATGATGATGAAAGTTTATCTAAATTTGAAGAAGAATTTATGAATAATGTATCTTTGATTAAAGAATAAAGGATTTATGTATGGATAATAACGAATTAAATTTAGATGAACTAGAAAATGTAACTGCTGGATTTACTTCAAATGTTGATGCTATGGAAGCTCAAAAAGAAGAATTGGAGTCCCAACTTGATAAGACATTTGATCCAAATGAAAGACAAACTTTAATGGCTCAAATTGATAATTTAGAAGAACAAATCCAAGCATTAAAAGGAATGAGTAGATAAAATGACTTTAATTAGTCATTTTTATTTTGTATAATACTTATGAGGTGAAATTATGCCCGCATATATTTCTCATACTTTGATGGCAAAAGATGTATACAATAAACTCAATAATAAAGAAGTAAATTTAGATTATATGGTTACTTTTTCTCTTGGTGGAGACTTATGTAAATATTCTAAATGTAGAAAAGATTCTCATAACATTAAACAAAAAGAATTTATTTATAATATGGCAGATTATTTAAAAGAAAATAATCTTAAAGAGGATCCTATTTTATTAGGCGTTTTATATGGCCATATATGTCATTATGTTATGGATGATATGTTACATCCTTTAATAAGAAATATTGATAAATCTTGTGTTAAAAATAAAAGTAATCATACTTTAATAGAAGGATATTATGATAATTACCTATTAGATAAAAAATTAAATACTAGTGTAGATAAATATGATAATAGAGTTTTATTTAAAGGAAGAATTAATAAAAGAGTATCTAATATGATTAATTATGCTTATAAGAAAACATATGATACTAAGAATGTATCTTTATATTATAAATTTAATTTATTCTTATATAAAAAGATTAAATATTTATATAAAATATTTAAATTAGATACATTAAAAAAACATTCTGGATATAATGAATTTAGAGATAATAATAGGTCTATAGATTTACTCAATTATGGTGTCATAAATTTAGATTCATTATATGATGAAAGTGTTAATAAAGCACTTGAGTATATAGAAGAAATAGATAAATATTTAAAATATATTTAAGGTAGGTGGTAATATGGCATCATCATTAATTCATATAGTGGTTGCAAATGAAATAAATAAAAAAATAAATAGGGATAGTTCTAAATTATTAATTGGGACTATATCACCAGATATATCTAAATTAGTTGGTGAGCCTAGATTTATAAGCCATTTTTCCAGAAGAGATAGTAATATCCCTAATTTAGAAAAATTTCTAAATAAGTATAAGAATAATTTAAATGATGACTTTGTATTAGGTTATTATATTCATTTATATGTAGACTATTTATGGTTCAAATATTTTTTAACAGAAATTTATGATGAAGATATAATTAAAACTCTTGATGGTAAGACAATAAAATGTAGTGAAGAAAAAATATATGAATATATTTATAATGATTATACTAATTTAAATACAAGTTTAATTGATGAATATAAATTAGATTTAAAAATATTTTATAACGAAATACCAGAGTTCAATAATATAATCGAAGAAATACCTATGGATAAAATAAAATTAGTTGTAGATAATGCTGGAGTTATTATTAAGAATGCAACTACTAATAAAACTCTTTTATTTAATACTGATAATATTAAAAAGTTTATTAGTCTATGTGTAGAAATTATATATTCTGATATAGTGAAATATATTTGAGGTGAATATGAGAAGGATTAAAATAAATAGAGTTTATAAACATTTTAAAGGAGATAAATATTTAGTAGTTGACTTTGCAACTCATTCTGAAACTAATGAAAAATATGTTATATATAGATCTTTATATGGAGAAGGTAAGTTATATATAAGGCCATATGATATGTTTGCTGAAGAAGTTGATCATATTAAATATCCTAATGTTAATCAAAAATATAGATTTGAACTTCAAAAAATAGAGAGTATAAATAAAAAATAATGGAATAAATTATAGTTTTGTAGTAAAATTATAATAGGAAGGAGTTAGCTATGAATTATTTAATGATAATATTAATTGCATTAGCTGTTATATTGCTTTCTAAATTCTTATTCCATGTTGATGGAAGCAAATTAATAGCGTTAATTATTAATGCAGTTATAGGTTTTGCTATTTTATGGTTAATTAATTACACTGGCCTTGTATCAATTCCACTTAACATCATTACTTCATTAGTAGTTGGTATATTAGGTTTACCTGGGGTAGTATTATTAATTATATTAGCTTTATTAGGAGTTATCTAAAAGATACTCTTTTTAATTGACAAAAATCACTTAATATATTATAATTTACGTGTTAAATACGTTGAAGAAGAGGAGTAGAACATTAATATTTTATAGAGAGTTAGTGGATGGTGCAAACTAATAAATATTATGTTTGAAGGTAGCTTTGGAGTATAATATTTAAGTAAATAGAATATTACGTATATCTACGTTACAGATTAGAGAAAAAAATAAGGTGGTACCACGATAACTTCGTCCTTTGGAGTTACGTGGCTTTTATTTTTTAAGGAGGAAAAATGAAAGAATTAGAAAAAAAATATAGTCCAGAATATTGTGAGAATGGTAAATATGAAAAATGGTTAAAAAAAGATTATTTTAAATGTGATGAAAACTCTAATAAAGAACCATTTACAATAGTTTTACCACCACCTAATGTAACAGGTGTTTTACATTTAGGCCATGCTTGGGATGTAACATTGCAAGACATTATTATTCGTTATAAAAAAATGGAAGGTTATGATACTTTGTGGCTTCCAGGAATGGATCATGCTGCAATAGCTACTGAAGCTAAAGTTGTTAAAAGATTGAAAGACCAAGGCATAAATAAATATGAATATGGTAGAGAAAAATTTCTTGATAGTTGTTGGGAATGGACTCGTGAACATGCTGATATTATTAGAAAACAATGGGCTAAATTAGGAATTGCTTTAGATTATTCTAAAGAAAGATTTACTTTAGATGAAGGTTTAAGTAATGCAGTTAAAAGAGTATTTGTAGATTATTATAATGAAGGTTTAATATATAGAGGAGAAAAGATAATAAACTGGGACCCAGTTGCTAAAACTGCTTTGTCTAATGAAGAAGTAATATATTCTGAAGAAGAGAGTGCTTTTTATCATATTAAATATAAACTTGAAGAAACAGACGAATATTTAGATATTGCAACTACTAGACCTGAAACTTTATTTGGAGATACAGCAGTTGCGGTTAATCCTGATGACGATAGATATAAAAAATATGTTGGCAAGAATGTTATTTTACCACTTGTTAATAAATCAATACCTGTTATAACAGATGAACATGCTGATATGGAAAAAGGTACAGGTTGTGTTAAAATTACTCCAGCTCATGACCCTAATGATTTTGAAGTAGGTAATAGACATAATTTAGAAAGAATTATCATTATGAATGATGATGCGACTCTAAATGATAACGTTCCTAAAAAATATCAAGGATTAACTAGGGAAGACGCAAGAGAAGAAGTATTAAAGGATTTAAAAGAATTAGGTTTACTTTTAAATATTGAACCATTAGTACATGAAGTAGGTCATTCTGAAAGAACTGGCGTTATGGTAGAACCTATGCTTAAAAAGCAATGGTTTGTTAAGATGAGACCTCTTGCTGATAATGTTTTAAAAACTCAAAAAAATAAAGATGAAAAAGTTAATTTTGTACCATCTAGATATGAAAAAACTATGAATCATTGGATGGAGATTACATATGACTGGTGTATATCTAGACAATTATGGTGGGGTCATAGAATTCCTGCTTGGTATAAAGACGATGAAGTATATGTTGGCATGGATGCACCTAAGGAAGAAGGTTGGGTACAAGATGAAGATGTACTTGATACATGGTTTTCTAGTGCACTTTGGCCTTTTGCAACATTAGGATGGCCAGAAGAAACTAGCTTATTAAAAAGATATTATCCTAACAGTGTATTAGTTACTGGTTATGATATTATTCCTTTCTGGGTTAATAGAATGACTTTCCAAGGAGAAAAGTTAGTTGGAGAGCGTCCATTTGAACATTGCTTAATTCATGGACTTATTCGTGATAAAGAAGGACGTAAATTTAGTAAATCTTTAGGTAATGGAATAGATCCATTTGATATGATTGATCTATATGGAGCAGATGCTCTTCGTTATTATCTTGCTACTGATGTTGCTCCTGGAACAGATATGAGATTTGATGAAGAAAAAATCAAATCAACTTGGAATTATATTAATAAGATATGGAATGCTTCTAGATTTGTACTTATGAATATAGAAGATTTAAAAGAAATAAAGCTAGAAGATTTAAAGCCTGAAGATAAATGGATTATTTCTAAATTTGAACATACTTTAAAAGAAACAATTAAATTTATGGACAAGTTTGAATTTAATAATGCTAGTGCTAAAATATATGATTTTGTATGGAGTATGTTCTGTGATAATTATATTGAAATGGCTAAGTATTCAATAGATACAAATGCTACTAAGAGTACATTATGTTATATACTTACTAATATATTAAAAATGCTTCATCCATTTATGCCATATGTTACTGAAGAAATATATAGTATGTTACCTATAAAAGAAACTGAATCTATTATGATTAGCGAATATCCTAAATATGATAAAAATAATATTTATGAACTTGAAGAAAATGTAATAGATGACCAGTTAGAATTCATTAAAAACTTTAGAAATATTAAAGCAGAAAACAATATGACTAAAGAATTAAAAGTTATGTTTGATACTGAAGATGATAATGAATTAATTGTTAAGATGTTAAAAATACAAGATAACCTTGTAAATAAACCATTAGGTATTAAAGCATATAATGTATTTTCTAAGAGTGTAAAAGCACAAATATTCTTTGAAAAGTTAGAAACTGAAGCAGATAAACAATTAAAAAATGCTCAAATAGAGATGTTAAAATTATCTATTGCTCGTAGAGAAAAATTATTATCAAATGAAAATTATGTTAATAAAGCACCTGAATCAATTGTTAATAAAGAGCGTCAAGATTTAGAAAATGAAAAGAAAAAATTAGAAGAACTTATGAAATAATAAGTTCTTTTTAATTGTTTTAAATTTAGTTATATTGTATAATATTTTTGGTGATTAATATGAATGGTTCACTTGAATTTAAAAATGCAAATGAATTATATAAAAGAGTTAAGCCTGCATTATATTCTAAAGTTAAAGAATTAAAGAGAATAGGATATAGTCATATAAATGAAACTGATATTTGGAATTATTTAGTTAGTAATGATTGGAAAGATAGAAAAGGACTTTTATTAAGTGATTTAATAAGTGATATTTTATATTGTGATAATGA
>JAEEGL015736728.1_pt1 | contig 12589 bp, 17 predicted proteins | sample 9134231 | NCBI WGS metagenome assembly JAEEGL01 (sample SAMN16246548, study PRJNA631951) | gut metagenome | biome: gut microbiome; feature: rumen; material: fiber-attached | host: Bos | place: Iran: Karaj | collected 2018-10
CTCCATGCTGCTGGCACTGGTCAGAAGATTTGAAAAGGGAAAGCTGTATGCATTGACAGGAAAAATGCATATCATCGTGATCATTCTGCTTGGGATACCTATGTGGCTGTCCGGACTTGTCCTGAATACGCCGGTAATAACAGTATATCGCTTTGGAATATATGCATTTGCATTCTTCATGGGATATTTTATATTTGCTCATGATGAAGTTATAGAACGGATCAGCAGACTAAAATATGTTTTTATCGCAGGAGCTGTGATTCTTGCGGCTGTATATCTGTACTTGCACTTTGGAGAAAACTTTGCAGCGATGCCGTTAGTAGGTTCGGTCGAAGCGGTTGCATTCGCGTGGCTTACAATCCTGGCAATCTTCGGAAGCGCGTATAGCTGGGGAAATAAATGCGGAAGATTTTCGACATTTATGAGCAGCAGAAGCTGGGGAATTTATATTTTCCATTATCTGTGCGTATCATCCGTTGCGCTTGTGCTGAGAAGATATACAGGGCTTAGTGAACTGCCTTGTTATTTGATCACGGTTATAGCAGGAATCGGTGGAAGTATACTGCTTTATGAACTTATATCAAGGATTCCAGTCCTAAGATGGTGCTTGTTAGGAATCAAAAAGGAGAAAAAGAATGCTCAAGGATAACCTCACCCAGCTTCGCAAAATGAAGCATATGACGCAGGAAGATATCGCTGAAAAAATAGGAGTAACAAGGCAGTCGGTGGCGAAATGGGAATCAGGGGAAACGATACCTGACTTGGAAAAATGTCGGATGCTGGCTGAACTGTTTGAGGTATCACTTGATGATCTTGCGAACTATGAACCGGAGGACGGACTTGATATTGGATTACAGCCAAAAGGAAAGCACTTGTTTGGAATGGTAACAGTCGGAGATAAGGGACAGATCGTGATACCTGCAAAGGCGCGAAAGGTGTTTAATATTTCTGCCGGCGATCAACTGGTGGTATTGGGAGATGAGGCACAGGGGCTGGCAATTATTAAATCTGAGGATTTCCTTGCTTTTGCGGATATGGTAAGAAGCAGCACGAACAAATAATGGTACTTTCGATTGAGTGTCTCACTTTTTTCCGACTCAAAACCTTACATTCTTCCGAATTTAAAATCTCGCTGCTCAAATAACCACATTTTCCATGCCTGTTACGGCGGGAAATGTGGTTTTTTATATCCCGTTGTAAAACAAGTAGTTTTAGATTCCATTCTTACAACGAGATATCCCAATGTTTCAAATCCCGTTGCAAACGGGAAGTAACGTCCAAAATGACAAAAGAAGAGTCATATTCAAAATAACAAAAGAATGATAAAATAAAGCCTAACAGGTTATATTTCAGTTTTACTGAACAGGAAAGTCCCTGTTTTTAGACGGGTTTATCTGAGCAAAGGAGAGAAGATGTTAGGAGTATGTCTTTTGTTTGTGGGAATCGTGCTGATCAACAATGGTCTATGTACGCTTCTTAAGGTCAATGGAAAATCCGCCGCCATTATGAATCTGTTTGTTGGCGGACTATCTGTGTTTATCAATTTTGTGAGCCTTGTCAAGGGAGATTATTATGCGGCAGGCACCGGTCTTCTGTTTGGGTTCACTTATTTGTTTGTGGCTTTCAATAACATTTTTTCACTGGACACCAGGCCGTTTGCAATCTTTTCGACATTTGTTGCCATAAACGCAGTAGTGTTCGGAGCAATCGAGGGGATCACAGGTAGCAGTGCTCTTGGAATCACTCCCGACTGGCGGTGGGCAGCAATCTGGTGGCTCTGGGCAATTCTCTGGGGAACAGCCTTTATTACAGACATCTTAAAAAAGAATCTTGGGAAATTTGTTCCGATCCTGCAGGTGATCGAAGGTGTGATAACAGCCTGGATTCCCGGAATTCTGATCCTTACCGGTATATGGTGAGATAAAGGAAGTATTTATGAAATACAGAATTGATACAGAGAGGGTTGACCTCTTTGACGTTAATATTGTGATAACTATGAAAGTGTCACTTGATAAAGATGTTGATTTTGGGGATGCACAGACAGCGTTTGCCAAGGCCTGCAGCCTTCATGAAGTGCTGAATTCCAAGGTGGTGATCGAGGAATCGGGTGAAGCTTTTTATGTTGATAACAGTGAACCGCAAAACAGTATAAGCAAGACTGATCTTGGCCTGGAAGATCTTATCATCGAGAATGAACGGAAAAGATTCAGGATAGAGGAAGGCGAGTTTATCAGGGCATTCATGTCTCCTGACGGATTGATCTTCATGATGCACCATTTGGGTGGCGACGGCAAATCACTTGTGTATTTTATTGAGACATTTATGAAGTGTCTTGCGGGCTTGGATTGTAAATATGCACCATTCAGACACCTGGGATTGTCTGATCTTCCTGAAGACAGCAAGATGCCGTTTTATTATGGTCTTTTAGCCCGTTCGTGGAACAAAAAATGGTTGAAAGAACGTAAGATTTTCAGTTTTGCCGATATGGATAATGCTTATTCAAAGTTTTGGGATGATCACAAGACAGAAGTCGAACTGAAGCGTTATTCGAAAGACAATCTGGAGACTCTTGTAGGGAATGCCAAAACGGCCGGGGTATCGCTTACGGCTTACCTTATCACCGACATGATAAAGGATACAGACAAAACCATGGATGTGGGGCTTGCAGTAGACGGAAGGATTGACGGCAACCGTTTCATGGGCAACCAGGCCACCGGTATTTCAATCAAATGCAGATTTGATCACAAAAAGTCGTTTGAAGATAATGCACGTGTTGTGTATAGGGCTATGCGAAAAAAGCTTGACGACAGAAGGGCCCGTTATCTGGTTCTGCAGTTTATGGGACTTTTGGAACCTTCGCTGAAAGATTCGCTGAATCTGGTTCATGCAGGATATTTTAGCTGCGGTATATCGAACAAAGTCGCCGAGATGCTGGGATATGGCGACAAGGTAAAAGACATCAGCATCACAAATCTTACAAGGGCAGATATACAGCTAGGATACGATGAATACAACATACGTGAGATCGTATTTGTTCCGCCCGTTGTCTCATATGCGAAAAATGTATTCGGCATAGTAACAACAGGGGATGTTATGACTGTCGCAAGACATATCTATGGGGAATGATAATAAGTAAGGCGGCCACGAGATTTTTACTAAAATGGAGGCTGAACAATAAGGATTTCTATGGACGAAATAACAGCTGAAAAGCAGCACAAAGCAGAAGAAAGCATCAGGAAAAAATTTCATAAACCACTGTTTACACCTTTTGCCAAGGCATGCAAAACATATCGGCTCATACAGGAGGGCGATCATATCGCGGTCTGCATCTCGGGCGGAAAAGACTCCATGTTGATGGCCAAGCTGTTTCAAGAGATACAAAGACACAGACAGTGTAACTTTGAACTCTCGTTTCTTGTAATGGATCCGGGGTATAACAAAGCAAACCGTGAACTCATCGAAAGTAATGCCAAAGCCCTGGGAATCCCCATCACGATATTTGAAAGTGAAATCTTTGATGCGGTGGATACAATAGAAAAGAATCCGTGCTATTTATGTGCGAGAATGCGCAGGGGATATCTATACAGCAATGCAAAAAAACTTGGTTGCAACAAGATCGCGCTGGGACACCATTATGATGATGTAATTGAGACTATTCTTATGGGAATGCTGCAAGGCGCACAGATACAGACCATGATGCCAAAACTTCACAGCACCAATTTCGAAGGAATGGAACTGATCAGACCGTTGTATCTGGTTCGTGAAAGCGATATCTGCGCATGGAGGGACTACAATGACCTTCATTTCCTGCAATGCGCATGTCATTTCACAGAAACCTGCTCCACTTGCCATGAAGACGGTACATCTTCCTCGAAACGTTTGGAGACAAAGAAACTGATCGCAGAACTTAAAAAGACCAATCCGTTTATCGAATCGAATATTTTTAAGAGCGTAGAGAACGTAAATCTGGACACAGTCATTGCCTACAAGAAAAATGGCGAGAGACATCACTTTTTGGACGAATATTGACACAAGGCGTTTGATGCAGATAATGTTTACTAAAGTATAGGAGAATACTAAAATAATTATGTTGGATCAGTTTTCAAGAACACGGCTTCTGCTGGGCGCGGATGCCATGGATACTCTGAAAAACAAAAAAGTCGCTGTATTTGGAATAGGCGGCGTGGGTGGATACGTCTGCGAGGCACTTGTACGCAGCGGTATAGGAGCCTTCGACCTGACGGACGATGACAAAGTATGCCTTACAAATCTGAATCGCCAGATCATCGCTACAAGAAAGACCATCGGTCAATACAAAGTAGATGTGATGAAGGAACGCATGCTGGATATCAATCCGGATGCGGATGTTACGATCCACAAATGCTTTTTCTTACCGGAAAATGCCGATGATTTTCCTTTTAATGAGTACGACTATATCGTAGATGCGGTGGATACTGTGACTGCGAAGATAGAACTGATCATGAAAGCGGATAAAGCAGGCGTTCCAATCATCAGTGCTATGGGTGCCGGAAATAAATTGGATCCCGGCATGTTCAAGATCGCGGATATCTACGACACCGATGTGTGTCCTCTCGCCAGAGTGATGCGCAGGGAACTGAAAAAGCGCGGAATCAAAAAACTTAAAGTAGTATATTCCGACGAACAGCCCATTCAGCCCATGGAGGATGAAAACGATGGTGGCGTGGATGGTGTATCTGCGGGCAGCAGTGCTGCCTCGCCAGAAGAGGACAGCACCCACACCAAGCGCAGATCCACTCCGGGAAGCACCGCGTTTGTTCCCGCTGTGGCAGGCCTTATGATAGCAGGGGAGATAGTAAAGGACCTAACCGGTCGGTAAAGCAACAATATAGGAAGACGAGGAAGAAAAAATGCAATTAATGAGTTTAAAATGCCCCAACTGTAACGGCGACCTCAAGATGGTGAAAGAGGGAACCTTTTACTGCGCAAACTGCGATTCCGCATTTGTGGCCGATTATGATAAGGACGATGTGGAATACCAGAAGATGAAAGTGGAAGCCGAGATCCGCAAGCAGAATCTTAACCAGGCCCAGATCAAAGCGGCAGACAATACCCGCAGAGCAAAGGATTCATTCAGAATCAAGATGATAGTGCTGGCAGTGGTGGCAGGTATAGCACTTACCATTGTAGTGCCAACGGTTATCGTGACTCTTCGGACCATGACAAGAGAGGCAGAAATACGTCATCAGCAGGAAATAGAAAGAGAAGAGCAGCGCAAGGCAGAAGAGAAAGAAAAGGAAGAAAAGCGCAGACTTGAAGAAGAAGCCAGAAAGGCTGAAGAAGAAGCTGAGCGCCGGGCAAGGCTCGCTGCTTTTCGCATAACTCCCGATGATATCGCCGGGGATGAATTCTTTATAGAAAACGCGAATCGGGCTATCGAGAGACAGCTTTGGAACAACACAAGCCTGTTCTATACCGATTGGGCATGGAATGAGGATCCCGAATATATCACCAGTTACCTGCTTTTCGCGAAAGATGAAAATGACCGTGAACAGAATATGCTGGTCAGCATATACAAAATTCACTGGGACAAGGAACTTGATGACACCACGGAGCGCTACGACATTTACGACTGCGCCTGCCTTACCAATATATCAAAAAATGAGGATGGAACTCTCAGCTCCGACTATACGCCCGACGGAATTTCATATCACAGCGAACTCATCAGAAATCAGTTCCTGAGCGGATACGAGGACTACGATGAGCTGATCCGTCAGGAAATCTACGGCAACCCAGACTTCGAGTACCAAGAATTTACCATGCCCGGATATGACAACGCATCAGAGGAATAAAAAAAGGAAGAACCAATGGTTATGCTGAAAAGGATATAAAGAATGTGGACAATAAAGCAGATATTTGATGGTGAATATGGCTGTGAGGAAAGAAATGATAACAAACCAATGGTTTCAGTTACACTTTCTGATGAAAAGGGTAATGAAAGATACGTGACGGTGCCGGACTCCTTCCTTACTGATAATGGCCTAGATGTTGGCTCCGAATGGGTGGAAAAATGAGGTAATGCAAATGGATATTTCAGAAGACCTTATTGCAAATGTAATGAAGCATCTGGATAACGAAACATCCGGGGGATCTATGCGCATGAGTGTGAATTTCGACGAGAACCAGAAAGAGGAGAGCGTCGTGTCCCACAAGTGCTGCCACGCATACGGAAATCCCGCCACGGATACAATAGCAAAACTGGATATGTATTCCGATCTGTATCTGAAGGATATGGAAGAACCCGAGAGTAACACGTGAGGAGAACACGAGAGAATAAATGAAATCAGAAAAGCACGGTAACAATTGGACAGCATATTATGATGCCGAATCCGGAAGATATTTTGCCAGAATAATGTACATCAGCCGCGAGGGAGTAGAGGAGTACAGATACGAGATCACACAGGATATTTACGGCAGACTGGGAACATTTAGCGACGATGTGGAAAATGAACGCCTGATCAGAGACGGAGAGATGGCCTACTCCTTTGAAAACACAATGTACGGGACACTAGGCCCCGAAAGAACCGTCTGGAATGAAGAGGCTAACGACACAATGAAAGAGGTCGTCCAAAAGCAGGATAAGGCGAAGAGGAGTAAATGATTTGTTGAAAAAAGTAATTCGTATTATTCTCATTGTAATAGCGCTGACCATTTTAGCTGTAGCGGGACTCTTAATAAAGCTGCATATTCAAACGAATAAAATCCTTACCGACTATTCCGCTATCTATGAAGATGACAAATACAGCATGCCTGTATATGTTGAGGGAGTAGATGTAATAACCCAGGACGTTTCCTGCGGATATGCATGCATAGAGATGTTTTCATCCTGGAATGGCGGCAACCTGACGGAAGAAGATCTGTACGCTGAGTACGGCAAGGTCGTAACCTCTACCGGGAACAAGTTTGCAGAAGAAATGAATAAGCGCTTTCCGGAGTATACTACCACTATCCATAAATACATGACCAACACAGAATTGATAGATGCTGCATATGAAAACCTTGCAAACGGTGTTCCCGTGCCGATTGAATGGGCAGCTAAGTACGGCGATACATGGACATTACACTATTCATTGCTTATAGGAATGGACATTCCAAACGATAGGGTGACTGTAGCGAATCCCTATGGTTATGTAGAAGAACTAACCATTGGTGATTTCTTGCAGCGCACAAGCTTTCAGGCTTATGAAAAAATGCCGTTCTATTTTAAATTGGCATTTGCCATAGGCGTGTTCGAGAAAAATACGATCTTTACTGTGAGGTAGCACATGAAAACACTATGTTTATACTATACGAGAACAAATACCACTAAAGCCGTTATGGAGAATATTGCCAAGGTGCTGGGTGCGGATATAGCGGAATATACCGATGGAAAAGACAGGCATGGTTTCCTTGGGTACATGAGTGCCTGCTTCGCAACAGTGAATAACGCCATATCTAAAGTGTATATCAAGGGCGATATCAATCTGAAAGAGTATGACAGAGTTTTGATTGGAATGCCTGTATGGGTGGAAGGTCCATGTGCAATAGGGAAAGCCCTGATAAAAAAGTATTCCGACAGCTTGCCTTCAGAAGTTTATTATGTTGTTACCCATGAGGGCAGTAATGATTATGACGCAAAGATAAAAGCAATGGATGAACTGCTTGGAAAACCTTCATCGGGACTTTTTTCAGTTAGAACAAAGAAAAACGATTATATTATAGCAAGTACAGAATATGCGAATACACTGGTTTAATTAGTTTTTTACGCTATGAGTTTTGGAAAGAATGTTATCAGAAAGTCTATTACTGTAAAAGGATATGTTCAGGGTGTGGGATTCAGGTACCGTGCCTACAATGCCGCAAACATGTATCGCGTGACCGGTTGGGTGCGTAATAACCCTGATGGCAGCGTGTCCATGGAGATGCAGGGTTCTGAAGAAGAGATAGACAAAGTATTTGAAACGATCTGCAGCGGAAGATATGTCGAGGTTGAGGATATTACAGTGAAGAGAATTGATGTTATCCCAGACGAGCGCGGATTTGAGATCATTCTGTGAGAAAAATAGGATTTATAATCGTCAAGTTTATATCCTATCAAATTATTTGAAGTAGTATGGATACAATAATAATCTGACGGCAAAGACAAAAGATGAGATAGTAAAGATGTTGGGTGGAGAACGATAAGATTGGAGCGAAAGCCGGGAAAAAAGAGACAGCAAACAAAATGTTTGCTGTCTTTGAAAGTCTGAATATTTGATTGAGTATACTAAGACTCGTCGGAGATGTTGTGCTCCTTCAAAATGGCACGAAGCCTTTCGAGTTCTAAAGTAAGGGTTTCATTTTCTGAAGTAACTGTTTCAAGCTCGGAAGTAAGCTCCGCCATTCGTTCTTTGACATAGCGCTCATGTCGCAGATAATCTTCGCGTTCTCTGCAACGTTTGCGGATAACATCATCAGATTCGCTTGTATATACATCATTTGCAACTGCTTCCATCACTATGTCCTCCTTTACTAAAGCTTTTATTTCTTCCCATGTGGTGGCTTTAAATAACTTACACCATTTATCAAGGCCCACCTGTTTATCTTCTTCGGTTGCGAGATTTATTTTACTTAAGTCTACCACAAACAGTGCGTAATTGCTATTATATTTATAATGCGTATCTGTATCCAACATCTCATACCTTGAAAAGAATTTTTCGTTTTCTTTGAAAAGAGTAAAGTCAAGAAAACCGATTTGATACGCTGCCAGCGAATTATCATAATCTTTGCCTCTTTCAATAAGATTATCGTATTCGCGACAAAGATAAACCAAGCCTCGGGTTCTCCAGTTATACTCGTTATTGACCTGAAGCTCGATGTCGATACTGGTCGTGTTCCGGAACCTAACGGTGATATCCATCCTGTATTCCTTGAATTTTATGGCATCACCGGGTTTTATACTGTTGGTGATCTCAAGGTCGGTTATGGTTTCAATCGGGATCTTCAAAATGGCAGATATGATCTGCTTTAGAGCTTCCGGATTCTTCTGCATTACAATTCTGAACAGGTAATCGTTCATAAGATTGTACGAAAGTTCACCGGTTGCGTCTTTGAAGGAAGGAATATCCTTCGATTTTGTAGCTGAGCTTTTTGCCATATGAGTGCCTCCTCTATTAGTTTTATTTTGATGAAAGAATCATCATAATAAAACCGTAGCACAAAAAGTGTCCGCGAGATGTCCCGTTTCGAGTTCAGAGGGTTCAAACCATGTCCTTTTTTTGAGGATTGATATTTATATAAAGGGATAATAATAAAGTGGTCAAAATAGATTTAATTACGGGGTTCCTTGGTTCGGGAAAAACTACATTTCTTTTGAAGTACGCCAGGTACCTTGTGAATAAAGGTCTTAGGATCGGTATTTTGGAATATGATTACGGTGCTGTCAACGTGGACATGCTCCTCCTGAACAAGCTGCGTTGTGATAAATGCGAGCTGGAGATGGTGGCTGCGGCATGCGATGAAGACTGCCTGAAAAGGCGTTTTCGGACAAAGCTCATTGCTATGGCCATGAGTGGTTATGACAGAGTGATAGTGGAACCTTCGGGTGTCTTCGACATGGACATGTTTTTCGACACTCTCAGGGATGATGATACCCTTGAAAGAATGTACGAGATCGGAAGTGTAATAACCATTGTCAATGCAAACCTGCAGGGCAATGAAGACGAGGACGAGGCATTTTTCCTGGCTTCTCAGGCTGCGAGTGCGGGATGCATATTGCTGAGCAGGGTTCAGCTTTCTAGTGAAGAAAACATTGAAAAGACCAAAGCATATCTGAACAGGGCGGCAGAGTCTATAAGATGCAACATCAAAGGAAAATACATCGCAAAGGACTGGGAAGAACTGACGGATGAAGACTTTGAAGCCATCTCCCGCAGCGGGTATTTTTCAAATGATTATATGAAATCCATAGCAGGCAGAGCGACAGAATTTGATTCCGTATGCTTTTTGGATTTAAAGGATAATTTGGAAGTAACCAAGAAAAAAATACAAACTCTTTTTTCGGATGAAAGCTATGGAAGGATCATCCGCGTGAAAGGTTTTGTATGTGACAAAGAAGGTGGCTATCAGCTGAATGCTACACGCCACGAGATATTGACGGATCTGATCTCCATAGGGCAGGGAGTGTTTATCGTCATAGGCACTGCCCTTAACAGGGACAAGATCCGTGAACTTATGTATTCGTAGTATCAGAAAAGCGTATCAAGTCCGGCTTTATGCGCCTGACTATGCTGCAATTTTCTGGGTATGTCGTAAAGCTTCCCGTCTTTTTTCAGCTTTGCGCCTGTTTGGTGGTAGTAGAAAGATATCCCGTTTTCGGTACACTGTGTGTGTAGCGCTTCTACCCATGAATAGTCGCAGACTCTGGCTCCGGGGCCGGATTCACCGCCGACGGATACATGTTTTATGACCGGACTTCCGTCCTCTGACCGATAGCCTTCGATGTAGGGCTGCAGATCCACTGCGGTCAGCATGGGCTCGATCATGACAGAGTGGTGGAACAGCGGAAGAGACAGGTATATCGGAAGCCTCTTGGCGGTCGTCTCGCTGTTTTCACAGGTGACGGCAATTGTTACATGCTCCCAACCCTTACCCCAGTTTTTGGGCAGATGATCTTGGATCCGTTCCGGTCTTTTGGTGATCATAAAGAAAGTACAATCCGAACGTTCATACATCATGCCCCATGCTTCATCCCTCCATTCATCCGCATCCTGATGAAAGAAGTCGGAGGAAAAGCAGGTCCATATGTGCGATCCGGAAGGAATCTTGTATAAGCCTTTGTTTTTACCTGACCTAAGGATCCGTACCGGCAGGTCAAAGTTCTCGGTCTTCTGTACAACAGAAGGATCCTTGCCCACAGACTCGTCCCTGCGGTACATATAGCAGTGCATGCATCCGGGACTTATCCTGGTGCACCCGTGCCACAGGTTCCAGTTCACCGACACCGGCCCCCGTGGATCCATATTCTCTTCAGGGAAAAGGGAGAGTTGTTTCATAGATAGTATTGTATCAAATTTAGGACGATAGGAAAAATGTTATCAAATAAACCGGGAAAAAAATTAAATGATTATGTTGCGGATTATGTGCTTTTTGATCTGGAAACCACCGGCACATCCTGCAAAAAAGATGAGGTGGTTGAAATCTCTGCAGTAAAGGTCATGAACGGAAATGTTGTGGATGAGTTTTCAACTCTTGTAAATCCGCAGATGCCGATTCCATATTGGGCCACAGAGGTGAATGGGATCACGGACGATATGGTGGTGGATTCTCCCACCTTCGATGTAGCCCTTCGGGACTTTCTGGAGTTTGCTGGTGATATGATCCTTGTGGGTCATAACATTCATACTTTCGATATGAAGTTCATATGCAGGGATGCGGAAAAGTTTTTTGGCAAGACCCTCGGGAATGATTATATCGATACCCTTCCCATCGCCCGGATGTATCTTCCACAACTTGGGCATCATACTCTGTCTGATCTGGCAGATTATTATGGAATCCCCACGGATGGAGCCCACCGCGCCCTCTTCGACTGCAAGATGAATCAGCAGATCTTCGAGCACCTTGGGCGGGAAATGAAGAACCCCTCCGAGGCGGCAAAGAAAATAAAGAAGTGCCCCATATGCGGCTGCGCCCTGAAACTTAGAAGCGGAAAGTACGGAGAATTCTGGGGCTGCACCGGATATCCGGAGTGTAAGTATACGGAGAAAGCGTAAACCGAGGCAGCAAACGCTGTTTGCTGCCTCGGTGGAGCACACTATTCCACTCGCTTTTTTGATGTAAAAGCATGCAGGATTGAGGAGTGTGTCCACAGTGGTGTTTTTTTCGCCGGTTTTCTAGAGGTAAGAGCATGCAGAATTAGAGAGTATGATTTCTATGGGGTCTTTTTTTCGGAGGGAAAGAAAATGAACAACAAGACATATAATTTTTATGGTTGGGAAGGGGCGGATGTTTCGCCCACAGATGAGGAGTATAAGCAAATAAATGATCCTAGGGACTTGTATGATATCCTGTCCAAACTTTGGTGTGCGGACACTTGTGCTCCGCGTATGAGGGCAGACTGGACTGAAGAGAACAAGACTCTTGGGCAGTGCTCCATTACAGCGTTTCTTGCCCAGGATATTTTCGGAGGGAAGGTGTACGGGATTGAAAGATCCGGTGGTAATTTCCACTGCTATAACGTGATCGGAGATTGCGTGTTCGATTTAACCAGTGAGCAGTTTGGTGATGAAAAACTTGATTATACAAACAATCCGGAGCAGTTCAGGGAAGTCCATTTTGCAAAGGAAGAAAAGTATCAGAGATATTTAAAACTTAAGGCGGATTTGGATGAATTCTTAAAGAAGCGTGCATAAAATATTGTGATAGCCGCGTTTTTATTCATGGGGTAAAAAATGGAATCATTTAGTTTTAAAATAGGTACTCCCAAACCGGTGTATTTTAGAGAGTACGATCTGAATTACAAGGTTACGGATGTAGATCTGGAAGCAAGGATCGCCATGAACGTGGAGGTCACGGATTTTGACGGCGAAAAATA
>JAEEGL015755274.1_pt1 | contig 12589 bp, 9 predicted proteins | sample 9134231 | NCBI WGS metagenome assembly JAEEGL01 (sample SAMN16246548, study PRJNA631951) | gut metagenome | biome: gut microbiome; feature: rumen; material: fiber-attached | host: Bos | place: Iran: Karaj | collected 2018-10
GCGTACGTCGGCAGCGACGGCCAGCGTGGCCGCCAATGCCAATAATAGCACAAGTTTTCTCATTATCGTCGATGCTTTTATAGTTTCTGGTGCAAAGTTAGTGCATGGCGACCGAAATGCCAAATATGTGAATTATTTTCTTGTTGAGACGATATCTGCAAGGGCATAATCCAAAAATTCCACTTATTTTTTGGATTAGGTGGAATTTTAAGGATTCCTTATTATAGCATCTATGGTTTATATGGGGGGTATAGAGACTATTGGGATAAAACGAGGGCGGCACCCGGTGTGGGAGCCGCCCAAGTTATTTAGTGAAGTCTAATGTCGGGAATTAGAACATAACTTTTTGTACCTTGACGGTGCCGTCGACGTTGCGAGTCACCACGATGTTCATGCCATCGAAGGGCTTGTCGCTTGCCATGCCAGCAACGTTGTAGTACTTCACGCTCTGGATGCTGGCTGCATTCAGGTCGTTGACGCCAGTGACCTCATCGAGTTTGAATGTGACGATGACGGTGACATCGCCCATAGGCATCTCGAAGGTGAATGTGTTGAGTTCGTTGCCCGGAATCAGGTCGATTTCTTCCTCGTCCTCGTCAATGACGGTGATTTGGTCAATTGCGTAGCCATTGTCGGGAGTTACGGTAACAACGACCTCGGTGCCAGCGGCAGCCTCATCGGCGGGATTGGTTTCAGCAGAACCATTTTCGCCGCACTCAATCTCGATAGCGAACATCTCGCGGGTGAGCGTCACGTTCTGAGTTAATGTGCCATTGCTCAGGTCTACATTCTCAATTACCTCGTCGTTATAACCATCGAGGCTGTAAGTGATGTTGTACTGCTTGTCGGTTTGGATGATGGGCAGCGTGTAAGCGCCATCGGCATCGGTAACAGTCTGGTAAGCCACGGGGCCTGCTGTTGCAGCCAGACGCGGTGCGCCATCGCCAGCGGGTGCGGCTTCAACGCTCTCAGCCTCTACATAAACGCCCTCCAGCGGGTTACCCTCTTCATCAGTAACAACACCACTGACGGTCACAGGATCCATCTTCACGCCGAAGGTGACGATAGGCAGGTTGCTGGTGCTGTAAGAAGCGGCAGCAAGAGCGGTGGCGTCGTTCATATCACCACTGTCGGTACGGTGGCTGACGCATTGTCCAGTGAGGCTGTAGGGGAACGATTCGAAGGTCACACTCTTGTAAGAGTCGCTGATGTGTTGCGAGCGAACCACAATGCACAGGTTGCCGCCTTGGTATACGAACGGCTCGGCGAGGTCGATCTTGAGCATGTCGATCATAGCGCTTGAGCTACCGCCCTTAACGAAGGTGTAAGGAGCGTTGTAAGCCTCGGTCATGCCATTGGTGGGAAGCAGAGAGCCAGAGTAGTCACTTGCAGTGAGCGAAGTAGCATCAGTGCTGCCAATCCACACACTCACTTGCGTGGTGTGGTCGTCACCAGTCTTATAGCCTCTCCAGGTGAGAGAAGTAATCTTGTCACCCTTGTTCAGACCCAGCTGGGCGGCAGTGTAGATGCTCATCGACTCGCTGTTCTCGTAAACCAGATTCACAGGCGAGCTGCTCGATGTGCTCTTGTTGGGATAATTCTCGTCGCTAACCTCAACGAATTTTTCAGCGGTTTCCTCGGTGATGGTAACATCCACCTCGTCGGTTGCCACCTCATAGTCATCGTCCCAAGTGAACGAAGCCATAGCCTCCCAAGTGCCTGGCACGTTGGGCACCAGGGCGAAGTTGACCGTCGCCGTGCTGCGAGCACCAATCTCAACGGGAGAGGTGAATTCGGCCTGACTACCGAGCACGAAACTTGCGTCGCAACTCTCTTCTTGGTCAAGCAAGTTTTGCAGAACTACGCTGGCGTTGTAGTCATCGTTCTGCTTGCCAGTGGTGGGGATGTTGACGCTCTTAATCACCACGTCGTGCTCAACGGGCACGAGTTCGAAGCCGTAAACGTTGTCGAGCATGCAGTATCCGCTCTCGAAAGCGATGTAGTACTCGCCAGCAGGAATGTCCTCAACCACAAAGGTGGTAAACTTGCCGTCGTTGCCGCTGCTTTGTTGCATATCGGTGGCCGGGACGGTCTTGACAAGTGTCCATTCAGCACGGTCGGTGCTGTAGTACACCTTAATGTTATAATCATCGCCGGTGCTGCTCGAGCGGCGTGCACCATCGAAGGTCATCTTCTCGCCCTCAGTTACGCGCAGCAGCGGGGTGACGAGTTTGCCAGGAGTGCTGGCGCTCGCGCTCTGCATGTAGTTGTTGGGATAGTACGAACTGGTGTTGGTAGTCTTACTCCATACATCGGTCATATTCCACCAGCCAACAGGCGCGATGCTTGCGCTGCTCTCGTTCTGGAAGTCCTCGAAGAACTTGCTTGAGTCGAGCACAGTACCGCTCAGAGGCAGCACAAAGTCGTCGATGCCCTCGCCGGTGATGGTGAGGTTACCGCTGAAGATACCCGGAGTGGCTGCGCTGAGCGTGATGTTGACTTCGAGAGTCTCACCATTAGCCAGGTTGATGTCGGTAGCACTTGCGGTGAAGCCCTCGGGCATGGCTATACTTGCCACCAGGGGTGCAGCGCCGGTGCTCTTGATAGTGAGGGTCTTGGTTGCGTCCTCACTAATCATGCCGAACGAGCCAAACGTGGTGTTACCGCTCTCCAGCGTGTTGTTACCACTGTCCTTCACTTGCATACCAGGCAGGTAGGGATTGGGCTGATACCAATTGCCAGTAGCAGTCGTGCCAGTAATGTTCTCGTAAGGATCGATACGCAAGCGGCCGTTTCCATTAGTACTATATGCCACGAGATCATCGTAAGACATGGTAAACGTGATTTCAGGCAACACATGCTCCTCACCCACTGCCAGATCGACAGGAATATCGTAGGTGTAGAGCACCATCTCAGGATGGTTCTGCACGCAGAAGGTCACGTTGTAACCCTCGGTGCCGGCAGTGATAGTGCACTCGCCGCTGTTGGTCACTTTGAACGAGGGTAGCACAACTGAGAAGTTGTTGTCGGAATCGCAATTTGGATATACCCACTCCGTGTAGCCGTCGCGACTTATGGTTAAGCTGGACATAAGCTCAATCTCGGCACTACCGTTAACCACCAGGTTGTCGATGTAGACATTGTTACCCACAAGAGCGATGCGCTCATTATCAAGGTTCGCCATTTCTACATTAACCCAATAGAATGTGTAGGTGTAATCCTCATAGGTATAGAAACCTTGGGTCTGGTCACTACAGGTTTTGCTGACAATCTCATCTCCTAAACTGAATACGCCATCTTCCTCAACAACTTTGTACGCTTTAAAGGTAGCGCTATAAGGGCTTGAACTGCTAACCTTAACTTGTAGTGATGCCGAACCAGTGAGTTTCGGGGTTACCAAAGCATCAACGTAACTTGTGCTGTACTGCACACATTTAAGAGTGCCAGAGTCATCTACACCAGCTGTTGAGTTGTAGGTATAGGTGCCAGCCCTTTGAGGTACTATGTGTCTCCATCCAGGAGCCACCCTAAAGTCGCTTGGGGTTGTGCTGATTGTCGTGTTGAAATCTACGGTGTAGTTTTCGACCTCTTCAGCACTTGCCCAGCCGAAGCCAAGCAGCATGATTACTGCTAAGGCTAAGAACTTGTTGAAAATTTTCATAAGCACTAATTTTTGGTTAATAAATAAGTTGATTTTTCGCTTTGTGGCAAAATTACACATAATTATTGATAGGCGAAAGTTATTTTGGTATTTTTTTAGATGCCGCTCAAAAAAATTATGTATTTCCGGCTCTGTCAATTCCTCGTTTCAAGCATAGTTAGCGCCGTTGGTAGAAATTTATGTAGAAAATTTGGGAAATTGGTGTTTTGTCATTATCTTTGCCCCATAAATTATTGAGAGTTATCTTTTTATTCACTTAACGGGGCCAAATGCTTGGCCCACAATAAAATCGTTTACTACTATTATGGCAAAAAAATGGATTTGTACAGTATGTGGTTATGTTCACGAGGGTGACACGCCCCCCGAGCGCTGTCCGCAATGCAAGGTTCCGGCCTCGAAGTTCAAAGAACTTAACGAGGACGACGGCCTGAAGTTTGTCGCTGAGCACGAACTTGGTGTGGCAAAGGGTGTAGACCCGGAGATTCTGCAAGGTCTGAAGGATCACTTCAACGGCGAGTGCAGCGAGGTGGGCATGTATCTGGCAATGTCGCGCCAGGCCGACCGCGAGGGCTATCCCGAGGTCGCTGAGGCCTTCAAGCGCTACGCTTGGGAAGAGGCTGAGCACGCTGCCAAGTTTGCCGAACTGCTCGGCGAGGTGGTGTGGGACACCAAGACCAACCTTGAGAAGCGCATGAATGCCGAGGCTGGCGCTTGCGAGGACAAGTTCCGCATCGCTAAGTTGGCTAAGCAGCAGAATCTCGATGCCATCCACGACACCGTTCACGAGATGGCTCGCGATGAGGCACGCCACGGCCAGGGCTTCCAGGGCCTGTATAACCGCTACTTCAAGAAGTAAGATTCGGTGCGCACCATCGAGGGCGCAAGTTTCCACGACGCGCCATGTACCCCCATTTGGGCCGCGCAATGGCGCGTTGTGGAAAATTTTTTATTCACTGTGATGACGATGAAACGACACATTTTTCTTGCTGCAATGGTGGCCTTGCTGAGTGTGGTGGCCACGGCGCAGGTCGACCGCGGCACGCTGGGCGTGACAGCCGGCGGCGGCTTGCAACTGCCCACGGGCGAGTTGAACGACAACTTCAAGGGCGGCGTAAACTTTGTTGGCGGCCTCACGGGCGGCTACAACTTCTGGCGCGTGAAGGCCGACGTGAGTTACGGCCAGCCGTCGTTTAAGCGTAGCAACATCTTTGGCGTCCTTGACGCCGAGGGTCGCGACGCGCAAATCAACGCGGTGAGCAGCGCCACGCTGCTTGGCGTGGGTGTGCAGTTGGGCTATGTGGCCTATCGCAATGGCCGGTTGAGCATTACTCCCAACGTGGGCGTGATGCTGAACCGCTACAATTGGAAGGTTAACGATATCGAGTGGAGCAAGAACGACGAGGGCCACGACGTGTTTCAGGCGGTGAACACCAGCACGGTGCATCTGAGCGACGTCAACGCCATGGCGAGCGTCGACTTCGACATCACGCTCCATAGCCGTGTCACTACCGACGCGATGCTGTTCACCGGCCGCAACACGCGCACGTCGTCATCGCTGCGCATCACTCCATGGGTGGCCCACGCCCGCTTCAAGAGTGTGCCCACGGTCAATGGTGCCTTTGCGGGCATCAACGTGTGCTACCTGGGACTGCTGCAAGCCCTGGAGTAAACCCCAAGATAGGGTAAAGTGTTCCAAAACACTCGTTATTAGGCTTTTTTAGCGATTATTTTGCCACTGATTGAATACTATTGCCTACTTTTGTGGCGTTAAACCAAAGAAATGAGACGATTGCTCGACATAACGTTGCTCCTGATTGCCATGTGTTGCGCACAGCATGTGGCGGCGCAAAACACGGCCGAAGGAATGCCCCTGCCCTCAGCGTTGCAGAAGGTGTACCACGGCTATTACCACTTTGTGGAGCCAACCTCGGGCGAGACGGTGCTCATGCTGGTGATGAACAACATCACGGTGTATCCTCCCGAGCGATTCCGCAACAAGAAGGAGGAGGAGTTCTACTGGAAGACGGTGCGCGACGTGAAGCGCACGCTGCCTTACGCCAAGTTGATTTGCTCGACGCTGCTCGAGACCTACGAGTATATCGGCACCTACAAGACGCAGAAGGAGAAGCAAGCCTATCTGCAGCGCTTCGAGAAGGAGATTTTCGCACAGTACAAGCCCGAGATGAAGAAGATGACCAAGAATCAGGGCAAGATGCTTATCAAACTCATCAACCGTGAGACCAACCAGAGTAGTTTCTCGATTGTAAAGGCTTTCTTGGGCACTTTCCGCGCCGGCTTTTGGCAGACTTTCGGGCGCTTCTTCGGCGCAAACCTGAAGCAAGGCTATCATCCCACCCGCGACAAGAACGACGCGCTGATTGAGCGCATCTGCGTGCGCGTGGAGCAAGGCACGCTGTAGCCCCCTTGCCACCCCGCTGCTGCACGGATTATCGTTATTGATAATTCGTGATTTTTTTTGCCAATATGTGACACGGCATTCGAGTGTTCGAGCAATCGAACATTCGAGCATTTAAGGCTCGGCGGCGAGGCTGGTGGTGTCGCCGATGGTGTAAGGGCTGGGCTTGGTGGCGGGTCGTGGCTGGAAGTGGTCGAGGATGATGGTGGAGAGTTGGGTCGAGAGTTGCTGCAGGGTGGCCTGGCGTGTGGCCTTGGCGAGTTGGCATTCCCACACGGTGAGCACGTGCCATCCGGCATACTTGAGCATGCCGCGGTTCAGGCGGTCGCGGCGACGGTTGTTGTCGATTTTTTTGCGCCAGAATTCGGTGTTGGTCGTGGGCAACCTGAAGTGCTCGCAGTCGTGTCCGTGCCAAAAGCATCCGTTCACAAAAATCACCGTGCGGAATTGATGCATGACGATGTCGGGCGTGCCCGGCAGCCGCTTGTCGTGCAAGCGGTATCGAAAGCCCTGCCGCCACAGCCATCGCCGCACCAGCAGTTCGGGCTGGGTGTCCTTGCTGCCGATGCGGCTCATGCAGCGGTGTCGCTGCTGTGGTGTCATGTGGTCGGCCATGCGGCGATTTATTTGCCTTGCAGGTAAGCCACCAGTTGTGCCGTGGCGCGGCCGCGGTGTGAGATGGCGTTTTTCTCGCTGCTCTGCATCTCGGCAAAGGTGCGCCCGTCGCCCTCGATGGGCTGGAAGATGGAGTCGTAGCCAAAGCCGCCGGTGCCGTGGCGCTCGGTGAGGATGAGGCCTTCGACGAGACCTTCGAAGAAGTGGTACTCGCCATTGCCCTCGATGAGCGTGATGACCGTGCGGAACCGTGCCGTGCGCTGATCCATGGGCGTGTCGTGCATCAGACGAAGCACCTTGTCGATATTTGCCTCGCTGTCGTGGCCCGGCCCGGCATAGCGCGCCGAGTACACGCCCGGCTCGCCGCCTAAGGCGTCAATCTCGAGGCCCGTGTCGTCGGCAAAGCACTCGATGTTATAGTGGCTGAAGATATAGTCAGCCTTCATCTTGGCGTTGTCCTTGATGTTGTCGGCCGTCTCGGGGATGTCGTCGTGGCAATCGATGTCGTTCAGACTCAAGATTTCGAAACGGCTGCCCATGATTTGGCGCAATTCCTCCAACTTGTGGGCATTGTTGGTTGCAAAGACAATCTGTCGCATTGTTGCTATCGGTTTTAAAAGAAAGTGTGTCATAATTCATTTATTGGTATTAAGAGCCGCCTGACGGCGGGAAATCTAACAAAATCTAAACAAAACCTCACAAATAAATCTTTGGTTATCAATAAATTAAAATATGAGATTTTGGTAAAGATTTTGTTAGATTTCCGCACGAAGTGCGCTAATAATATGGCACACTCTCTTTGTTTATAATACGATGTTTACGAGTTTGTTGGGGACGACGATCACCTTTTTGGGTGTCTGTCCCTCGAGCCACTTGGCAGCGCCGTCGTGGGTGAGCGCCAGGCGTTCGACTTCGGCGGCCTCGGTGCCGGCGGGCACCTCCATGGTGAAGCGCGGACGACCCTTAATCATCACGGCATACTTCACGTTGGCCTCGACGAGATATTTCTCGTTGTACTCGGGCCACTTGGCGTCGCACACGGTGGTGTCGTGACCCAGGGCGTGCCACAGTTCCTCGCTGATGTGCGGTGCGAAGGGCGCCAGCAGCACCACCAAGTCGTTGTAGATAGCCCGGCTGCGGCACTTCATGGCTTGCAGTTCGTTGACGCAAATCATAAATGCTGCCACGCTGGTGTTGTAAGAGAACGTCTCGATGTCGCCCGTGACCTTCTTGATGAGTTTGTGTAGCGACTTCAGCGCCTCGGCGCTGGGCTCTTCGTCGGTGAGTTGCAGGTCGTCGCCCTTGTAGAAGAGCGCCCACAATTTCTTCAGGAAGCGGTGCACGCCGTCGATGCCGTTGGTGTCCCAGGGCTTGCTGGCCTCCACGGGGCCTAAGAACATCTCGTACAGGCGCAGCGTGTCGGCACCGTAGCGCTCCACGATGTCGTCGGGGTTGACAACGTTGAACATCGACTTCGACATCTTCTCGATGGCCCAGCCGCAGATGTACTTGCCATTCTCGAGGATAAACTCGGCGTCGGCAAACTCAGGCCGCCACTGGCGGAAGCGCTCGATGTCGAGGGCGTCGTTGCTCACAATGTTCACATCCACATGGATGGGCGTCACCTCATAGTCGCCCTTGAGGTGGAACGACACAAACTTGTTGGTGTCCTTGATGCGGTACACAAAGTTGCTTCGGCCCTGAATCATGCCCTGATTGACGAGTTTCTTGAACGGCTCGGCCTCGCACACGTAGTCGTAGTCGAAGAGGAACTTGTTCCAGAAGCGGCTGTAAATCAGGTGGCCGGTGGCGTGCTCAGTGCCGCCCACGTACAGGTCGACCTGTCGCCAATACTCGTCGACAGCCTTGTCGACAAGGGCCTGGTCGTTGTGCGGATCCATGTAGCGCAGATAGTAGGCGCTCGACCCGGCAAATCCTGGCATGGTGCACAGTTCCAGCGGGCGTCCGTTGCTGGCGACCCAGTTTTTGGCACGTCCCAGCGGCGGCTCGCCATTGTCGGTGGGCTTGAATGCGTCGACCTCGGGCAGGAGCAGCGGCAACTCGCTCTCGTCGAGCGGCTGGGGTTGCCCGGCCTCGTCGTAATAGATGGGGAACGGCTCGCCCCAGTAGCGCTGGCGGCTGAAGATGGCGTCGCGCAGACGGTAGTTGACCTTCACGCGGCCAATGCCGGTGCTCTCGATATATTGCTTGGTGCGCTCGATGGCCTCCTTGATGGTCAGGCCGTTGAGTTGCAGGCGGTCGTTGCTCGAGTTCATCATGATGCCGTCCTTGGCGTCGAAACTCTCCGCGCTCACATCGGCGCCCTCGACGAGCGGGATGATGGGCAGATTGAAGTGGCGCGCGAAGGCGTAGTCGCGGCTGTCGTGAGCCGGCACAGCCATGATGGCGCCGGTGCCGTAGCCTGCCAGCACGTAGTCGCTGATGTAGATGGGAATCTCGGTGCCGGCAATGGGGTTGACGGCATACGAGCCGGTGAACACGCCGCTCACTTTCTTCTCAATCATGCGCTCGCGCTCGGTTTTGTGCTTCACCTCGTCGAGGTAGGCATCGACGGCGGCGCGCTGCTCGGGCGTCACCACCATGTCGACGTACTCGCTCTCGGGCGCCAGCACCATGAAGGTGACGCCGAAGATGGTGTCGGCACGCGTGGTGAAGATGAGCAGTTGCTCGTCGCGTCCCACCAGCGGGAAGAGCATCTCGGCACCCTCGCTGCGGCCAATCCAGTTGCGCTGCGTCTCCTTGATGCTTTCGCTCCAGTCCACGGTGTCGAGGTCGTTGAGCAGGCGGCTGGCGTAAGCGCTCACGCGCAGGCACCACTGGCTCATCATCTTCTGCTCCACGGGGAAGCCGCCGCGTATCGAGAGGCCCTCGCTCACCTCATCGTTGGCGAGCACGGTGCCCAGTTTGGGACACCAGTTCACCATGGTGTTGCCGCGATAGGCTATGCGGTAGTTCATCAGCAACTCGTCGCGCTCGGCCTTGCTCATGGCGTTCCACTCGTCGGCGGTAAAGGTTACGTCGCTGTTGGTGTGCGCGTTGCAACCCTCGGTGCCATGCTTCTCGAAGTGTGCCACCAGTTCGTCGATGGGGCGAGCCTTCTCGCACTTGGTGTCGTAGTAACTCTTGAACATCTTCAGGAAGGCCCACTGCGTCCACTTGTAGTACGAGGGGTCGCAGGTGCGCACTTCGCGGCTCCAGTCGTAGCAGAAGCCTATCTTGTCGAGTTGCTCGCGGTAGCGTGCAATGTTTTTGATGGTGGTCACCTCGGGGTGTTGCCCCGTCTGGATGGCGTATTGCTCGGCGGGAAGGCCATAAGCATCGTAGCCCATGGGGTGAAGCACGTTGAAGCCGCGCTGACGCTTGTAGCGCGCGTAGATGTCGCTGGCAATGTAGCCCAGCGGATGGCCCACATGCAGGCCCGCACCGCTGGGATACGGGAACATGTCGAGAACGTAAAATTTCGGACGGCTTGCATCTACGTCGACGCGATAGGTGTTGTGGTCGCGCCAGTACTGCTGCCAACGTTGTTCAATCTCTTGAAATCGATATTCCATATTGTAGTTTGATAATTGTTTTCCAAAAAATAACTTGCAAAGTTACGAATAAGTGAGCGGTGGGCAAAGAAAAAACCTGTGTTTTTTCATTTGCCTGCCCGAACGGTAGTAACTTCGACCACAGGTCAACGTTACGAATAAGTGAGCGGTGGGCAAAGGAAAAACCGTGTTTTTTCATTTGATATCATGCAATAGGCGCTATAGGTGCTATAGTTGCTATAGATGCAATCGCGTGAGCGGTGGGCGCAGAAAAAGCCCCAGGTGTGGCGGTCACAACCTGGGGCGTGGTTTGCGTTTTCAAGCCGAAAGGGTTCGGCGAATGCTGAAGGCCGGTTACTCCTTCTTGAGCAAGTCGCGGATTTCGGTGAGCAACTTCTCCTCGGCGCTGGGTTCGGGAGCGGGCTCTTCCTCTTTTTTCTTGCGGGTAATCTTGTTCATGGCCTTAATCATGAAGAAGATACACAGTGCGATGATGAGGAAGTCGATGATGTTCTGGATGAAAGCACCATAGGCAAACATCGACACGCCAGCCTCCTTGAGTGCGGCGTAGTTGTTGTGCAGGTGAGCCGGCACGTCGGCGGGAATCTGGCCGAAGCGCACAAAGAGGTTGCTGAAGTCGACACCGCCAGTGGCAAGTGAAACGAGGGGCATAATGACATCCTCGACGAGCGAGGTGACAATTTTGCCAAATGCACCACCGATGATCACACCGACGGCCATGTCCATCACATTGCCCTTCATGGCAAATTCCTTAAATTCTTTTACAAAACCCATAATAAAAACGTTTTAATAATTAATATTGATGTTCTTCTAAGTGTTTGACCATTAAACATTCTTAATTAGGGAAAAATTTCCACTATTTTCCACATTTAGTGGCGAGAAATAAAGAATTTTTCACTAATTTTGCAGCGCAAATATATGTGCGGCGCAATTTTCCGACCCGTTACGATGTTGGGGAGAGAAATTTCGGCAAAGGTATCAAAAAAAGCGAATAAAAACGAATTTTAAAACAATATTTTTAACAAATTATTATTATGGCAAAAATTAAAATCGGTATTAACGGATTCGGCCGCATCGGTCGCTTTGTGTTCCGCTCGACTTTCGAGGAGAACAATGTCAACGACGTAGTGGTAGTGGGTATCAACGACTTGCTGCCTGTGGACTATATGGCATACATGCTCAAGTATGACACCATGCACGGCCAGTTCAACGGCACCATCGAGGTTGATGCTGAGAAGAACGAACTCATCGTTAACGGCAACCACATCCGTGTTACTGCCGAGAAGGATCCCGCAAACCTGAAGTGGGACGAGGTTGGCGCAGAGTATGTAGTTGAGTCTACCGGTTTGTTCCTCGCTATGGACAAGGCCGAGAAGCACATCGAGGCTGGCGCTAAGTACGTGGTTCTTTCGGCTCCCAGCAAGGCTGGTGAGGACGGACGTCAGGCCGACATGTTCGTTTGTGGCGTTAACACCGACAAGTATGCTGGTCAGCAGATTGTGTCGAACGCTTCGTGTACGACCAACTGCTTGGCACCCATCGCCAAGGTTCTGAACGATGCATTTGGCATCGAGACTGGTCTTATGACTACCGTACACTCGACCACCGCAACGCAGAAGACCGTCGACGGTCCGTCGATGAAGGACTGGCGTGGTGGCCGCGCTGCCGCTGGCAACATCATCCCCTCGAGCACTGGCGCTGCCAAGGCTGTGGGTAAGGTGATTCCCGAACTCAACGGTAAACTCACGGGCATCTCAATGCGCGTGCCTACCCTCGACGTTTCGGTTGTTGACCTGACCGTGAACCTGAAGAACCCCGCTACCAAGGAGGACATCTGCAAGGCTATGAAGGATGCTGCTGAGGGCGAGTTGAAGGGTATCCTGGGTTACACCGAGGACGCTGTCGTTTCGAGCGACTTCATGGGTGATCCCCGCACTTCGATCTTCGACGCAAACGCCGGCGTTTACCTGACCGACAAGTTTGTGAAGGTCGTAAGTTGGTACGATAACGAGATTGGCTACAGCCACAAGGTTATCGATCTGATCAAGATTATGAAAGCCTACAATGGCTAATTAGTAGTAATTGAGTTTCATGAGATTTGAGGACCCTGGGACATGTTCCCAGGGTTTTTTCTTGCCCCAAGCCGCTATAGCATTAATAGCAAGTAAAGACGAGGGTGTGTAATAATTTATTGGTGTCCGATAAAAACCAGGGGTGGCAGATGTAGACACAATTGGTTCTGTCACCCCTAACGGGGCTAAGAACGCACGATTTAGATGTAGGGACGCGCCATGGCGCGTAGTTCGAAAACGATATCAATCA
>JAEEGL011723185.1_pt1 | contig 12588 bp, 16 predicted proteins | sample 9134231 | NCBI WGS metagenome assembly JAEEGL01 (sample SAMN16246548, study PRJNA631951) | gut metagenome | biome: gut microbiome; feature: rumen; material: fiber-attached | host: Bos | place: Iran: Karaj | collected 2018-10
ACAGGTTCCGGCGTTCCTGTATGCGACAACGACATCGACACTGACCGTATTATCCCGGCACGATTCCTCAAGTGCGTCACGTTCGAAGGCCTTGGCGCAAACGCCTTTGCCGACGATATCGCAGGCCTCGCCGCTCAGGGCAAGGTCCACCCGTTCCGCGATCCGGCCTACAAGAATGGCTCCATCCTCGTTTCGAACCAAAACTTCGGTTGCGGTCCCAGCCGTTAACATGCTCCGCAGGCCCTGACGCGCTGGGGCATCCGCGCCATCACCGCCGAAAGCTGCTCCGAAATCTTCTTCGGTAACTGCGTCGCTATTGGCGTGCCTTGCTACAAGGTGAGCCACGAAGTTGCAGACAAGATTCTCGCCTGGATCGAAGCACACCCGAGCGAAGAACTCGTCACCAGCACCGAAAGCCGTACGCTCAAGATGGGTGACGAAACCATCGAGCTCACGCTTGCTGACGGCCCCCGCGGTCAGTTCCTCGACGGTTCCTGGCACGCCCGTTCCGCCCTCATGGCCAACGCCGACAAGGTGCAGGAACTTGCAAGCAAGCTGCCGTATATGAACTTTCTGAAGTAAGCTATAAGGCGTCATTGCGGAAGCGCATGACCGGTTCGCTTCGGATATAGAAATAAGCAAGCTTATTTCTGCATCACTCAGCTCCCGCGTCATTGCGAGCCTCATAGAGGCGAAGCAATCCAGTCACATTAAAAAAACGTCCAGGTTCAAAGCCTGGATGTTTTTTTATTTTGTACATTTACGTTTGTTAAAAAAACTACCTTCGTTTAAGGAGGTTTTATATGAAATTTTCGGCTATCATTTCTGTATTGAGCATCTTCGCACTTGTCGGCTGCGCAAGCGGTCCTCGTCAACGCAGCATCAACGAAATCCCGGAATACGGCAACCAGCCCAAAAGCCCGGAAATGTTGCAAGCAGACCAGCAATTTTTAAACACCGTCAAAGGCAAAGAACAACAAGCTTTTGACCATATGATGGCTGTCGGATGGTCCTTTTTTCAACGAGGCGATATCGGGACCGCCATCAAGCGCTTCAACCAGGCGTGGCTTATAGACTCTACCCGCTACGAGTCCTACTGGGGCTTTGCCGCCGCCGAAGGCCGCCTGAACAACCTCGAAAAATCTAAACATTATTATGAAAAAGCACTCAGCCATGGCGGCGATACCAAAATCCTGAACCCGGAATACGCCATCGTGCTCCGCGAGCAAGCCAAGGCCGAAAACAACAACGAAAAGCTCGCCGAAGCGGACAACCTGTTCATGAGCGAAATCGAATCGGGCAACGAAAAAGCCGCCTGCATTTACGCCTACCAACTCTACCGCGATAACAAGAAAGAAGAAGCATGCCAAATCATGGCATCTTGCCCAGATGATAAAGACAATCTGAAAAAAGCATGCAGGATGTAAGGGGATTTAGGATTCATGCCTGTAAAAACCGTTAGCCAACGACGCAAGTTCTTTTCTGCGTTCCTCGGTAATCTGAGTTTTTCCTGCATGATTTGCCTCGAAATCGACAAGGATTTCTTGTTCCTCTTCGTCTAGATTGAACTTTTTCGCATGCTTTTAAAAGACAGCATTATAGACCATTCCTCACAGTTTCAATTTCAGCGTTAATTTCATCCAAAGACATTTCGAAGGCGCCAGCATAAACCGCATCAGCAGAGAGTTGCTGCATAGTTTTCAGCATTTTCTCAGATTGCATTTTGGATTGGGCTATATTAGCTTCAAATTTATTTTTCATAGTCTTTAAGATATAAGTTATTTTCAATTCAACAACAAGCCCTCCTCCTTCGTACACACTTCCAGCATTTTTCAAAAAGCTTCCAGAATGTCAAAATACGACATTCTTTTTATTTACATTCAAAAAAAGCAAATATTGTCACCTTTTTTAGCCACGAAAGATAAACAAATATATTGACAAATCAACAAAAAGGTTGTATTTTTATTATGAAATTTAGAGAAATATGCAAATACGCCGAAGATCATGGATGGGTTAAAGCTAGAGTTTCTGGCGATCACTACATCTACACCAAGCCCGGAAGACGATCAGTGCCGATACAAAGAAACAAGCACGAAATCGAGGGAGCATACTTGAAGCGCATTCTAAAGCAATTTGATTAATCGGGAGGACATCATGGATTACGCTGCAAAAATTGAAAAAGATAAAGACATGGGATACGTGGCTTCGTTCCCGGACCTACCGAACGTAAACGCATTTGGCGAAACTCGCGAAGAAGCTATTAAGCAAGCAAAGGACGCACTTGATGGAGCAATGGAATGCGACCTTGATATGGGTTATTCGTTCGTTTATCCAAAGACGATGCCTGATGCAGACAAAAACCTTGTCGCCATTCAACTATCCCCAAGAATTGAAGTGGCGTACAAAATTTTTGAAGCCCGCCGTGGCAAAACAAAAGCAGAAGTTGCAAAAGCAGCCGGATTCACACCGCAAGCGTACCAGCGTTTTGAGACCCCCAAAGGCACACCTACCGTAGAAACTCTCTACAAAATTGCAGCGGCACTCGGAAAAAAATTGGTAATCAAATTCGCCTAAAGCTTGCCATATTCGCTGCTTACAACCTATTAAACATTTTGTATATTACAAAATGTTTAACATACAACATTTCAAAAAAGCCTGATGAAAATCAAAAGAAACACACTTCTACTTTTGCTAACATTTCTTTTGTTCTCTTGCTCACCGGAAAAGGAATCCCCTAAAGTTATGCTCTCCTCACCTATCGACAACATTCTCGTAGAAAAGGCGAAGCGCCAAATGCACTTGCGCAACGGCGAGACCGTTGTCAAAACATACAGAATTTCATTGGGTAAGAATCCAGTCGGAGCAAAAGTCAAATCCGGCGACAACAAGACGCCCGAGGGCAACTACACCATCGAGAGACACAATCCCAAAAGCATTTTTCATTTATCGCTGAGAATCTCGTACCCGAACGCGGAGCAAATCAAGGCCGCGAAAGAAGGCAACTACGAACCCGGTGGCGACATCATGATCCACGGCTACCCGAACAAGATTCCAGCATTTCTCTTTAAATTTTGGCACAAGTGGAAGGATTGGACAGCCGGCTGCATCGCGGTTACGAACGACGAAATTGAAGAAATCTACGACGCCGTCAAGGACGGAACACCTATAACCATCAAGCCTTAGAATTATGTCAAAGAAAAAATTTATTTGGATCGCAGTGGCAATATGCGTAGTTGCACTGATATACTTTCATCATGATATCATCTTTACATTAGACCGAGCAAATATTTTTCGCATTGACGAGTTTCATGAATTCAACGCAGATGACGAACAAAATTTAAAGAACCTTTTAAGCAAATACGACTTAAAGCCAATTTCATCAGGTGATTTTTTCTCTCTACGGTACGCCTTTTCCAATGACGATATGGGCGGTCTCGCTCTGGAGTTCACATGCAAAACAGCCGATTTTTCTAAATGCACCAAGACAACTTATGAAGACGACGGCAAAGCCATTCATAAAACAGTAAAAACAGCAGAACCGCAAGAAGCCAAAGCCATTTACAATGAATTTATTGAATTAAATATTTTCGATTTAAAATCCATCGAAACAAAGCCCCTTGGCGTTTATTTGGACATATACCAGATTGCGTATCTATGTTCAAATGTATCCATCGAGGTTGCAGATGAAAAACGCCTGAACCGTTTTTCCATTGGACCTAGCGAACATAACGACGAGCGATACATCAAGATTTTCAACATTTTCAAAAACCACGGCTTTTTGCCAGAAAAATCAAAAAAGAGTACAAGCAATAACACCGACTCCAAGGCCATAGAAAAAATCCAGTCGTTTTACACCAACTACATTTTCGGAAACGAGTTCGCAAGCGATTCTGTCATCGCGAAGTATTGCACAAAGGAACTCGCACAAGAGCTTTCAAAAGCGTACAACGACGAGTTCAGCGATGGTGGCGGCTACGCCGTCTGGAAATTCCGCAGCGACGCCCAGGATGGCGAAGACATTCATGAAATCGAAAAGATTGAATTTCTTGGCGACGGCAAATACCTCGTCCATTACAACGATATGGGCAACAAAGGCACACACACCATCACCATTGTCCAGCAAAACGGCGAGATCTTCTTCAACAAACTAGATTAAAAGGCAACCAAATGGATATTAAAGTTCTCCGTGCAACAGAAGAATGGCAACGCGCAGGCGCTTATTCAGTGCGCATCCAGGCGATGAATCGGGCGTATCACATTTCGCTCCGTGATGAATTTGACGAACACGATTGCGACGGCACAAAGTTTATCGTTTTGCTTGATGAAGAATACCCTATAGCAACGTGCCGATTCTATGAAATCGACGCCGAAACGGCAACAATCGGGCGCGTAGTCGTCATGCCAGAATATCGCGGTCAAAAGCTCGGCGCCATGGCCGTCCGCGAAGCCGAAAGATGGATCGCCGAGTGCGGCTACAAACAGATCATCATCGACAGCCGCCTAGAAGCCACAGGATTTTACGAGAAGCTCGGATACAAGCTCATCGGTGATCAGCCGCACCGCTGGGGCGTCTTTGAATGCATCCGCATGAAGAAAATTCTCTAGCACCCCACATCCTTTGTATTGTATCTGTAATTTTGTGCATACACTTTTGCAAACTTCACAAATGAAAGTATATTACAAAAAAAGTAAAGTATAAATCATTTGTACAAACCAACCAAGAAGGGGAATGCACATGGCAAACTACACCAACAGTCCACTCGTATCTTACGTTGCCCTATCACCGAACAAGACTACAATAAGAACGCATGCGATAGATACGATTACCATCCACTGCACAGCAGGCCAGATGTCAGTCGAAAATCTCGGAACACATTTTGCGAACAAGGCTGTTATGGCATCTTCAAATTACGGCATCGGTAAAGACGGGCGAATCGCCATGTACGTGCCGGAATCATCCCGTAGTTGGTGCAGCAGCAACCCCGAAAACGACCATCGAGCTATAACCATCGAAGTATCAAGCGATAGCAAATCCCCTTACGCCGTCTACACCGAAGCATACGAATCATTAATCAAGCTCGTCGCCGATGTATGCCGTAGGAACGGGATTACCCAGCTCCGCTGGAAGCACGACAAGTCGCTCATAGGGAAAACAGACGCCGAGGGTAAACTGCTACAGAACCTCACCCTCCACAAGTGGTTTGCGAACAAGGCTTGTCCAGGAGAGTTTCTCGAAGGACACATGTCTGAGATTGCAGAAAAGGTGAATGTATTGCTGCAGCAGTAGAACTGATGACGGGGTTTATGAACAGTTAACCGAGACGTTCGTTTACGACGTTCCAATCAACGATAGTCCACAACGCCTTGAGATAATCAGGGCGGCGATTGCGGTAATCGATATAGTAAGCATGTTCCCACACGTCAAACGTGAGGAGCGGTTTCAAGCCCTTTGTTAGCGGATTTTGGGCATTGACTTCCTGCGTGATTACAAGTTTCTCGTTATCCGTAGCCGAAAGCCAGACCCAGCCGGAACCGAATAGACCCGCGCCTTTCGTCTGAAAATCATCTTTGAACTTTTCAAACGTACCAAAATCACGAACGATCAATTCGGCAATTCTGCCCGTAGGAACATTGCTAGACGAAGCTGGTTTGAACTGCAAGAAATACAGCGTATGATTCAAAATCTGCCCTGCATTATTGAAGATTCCCCCTTCAGCGCTTTTAACAATTTCCTCAAGCGACTTGCCTTCAAAACCACTCCCTGGAAGTGCGACATTGAGATTGTTCACGTAAGTCTGCAAATGCTTGCCAAAATGAAAAAGAATAGACTCTTGGCTCAATGCCGGGGCTAGATCCGCAATTCCGTACGGGAGCGTCGGCATATCAAATTTTCCGTTGACAGGTTGTAACATGGAGAATCCTCCTTTTTAATAGTTTTATCATTGCTCTCATCAAATATATACTAAGCCGGCTTTATAACGTATCAAAAAAGTAAGAAAATATTATTCCATATTAAAAGGATTATGCCTATTAAACAGAAAAAGCCCGCTCGAAAGCGGGCACGACAAGAAATACAAAGCGCTATTCTTCGTCGCCTTCTTCTGCACCTTCGTCAGATTCAGCGGCAGCGACAACATTGCCGAGGAGTACGCTCACGTCAACGGACTGGAGGTCAGCAAGGCTCTTTACGCCCGTCTTCTTGTCCTCTTCGACCTTGCCGAAAGTGGAAACGATGACGTTAGCAGAGCTTGCTTCAAAACGGCGAGTCTTGTTCGTAATGCTCATGGTTCCCTTCGTTGCCGGGAAGAACTTGGCTTCGAGCCTTGCCATATCCTGAGAGGTTTTCACCGTCTGGAGAGCCTGGCAAGCAATGGCCCATGTAGACTTGTTCGTTTCGATACCATTGTTGACAAGTTCAAGGACCATGGAGTTGCCCTTGAAGGACTTGGCCGTCGTAGCATCGTAATGTTCCTTAGCCTGGTTGACGTAGTTGCCCTTCTGCATGAAGAGCATGGCAATAAGGCCAAAGACGAGAACGGTAAGAGCGATAGCGATATTCTTTAAATTCATGACGTTCTCCCTTATTCAAAATGGTATTCAGCCGGTTTTTCGATTTTGAGGCTGTTTGCAAGGTTATACTGGACCAGGGCACTGTAATCGACATTCTTGAGCTTGCCCTTCGCAAAAGTGAACTTCACGACGCAGTCCTTACCGCAAGCGACTTCCTTAGAACCCTTTTCGTTCTTGACGAGGATAGAACCTTCGGCAAAGCCAGCCTTTTCATAGATGCTGTTCTGTACGGCATCGTTAATGCCAGCACCCGTGTAAAGGTGAGAAATCTGCTTGAAGCGAGCGTCCTTGTCGTTTTCAATCGCAGCAAGATTGCTCTTGAAAGCAGCTTCAGTCTTTGCACCGGAAAGCATGGAATACACAAGCTTCCAAGCCATGCTGTACTGATCGACGGAACGCCACTGTTCCACGAGGACTTGCGTATTCTTTTCCAAATAAGCCGATTCCTGTTCATTGACAGTTCTCTTAGCCTGTTCCTCATAGCCACCCTGGAGGGATTTCAGGACAACAATGAGAGCGACGAGGATGACAACGTCAACCACGACGAGGATCTTCATTTTCTTCTTATCCATAGTATTCCTTTAAAAAGAGGAGTTTTCAGAAATAATCTAAACTTTAATTTAAAAAAAACAAGCAAATTTAAAGTAAAAAACAAGGACTAACACGCCTATTTTTTATATTCTTCAGGTATGAGCGAAGACATTTACAAATTACCATCCCAGATTATCTACAACAACCTCAAGGAAATGATGCGCGCCAAGAATACCGCGCACGAATCCATATTCAAGTTCCACTGGAAAAAGATGTGGCCGTTCAGCCTTATTTGGCCGCAGGTGGATTTTATCCGTATCGTGAGGCTCATGGGCGAACTGCAAAAGAACGTCACCTCGCAAAAAGCCCTCGTTAAAGAGGCGAAATTCAAAGCCAAGCCATACGAAAAGACGTTCCTCGATACCGTGCCTGCTTACCTGGACTGCTTTGGCGAATCTTGCAAACATCTTGCCGCAGTCGCCCAGTGGAAGCAGGACATGCTTGAAAAAAAGCTCCACCACGACGTGAAGATGATGCGGGATGTTTCGGAATACAACAACATCCTCAAGGCATACGAAAAGGCTCAAAACGACCTTGTCCAAGCTGGCGCTTTTGTCCGTGCAGGCTGGGTCGAAGCACTTAAAGGTTTCGTAGACGAAACCGAAGGCAAATAATGCCAGCCGTAAGCGTCATCATCCCGATGTACAACACCGAGGCATTCATCAAGGATTGCCTCGATAGTCTTATCGCTCAAACATTTTCAGATTTTGAAGCCATCATCATCGACGACGGCTCAACCGATGGCGGAGCTAGAATAGCAGCCGGTTACGCCTCGTCTGATTCGAGATTCAAGCTCATCGGGCAACCGAACAAAGGACCATCCGAAGCGCGCAATACGGGTCTCAAGATCATGCGCGGCGAATACGTGACGTTTATCGATAGCGATGACTGCGTAGCTCCGAACTTTCTTGAAACGCTCTTTTTCATTGCACAACTACACCAAGCCGATATCGCCTGCTGTTCCATCAAGAATATCGACGAAGCGTACAAGTGCGACGGAACAACACCCAACACATCTATTTCGGCAAGCCTCACGCCAGAAGAAGCGGCCAGGATTTCGCTTTACCAAGACTCGTTGCCAGATTACTCCGCCTGGAATAAGCTATACAAGGCAGACTTGTGGAAAGGGAAATTTTTCCCGGCTGGTCAAATTTTTGAAGACCTTGCACTGATTCCAGAAATTTTGCTTGGTGCTAACAAAGTTGTAACGACAAAGTCGAACCTTTACTTTTATCGCAAGCGCCCAGGCAGCTACCTCGCCACGCCATTTGACGAATCAAAGATTGTGTTGCTAGACGTTGCCGAAAATGTTTTTGAAGCAATGAAACCTAGATCGAAAAAACTATACAAAGCCGCCCGCAGCATGCTCGTGAGCGCAAGCTTCAGCATTTTGATGCGAACCGAGGATTCAGATAAATTTGCAGATTGCCGCAAAAGAGCGATGGCACACATTCGCAAGTACCGTTTGGGCACCTTCTTTGATCTGAAAATCCGCTTGCGAAACCGCATGGCCATTCTACTTTCGTATCTCCCTCGCCCGCTTTTCCTCAAGCTTTTGAAAAAAGGACTTTCGTGATTCCCTTAACGCCCAAAGAAGTCTTCATCCGCACAGCGCGGCGCGTTTTCGGTGAAAAACGCGTTCATGACTATCTGATCAAGCGCGGGATAAAGCTAAGGCATTTGAACGAGGGGTACGAAAATAGCGACACCTGTAGCGAGGTTTACAACGTCAGCGAAAATCACGAAGATTGCGAGAATCGCCAGACACTCATATTCATGGCCGATGGAAAATGGATGCACGGTGGACTCACCGACAGGCTCCGCGGAATGACCAGCGCATACAAATTCGCCAAAGAGCACAATCTCGACTTCAAGATTTTCCATACATCGCCATTTGGACTTCAAGAAATTTTGCAGCCAAACAAAGTAAATTGGATTATTGGAGAAAATGAAATCAGTCACAATTGCGAAATCGCCAAGCCAGTTTTACTTTACCGAGAAGATTTCAACAACGATTCTGCGCTAGAGCGCCAGCTCGATTCAAATCACAAACAGTTCCATCTCTATTCGTGCGTGGATACCGTCGGCAAAGAATTTCCAATTTATTTTAACGAACTTTTCAAACCATCGCTAATTTTAGAACAAGAACTTGCACATTACGGCAAACTGCTAGGCGAAAGCTACACTGCAATTTCGTTCCGCTTCCAGAATAAGCTTGGAGATTTCAAGGAATTCACTTTCAAGGAGCTGTCTGAGAAAGGCAAGCGGAAACTCTCGAATGCGGCGATGAATGTTTTGAAAAAGGAAACACCCCATCCAGTGGGGCATGAAAAATCGGATACAACATTAAGAAAAACGCTTGTAACGGCGGACAGCCCGACATTCCTTGCAGAAGCCGAAAAACTTCCAAATGTTGTTACGGTCAAGGGGAAAAGCATCCACATCGATTTCAACGGTTCAAAAAACGCGACCGATTACCTGAAAGCTTTCACAGAATTTTTCCTCATTTCACGAGCATCAAAAGCAAAGCTCTACCGCAATCGCAAATTCAAGACTTATCCATCTAATTTTCCCAAATACGCATCTTTGCTAGGCAATGTGCCGTATGAAATTGTAGAAGATTAGAATTTCAGGAACCTTCGCGGAATAAACAGCTTAGGCAAGCGCATCCAGAAGCGAGGAGAAATAGAAATCACCTTTGGAATCAGGCATAGTGCTTTTAGTTTATTCTGGGCAGCCACAGCAGAAAACCAGTTGGCTTTCCAAGCGCGGATGGCCTTTTTATACAAGGGATGCGTACTGTAATTTTCAGCCAGGATTCGCATTATTTCACTATAGATCCGGTCGTGATTTACATGTAAATTATCACCGTGTTCGCGGTAATAGCAGCACACAAAATCCTTCGAAACCGGCTGCGGGCCATAATGGTAAAGGATGTTCAAAAAAAGCGGATAATCCTCGAAGAAATAACGCTTATCATAAGCTCCAATTTCAAGAATCTTTTCGCGAATGAACATTTCGGCACAACCATGCAAGGCCTTTTGCCCCAGAAAAGATTCCTCAAAAGTCACCTGCGGTACGCTACGGAGGTAGCGGCAGTCCATTTCGGTCCCGACCCTATCGCCTTCATACAGCGGAACAACTTGTCCAAAACACGCAACCGCTTCTGGATGGGCATCCAGAAAATCGCTCTGTTTCTTGAGACGATCTGGAGGCATAATGTCATCCGAAGAAAACGAACACACATACTTTCCACGAGCAAGAGAAAGCGCCTCGTTCAGCGTTGCAACAACACCTTGATTCGGGCGATGGATAAACGTAAACCCGAATTCTTCAGAAAGCCGTTTTAAAATTTCTGGAGAACGATCCTTGCTGCCATCATCAATAACGATCAACTCAAAATCAACACCCGTCTGTTCCATCACAGAACGGACAGCCGCTTCAACATACGGTTCGTGATTATAGCTCGGCAAGATTACAGAAACTTTCGGATTCATGTTTCGGTCCTTTCCGTTTTAGACCACTCTAAACGACAGACAAGAATAAGCGAGGCGACAAGCGTCAAAAAGTTTTCGAGAGCATACGCCATCATCGGGCCATTAAATTCATAAAGCTTAACGAAAGCTACGGTTGCACTTGCAAGGACAAGTTCAGAGCAAATTTCAAGAACCAAGAATTTTTTCGTTTCACGGCGGGCAATCAGCACAAGTCCAAGAGCCCATCCGCCTACGCGGAAAAAATCGCCCAGCAGCTGCATAGGCATATAATCGGCTGCACCAGCATATGCCGAAGAAAGCATCAACGCCACCAGCAGCGAACGGCCAAAATAGAGGATCAAAACCGCCACAAGCGCAAGCGCCATCGACTTCAACAAAAGCGGGCGGAACATATTCCAAAACTCCGATTTTACCATTTTCGCAGAAACCTTCGGCAAGATAATCACGCCAAGAATCGCCGAGAAAAACGCCGTCAAAAAATCTGAAATTTTCCAGATTCCCTGCCAAATGCCTGCCGCATCCCATCCCAAATTCTCGCCAATGGTCATTCGCATGAACGTCAGCACCACAGGAGAAAGCACCATCGGCACAATCCCCATCAACGCATAAGAGACCCACGGAGCACGGATATCAAGCGCAGACTTGCGGATTTCACTTAAGCTAAACCCAGCTCGTGATGCAATTTGCGCTGCAAAAATGCCAGCAACGACAGACTGAGTTGCCACAATCGAGAGGACACTCAAACGTTCCGAATAAAGAAAGAATGCGACCCAGAGCATTTGCCACAGCGAAGACACCATGTTGATGAGCGCCCAACGGCGGTAATGCCCAAGCCCGTTCATCACGGAAGCTGTAATCGTAATGATATTTGTCGCAAAAACGCCCGGCAAAGCAAAGATAACCGCCGCCTGCACCAGACGCGGATGAATGCCCGGGAAAAATTTTTCAAGCGGCACCGTAAAGCAAAGGACAAGAGCAATGGCAAACGTGGCGATGCTTGCAAAAGTCGTCAAGCGAAAACCGCCACGCCAAACACCACGTAACTGTTCCAAGTGATCCTTGTTCTGCGCCGAGAGGCTCACCCAGCCATTCTGGAGCGCTAGTGAAGAAGTCGCCTGCCCCATCGTCATGAAATTCATGAACTGCCCGACACATGCAAATGATGCTGGCGGAAGGAATACAGCCAAAAGCTTGTTCACGACAAAAACACGCAATGCATTCAGGAACGTCACCATTCCCGAACCCATAAACGCTTTCCAAAAATTCACCTGTTCAGATTTAGTCTTATCCACTCGTTGTCATGTCCGCCAGAGAGCGGGCATCTCCTTTTTCGCACATTTTATCCTTAAAACTCATTAATTGCCGCAATCACTTCAATGACTTCATCATCAGTCATCACAGGACTCATGGGGATGCTGAGAACCGTCTTTGCCAAGGTTTCAGCAATCGGATACTCGCCATTAAACTCGTGTGCATACGCTTCTTGCTGATGCGGGGGAATCGGGTAATGAATAAGCGTCTCGATGCCACGTGCACCCAAGAACTTCTGCAATTCATTGCGGGATTCTTCGCTCTTTAAACGAATCACGAACACATGCCACACATGCTCGGATGGCGTTGCAGGAATCTCCGGCAAAATGACTTTCGGATTCTTGATTTCAGAACAATAACGGACCACAATTTCTCGGCGGCGTTCATTCGATTCGTCCAGGTGCGGAAGCTTTGCAAGCAACAACGATGCCTGCATCTCGTCCAAGCGGGAATTCACGCCCTTGAATTTATTCACATACTTACGTTCGGAACCGTAATTCCCGAGAGCGCGCACCATGTTTGCAATATCGGCATCGTTCGTGAGGACCATGCCCGCATCGCCAAGCGCTCCCAGATTCTTTGTCGGATAAAAACTGAAACCAGCCGCCGCCCCAAACGA
>JAEEGL014219676.1_pt1 | contig 12588 bp, 9 predicted proteins | sample 9134231 | NCBI WGS metagenome assembly JAEEGL01 (sample SAMN16246548, study PRJNA631951) | gut metagenome | biome: gut microbiome; feature: rumen; material: fiber-attached | host: Bos | place: Iran: Karaj | collected 2018-10
AGAGTTTGACCTTACGGAAAAGATTGACGGCGTTTGCGCAAACGATGAGGAATCGGCAGCGCGCTGGTTCTCATACGGCAACAAAATAGTGATTATCAAGCACGGCAAAGAGGGCTCTTACGCTTACCTCGATGACGGCAGCGCTTACAAAGTGAACACGTTCCCCGTGAAGCTCCTCAAGGGCTTCGGCGGCGGCGACGGCTATGCGAGCGCTTTCATTTATTCGCTTCTTAAAGGCAGAGAGGTGCCCGAGGCTCTTGAGTTTGCCACCGCCTCCGCTTCCATGCTTGTTTCCGCTCACAGCTGTTCAGAGGCTATGCCCTCCGAAACCGCCGTGCAGAAATTCATTGACTCGCTCAAGCCCACCTGCGGCGAAGTGATAATAAAGGTGAAATAATTATGTTTGATGCTTTATCAGTTAAAGACGCCTGTGTGCAGTGGATAAGAGATTTCTTTGAAGCAAACGGCAAAGGGTGCAATGCCGTGCTCGGCATTTCCGGCGGCAAAGACAGCAGCGCGTGCGCCGCACTGTGCGTTGAGGCGCTCGGCAGAGACAGAGTAATCGGCGTGCTTATGCCAAACGGCGAACAGAGCGACATTGACGACGCATACTCTCTCGTTAAACATCTCGGTATAAAACACTATGTTATTAACATAAAAGACGCTGTTGACGGCGTTACAAACGCCATTCCCTTTGAGCTCAGCCGCCAGAGCGTCATTAACCTTCCGCCGAGAATACGCATGTCCACCCTTTATGCCGTATCCCAAAGCAATAACGGCAGGGTAGTGAATACCTGCAATCTTTCCGAAGACTGGATAGGCTACTCCACAAGGTACGGCGACGCCGCGGGCGATTTCAGCCCTCTCGGCGGCCTGACCGTGCAGGAGGTGAAGGAAATCGGCCGCGTTCTCGGCCTGCCTTCCGGGCTTGTGGACAAGGCGCCGTCGGACGGCCTTTGCGGCAAGACGGATGAGGATAATATCGGCTTCACCTATGCCGTGCTTGACAGATATATACGCACAGGTGAAATCGATGACTGTGAAACAAAGGAAAAAATCGACAGACTTCACAGGGCCAATTTATTCAAGCTTCAGCCGATTCCGGCGTTCAGACCCGGCATTCCCGAAAAAGCGGTCTGACGGTGAACCGGGTATAACCGGAAAACAGCAGTATTGAATCTGAACTGCGGGCATAATCCCGCAGTTCTGTTTTTTGAGTTGAATAAAAGTATTAAATGTGTTATTCTTTTCGCGGTGATAAGATGAATATCGGAAATACCGAATTAAAAGGATATTGCGCGCTTGCGCCTATGGCAGGAGTTACAGACAGGGCTTTCAGAGAGCTCTGCCTGTCTTACGGCGCGTCCTGCGTATATACCGAGATGGTGAGCGCCAAGGGCCTTACAATGCACGACAGGAAGTCGGGCCTTCTTATGACTCTCACCGAAGGGGAAAGGCCGGGCATAGTGCAGATATTCGGCTGTGAGCCGGAGTCGATGGCTCTTGCCGCAAAAAAAGCGGAGGAAACGGGCTGCATTGCCGTGGACATAAATATGGGCTGCCCCGCTCCGAAAGTCGCCGGTCACGGCGGCGGAAGCGCGCTTATGAAAGATCCGGACCTTGCCGCGAGGGTAACCGAGGCCTGTGTTAAAGCTGTCAGCATCCCCGTCACGGTGAAAATGCGCTCCGGCTGGGATGAGAACAGCATAAACGCCCCCGGGCTTGCCGCGATGCTTGAGAGCGCGGGAGCCGCCGCAATCACCGTTCACGGCAGAACAAGAAAGTAGATGTATGCACCGCCCGTTGACCTTGATATAATCAGGATGGTGAAAGAGACCATTAAAATACCCGTTATCGGCAACGGCGATATTACCGACGCAAAAAGCGCCGAATATATGTATAAATATACCGGATGTGACCATATTATGGCCGGAAGGGGAGCTCTCGGCGCGCCGTGGCTTTTTTCGCAGATAAACGCTTTGCTCACCGCAGGCGAAACTCTGCCGGACCCGCCGATTGAGGAGCGCATGCGCGTAATGGTTAAGCATATCGAAAAGCTGTGCGAGTATAAGGGCGATTATGTCGGAATGCGAGAAGCGCGAAAGCACGCCGGCTGGTATATAAAAGGCGTAAGAGGCGCCGCTTCCTTCAGGCGCGAAATAGGAGCGCTCGAGAGTATGGAGCAGCTGCGCGCTCTCGCTGAGAAGGTTGTGCAGAGCGCCGCGGATTCACAGGCATAAAATATCTCAAATCCGATATTGACCTTTTGAAATCTTTGTGGTAAAATACAGTTCGTCACGGAGGCGTAGCTCAGCTGGTCAGAGCGCCTGCTTCACACGCAGGAGGTCAACGGTTCGAGCCCGTTCGCGTCCACCAGACAATACAGGCAGGCCAAAAGGTCTGCCTGTTTGTTTTATTATAAAAACGGGAGAAGAACCGTTGACCTCAGCAAAAGCGGGGAATCTGAAAAGAATATTTTAACAAAATGTTAATTGTTTGTTGACTTTTTTAATTCTTATATGGTATAATCTGCCCGTATGAATGGCGAAAGAGACCTCGTTGTGTTATTGTCTTTGACAAATAATATGATTTGAGGTGTATTTCATGAAGAAAATCCTATCCTGCTTAGTTGCTTTATGCCTGCTTCTCGGAGCGGGCTCTGTTTGTTTGCCGGCACTTGCAGAAGCGGCGGAAGCAAACACAATGACCACTGTTATCGTAAAAACCGATGACGAAGGCCTGCTCAGTGCGCCAACGTCAAAGAGAGGTCCCGAAGCCGTAAAGCAGAAGGTTTCGGGCACAAAGAATACGATTCAGAAAATCAGGCAGAGAGTTGAAACACTTGATGTTGAGTACACTTATACTCATATTTTCAGCGGCTTTTCGGCTACCGTAAAAAAGGGTGATATTGATAAAATCCGCAGCACCGACGGCGTTGCCGGAATTTGCGACACAAGCGAATACAGGCGTGTTCCCTCGGTTGCTTCATCCGGAAATCAGATATCTTCGGGCGCTATGATAGGCCTTGATGAGGCGCGCGCTCTGGGCTACGACGGCGCCGGTACGGCTGTTGCGATAATCGACAGCGGTTTTGATGTTAATCATGAGGCGTTCCGTCTGAGTGATGAGAGCACGGCAAAATACAGCAAAGAAGATATAGACAATATCATAAGTTCCAATCAGATGAACTGCAGAAACGGGTTTTTCAATACCGTATATAAAAACGCGAAAATACCCTTTGCTTATGACTATCATAAAAACAGTTCTGATGTTTATGTTGCCGAGCACGGCACGCATGTTGCAGGCATAGCCGCGGGCAACAGCAGTGAACTTGCCGGCATAGCCCCCGAGGCGCAGCTCCTTTTATTAAGAATCGGACTGGATGGTGAAGGCGGTATTGAAGAGGAGCTTGCCGCGTTTGATGACGCTGCCAAATTTGATGTTGCGGCAATCAATATGAGCTTTAGCAGTGATTTTATATTTAATCCCTATTTATCGGATTTTGACGCGCTGAGAGAGGCTTATCTTGCCGCCCGTAAGAGCGGAATACTCGTTTGCGGCGCTGCCGGAAATAATGGAGCGCTTGACAGCGTTATATATGGTCTCGATAACGGAACGGATGCAAACCCGAATGTTTATGACGGAATTACGAGCGTCGCGTCGGTAAATAATACTTATTATGATAAAAACGGTGAAAAACAACCGGTAAAACTTCTTTTTGATTCCGGGAAAACAGCCGAAATATATATAACTCAAGGCGATTTTTCAGATGGTGAATTAATAAAATATCTTCCTTTTGCCGCAGGTGACGAAATCGGTGATCTTTCCGGCAAATGGGCACTTCTTACTTCTGCCGCTGCTTTCAGTGAGGTTTCAGCCTATAACCCCGAAGGAGTTATAGTTAATAAAAACGACTTGAATATATGGAGTAGCTGGTTTCTTAATCGGTCAAACGATTCCCCCGAAGAAGAGCATGATATCAGAATGATTTGCCTCACAGGAGATGACGTAAGCCGTCTTGCTTACTCCGAAGTGAAAGAATGTACTGTAGTGTTCGGCTATCTAGATGCTTCCGACAGTACGGAAATAAGTAATTTCAGCAGCTGGGGAATTGATGAAAAAGGCTGTATGACAGTCGATATTACTGCCCCCGGAGGCTCTGTTTATTCATCTTTTCCGAATAATGAGTATCAAAGTGAAAGCGGTACATCTATGTCTTCGCCTCATATCTGCGGCGTTGCCGCTCTGATGGAGCAGCATTTTAATGCCGGGGGAATCAGCCTTACCGGCGAAGAAAAAGCCGACCTTATGGAGAGCCTGCTTATGTCCACCGCAGATCCGGTTGAGCAGGGGAACGCCGTTGCTCCCGTGCGAGCGGCAGGCGCCGGGCTTGTGAATCTCTCGCGCGCTTTCAGCGCAAACGCGGTTCTTACCGGTGAAGACGGACACTCCGCACTCAACCTCGGCGACCGCCTCGGCAGCAGCTTTGACCTCGCATTTACCGTAAAGAACTTCTCATCTGAAACCGTCAGTTATGACACGGTTGAGCTGATTGTTGACTCCGATGAATATGAAACAAAACAGGTTCAGAACAGTGAAACCGGAGAATACGAGCAGATAAGCTTTATTACGGGCAGAAGCGCGCCTCTCGGCTTTACCGCGCAGACAGATCTTGATTCTGTTACTCTCGCTCCGGGCGAATCGGCGGAAATAACCGTGACGGTTACGGTTGACGAAGCCGATTTCGCAAGATATGAGGAAATATTCACAAACGGATTTTTCCTTGACGGTTATGTTTTCCTGTCCGATTCGGCAGGCGAAAATGCTGAGCTCAATATACCCTTCCTCGGCTTTGCAGGCGACTGGGATGCCGTGCCTGCTCTGCGCGCTGACGAAAACGGTTTTACCGTTCTCAGACACCTCAGGGAATTAAGATTTGTCTTTACCGGTAAAGAGGGAAATGAATCATATGAAACCTCGTTTGATGCATTATTGTTAGGTATAGGAACATCTTTTAATGTCAGCGATTTAGAAACCTTGTTTAAAAGAGATATTCCCGAGGGTGATTATTACATAACTGTGTATGCCGTGCCTTATGCAGCGCGTACAGATGAAGGTCAGGAATACGGCGCTCTGGAGTATCAGATTGCGGACAATACTCCTCCCGCCATTGTCAGCATAGATAAGTATGATTCCGATGACGGAAGCGGGCGCTTTATCATTACTACGCACGATAACGATGTGGCTTACTTTGAGTTCTTCGGCAAATCAATTTTTAACATCGGATTCAAGAAGATGGTATAGGTTGACGGCTATTATGATATTGATGAAAACGGCAATTATATCTATGTAATTCCGTTTGACGCAGACGACGGTTTCTCTCTGCCGCGCGGCGCTTACGGAGTGAGCGCAGTTGATTATTGCGGCAATGCGAGCGGCAACATTTTCTCAAAAGCAGTTCTTGTTTTTTCATCGGTTCTCGTTGATGTGTTTGCGTTTATTTCCCGGATCTTTTCCTTCCTGAATAATATTTGCTGAACGAATTATCATACCGGCAACACTTTTAAACCAGCAAATCAGATACAATAATTTTTTACGCCCGGGCGGCGGCAGTTTTGAACTGCTGCCGCCTTTCTATTTAATTTTTAAATATAAGTTGACAAATTCAAGTTTATATTTTATTATATGATAACCATACAATGGAGTAATATAGGGTATTGCACCCGAAAGGATATACTTATGACACAGACAGTGAAAATTCCGGTTGTGGCTCTCAGAGGGCTGGTTGTGTTTCCGGAGCAGCTCCTGCATTTTGATGTGGGAAGAGAAAAATCAATAAAGGCCGTTGAGGAGTCTGCCGCCGACGGGCACAGCATTTTCCTCGTTGCGCAGAAACATATCGCCACCGAAAACCCCAAGCTGGACGACATTTACAAATACGGCGTGATTGCAAAGGTGGATCAGATAATAAAGATTCCCGGCAAAAACGGCAGGATGATTCATATTTCCGTCAGGGGAATATGCAGAGCGAGAATCCACACGCTGACTGATAACGGCAAATATCTTGAGGGCGAGGTTGTTCCTCTCAAGTCCAAAAAGGTCAGAGAGAGCGAGGTTGATTATTCCGCCGCTCTTGTGCGCAGCACAAAGGATACCTTTGCCGAGTATTCGGAAAACGCCCCGAGAATTCCCGATGACATTTTTACGGGGATAATCGAGATGAAAGACCCGGGCAGGCTTGCCGATTTCATTGCCGGCAACATAATGCTTGAGGTTGAGGACAGGCAGGCGGTTCTCGAAACGCTTGACCCTGTAGAACGCCTTGAAGAGGTCAATATCATGCTCGCGCAGGAGTCGTATCTGCTTTCGCTTGAGGCGGATATAGACGAAAAGGTCCGCGAGAAGATGGATAAAAACCAGCGTGATTATTACCTGCAGGAGCAGATAAAGATAATCTCCGACGAGCTCAACGGCTACTCGCCCGAAGAGGAAACGGAGCAGTTCCGTGAAAAGATAAAGAATCTTAAGGCGGGCGATGCCGTCAAGGAGAAGCTCCTCAAAGAGTGCGCGAGGCTCGAGAAGATGGCCGCATCCTCACCCGATTCTTCCGTTTCAAGAAATTACCTCGAAATATGCACCGAGCTCCCCTGGGGTGAGTTCAGCGAGGAAAACAATGATATCGAAAACTGCCGCAGAGTGCTTGAGCGGGATCATTTCGGCCTGCAGAAGGTAAAGGAAAGAATAGCCGAGTACCTCGCTGTTTCATCCATAGCGCCCGACATCAGAGGGCAGATACTCTGCCTCGTCGGTCCTCCCGGAGTCGGCAAAACGTCAATAGCCCGCTCCGTTGCCGAAGCCACGGGCAGAAAATATGTCAGGATTGCTCTGGGCGGCGTAAAAGATGAGGCTGAAATCAGAGGACACCGGCGCACATATATCGGCTCCATGCCGGGCAGAATTATCGATGCTCTTCAGAAAGCGGGCAAGGCGAATCCGCTGATACTGCTTGACGAGATTGACAAGCTTTCCGCCGATTACAAAGGCGACCCGACATCGGCTCTGCTCGAAGTGCTCGACCCCGAGCAGAATTTTGAGTTTACCGATCACTATGTTGACCTGCCGTTTGACCTGAGCAGAGTACTCTTTATCACCACGGCTAACATGCGCGCGGATATTCCCGCCCCGCTCCAGGACAGAATGGAGATTATCGAGCTCGGGAGCTATACCGCGGAGGAAAAGTTCAGCATAGCCAAGAAGCACCTTATGCCAAAGCAGATTAAGCGCCACGGGCTCAAAGCTTCACAGCTCAGAATAACCGATAAGGCTCTGCGTGAAATAATTGACGGCTACACAAGAGAAGCGGGCGTGAGAGCGCTCGAGCAGCAGATTGCCGCTGTGTGCAGGAAATGCGCGGTGAAGATAATCAACGGTGAGGCGCAGAAGGTTTCCGTGAAACCCGCAGACCTCGAAGCTTTGCTCGGCTCTCGCAAGTTCAAGGATGATGATTACAAGCGTGAGAGTGAGGTGGGCGTTGCAAACGGCCTCGCCTGGACAAGCGTGGGCGGCGAAATGCTTGAGATAGAGTCCGCCGTGCTGGGCGGCTCAGGCAAGCTCGAGCTTACAGGCTCGCTCGGCGATGTTATGAGAGAGAGCGCCAAGACCGCCGTGAGCTACATCCGCTCAAGGGCTGATGAGCTTAATATCAACAGCGACTTCTACAAGCAGAATGATATTCATATTCACGTGCCCGAGGGAGCAACCCCCAAAGACGGGCCCTCGGCAGGAGTTACCATCGCCACCTCTCTTGTTTCCGCCCTTACGGGCAAGAAGGTAAAGAACGATGTGGCAATGACGGGCGAAATCACCCTGAGAGGCAGAGTCCTTCCGATAGGCGGCCTCAAGGAAAAATCAATGGCGGCCTACAGAGCCGGCATGAAAACGGTGATTATACCCTACGGCAATGTTCCCGACCTTGACGAGGTGGATTCCAAAGTCAGAAGCAGCCTTAAGTTCAAGCCGGTAAAGACGGTTGACCAGGTCTGGAAAGAAGCGGTCGAAGGCTTCGACGGAAAGGCCGGTGCCCAATGAGATTTGATATGATAGAGTTTGAAAGGGCTTACGGCACTTCCTCTCAGTTGCCTCCTCCCGATAAAAAAGAGATAGTGTTTGCGGGCAAATCAAATGTGGGCAAATCATCGCTCATCAATAAGATTTTCAACCGCAAAAGTCTCGCGAGGGTCAGCTCGGAGCCGGGCAAAACAATCACCGTGAATTTCTTCAGAGGTGACGGCGTGTATTTCGTTGACCTGCCCGGTTACGGCTACGCCAAACGCAGCAAGGCCGAGCTTGAACGCTGGTCGGAGCTTATGGAAGGGTATTTCGGCTCCGGCAGAAACATTGCCCTTGCGGTACAGCTGCTCGATATGAGGCACGCGCCCACGGCAAATGATTACACAATGCTTGACTTTCTCAAAAACTCCGGCACACCGTATGTGATTGTGCTTACCAAATGCGATAAGCTCAACAAAACGGAAACGGAAAACAGGCGAAAGCAGCTCCTGAGCGAGCTGAAAGATTATAACGCGGACACAATTGAATTTTCCTCCCTCTCAGGGAAAGGGGCGCAGGAGCTTAAAAAATACATAGAAAGAATTATTGAGGTGAATTAAAATGTATGTTTCGGATTGCATATCGGCAAATGAAAGAGGACATCTTACAATAGGCAGCTATGATACCGTGGAGCTTGCAAAAAAATACGGCACTCCGCTTTATGCCTATGATGAGAATGAAATCAGAAAGAATCTCAAAGAGTTCAAAAAGTCCATAGATGACGAATACGGCGGAAACGGTCTCGTGGTTTATGCCTCCAAGGCATTCTGCTGCAAAGAGATGATGAGAGTCTGCATGCAGGAAGGCGTGGGCGTTGACGTTGTTTCCGGCGGTGAGCTTTACACCGCTCTTTCCGTGGATTTCCCCACGGAGAATATCGTGTTTCACGGCAACAACAAGACTTATGACGAGCTTGTAATGGCTGTTGAAAACAATGTGGGCAGAGTTATAGTTGACAATCTCACCGAGCTTGAAACTCTCAACACCATAGCTGCCGAAAAAGGTGTCAAAATCGGCATTATGCTCAGAATCAAGCCCGGCATTGACGCTCACACACATTCTTTCATAAAGACCGGTCAGATAGATTCGAAATTCGGTTTCGCCCTTGAAACCGGCGAAGCGCTTGACGCGATAAAAGAGGCAATAGCAATGAGCAATGTTGAGCTCAGAGGTCTTCACTGCCACATCGGCTCACAGATTTTTGACCTTGATCCCTTTGAGCTCGCCGCAACGGTTATGCTTGACCTCTTCAAGCAGGTGAAGGACGAAACAGGCTACGAGCTTAAGGAACTTAATCTCGGCGGCGGTTTCGGCATCAAATACCTCAAGAGCGACCGTCCGAGAGCGTTCAGCGACTATATGCGCAAGGTTTCCGCGGCGGTAAACAGCTACTCGAAGGATCTCGGCCTCGAATGTCCCTTTATTCTCATCGAGCCCGGCAGGTCTGTAGTCGGCGCGGCAGGCATCACTCTTTACACAGTAGGCTGCGTAAAGGATATACCCGATGTACGCACTTATGTTTCCGTTGACGGCGGTATGGGCGACAACCCCAGATACGCTCTTTATCAGTCCGCCTATGAAGTCATCTGCGCCAATAAAGCGGGCGACAAGAGAGAGTGGACGGTCACCGTGGCGGGCAAGTGCTGCGAGAGCGGCGACCTTATCCAGGAGTGGACCAGACTTCAGCCTGTTGAGCCCGGCGATATACTCGCTGTGCTTTCCACCGGCGCTTACAACTACTCAATGGCATCCAACTATAACAGAATTCCCCGTCTGCCCGTTATTTTCGTAAAGAACGGCAAGGCGAGAGAAGTTATTAAGAGAGAAACCTACGACCAGCTCATTGAATGTGATATCTGATAAAGACAGGAAGTGAACTTCGTGCTCAAAACCACAAATATTGCGCCGGGCGTACGCCTTGTGTGCATAAAAACCGACAAATACAAGACCTTAGAGATGAAGGTTTCGATGGCTTTGCCGCTTGATGAAAACGCTTCGGCAAACGCCCTTATGGTGAAGCTCCTCAGACGTTCCTGCAAAGCTTACCCCGATTTTACATCCATGAACAGACGCCTTTCCGAGCTTTACGGATCTCATTTGTATTCCGATATTTCCAAGCTCGGCGACGCTCAGGTCCTGTCAATAAGCGGCGGCTGTCTTGATGACAAATTCGCGCTTGACGGCGAGAGCATCATTTCGGAATTTATGTCGCTGTTTTGCGAAGTTATTTTCAACCCGAATATCAAAAGCAACAGCTTCGGCACAGACAACCTTGCCGTTGAAAAGAGAATGCTTGTGCAGGAAGTGCTTGAAGAGCTTGATGACAAAAGAACATACGCTTTCAGAAAGTGCATAGAGCATATGTGCGAAAACGAGCCCTTCGGCAAGCCCAGAGCCGGCACGATTGAAGAAATTGAAAACACAAAAATGAACGCTGTTTACGCCGCGTGGAAAAATGTGCTTTCAACGGCAATCATCCAGATTACCGTGGTGGGCAATGTCACAGCCAAAAAGGTTGAAACTCTTTTCAAGTCAAAGTTCAAAAAGATTGACAGGCAGCCCTGCGAGATTAACACCGTGTTTCTCAAAAAGCCTCAGAGATTTGCAAGGCACGAGGAAAAAATGGTTGCCAATCAGGGCAAACTCGTTATCGGTTACAGGACCGGTATGGAAAACAAGGATGATTCCCTGTTTGCCGAAACCGTAATGATAAACATTTTCGGCGGCGGCACATATTCAAAGCTCTTTACAAACATCCGCGAAAAAATGAGCCTCGCCTATTACTGCAGCGCCACGCTCATCGCGGGCAAGGGTATTGCCGTGGTGCAGAGCGGAATTGATACCGACAAGGAAAAGGCTGTTTCGGCGGGCATCATTAACCAGCTCAACGAAATCCGCAGCGGCAAGTTTGATGACGAGCTTATAGCGGCAGCCAAGAAATCCATCCGCGAGGGCTACACCTACAATTCGGCCTACGCGTACTGCTCATACTACTCAAACCGCATTCTCGACGAAGAGATACTCACGCCCGAGGATATGATAAAAGGCATTGATGCCGTTACAAAAGAGGAAATCTGCGAAGCCGCAAAGAAAATGGTGCTCGATAAGATATTTATGCTTTCGGCAGATTCCGGAGAGGGGGCATCCGAATGAAGATAACCGAATACAGAGACGATATTCTCGGCGATGTTGTTTACACCGCGAAGCACTCATCCGGGCTTGAAATCAGACTGATGCCCAAGGATAACTATGACTCGGTTTATGCCCTTTTCTCAGTTAATTACGGTTCGATAGATACTCACATTCAGCAGAAGAACGGCTCGTTCAAAGCAATACCCGCAGGCACCGCTCACTTCCTTGAGCATAAGCTCTTTGAGAGCGAGGAGCTCGACGCTTTTGAGCTGTTTCAGAGGACAGGAGCTTACGCCAACGCATTCACGAGCTTTGACTGCACCGCATACCTTTTCAAAGGCAGCGAAAGGACTGAGGAATCTCTCGGCTACCTGCTTGATTTTGTTCAGAACCCCTATTTCACAGCGGAGACGGTGCAGAAAGAGCAGGGGATAATCGGGCAGGAAATCAGGATGTACAAGGATATGCCCGATTGGGAGGTGCTGTTCAACCTCCTCAGTCTCCTTTACCCCAAGCATCCCGTCAGCACGGATATCGCAGGCACTCAGGAGTCCATTGCGAAAATAGACGACAAGCTTCTCTACAAGCTTTATGATACGTTCTATAATCCCGCGAATATGTGCATTGCCATTGTGGGCAAAATGGATAAGGACGCCGTTTTCAAGCAGATTGAAAAGAGCATCCTGCGTAAAAAGCAGCCGATACCCGAAAGAAAGTTTGACCCCAAAACTCCGAAATCAAAAGAGAAATATATTGAGGAGCGTCTCTCTGTTGCCAGAAAGCAGTTTGCTCTCGGCATAAGGGAAGATATTGAAAAGCCTGAGCTCAGCCTTGAGGAGGAAGAAATTTCCGACATCCTGCTCGAAATAATCTTCGGCAAAAACTCCGATTTCTACCGTAAGGTTATCGACGAGGGTCTCACCACCACTGAGTTTTCGGCAACGCTTTTCAACGGCCACGGCTACAGCGCCTACATTATCTCAGGCCCTTCGGAGAATCCCGAGAAGCTTGCCGATATGGTTAAAAAAGAGATAGCGAGAGTGCAGAAGACCGGCATTGATAAAGAAGACTTTGAGAGAGCGAGACGCGAGCTTTACGGCAGGTCCGTCAGGATGTATGATGACATAGGCGCTTCGGCAAACATCCTAGCGGCAATGTATTTCTCGGGCTATAAGCCTTTTGAGGATATAAACATACTCAAAAAGCTCACGCTTGCGAAGGTAAACAAGAGGCTCAAGACCATCGATGTTAAAAATTCCGCTCTTTCCGTCATACTCCCGATGGAATAAGCTGAAAAGTCCGATTACGGAGCGCTTCTGTGCCGTGCGCAGCAGAACGCCCGTGCAA
>JAEEGL014976563.1_pt1 | contig 12588 bp, 15 predicted proteins | sample 9134231 | NCBI WGS metagenome assembly JAEEGL01 (sample SAMN16246548, study PRJNA631951) | gut metagenome | biome: gut microbiome; feature: rumen; material: fiber-attached | host: Bos | place: Iran: Karaj | collected 2018-10
TAAAATCTCCTTTTTTATATCCAGCGCAAACAGCTGCATGAATAGCATTTCTTTCCGCACAAATAGAAGTACCATTAGCATTTTCAACATTTACTCCAGCAAACTCATGTCCATCATCAGTAACAACAATCGCACTAACAGGATAATTAAAATAAGGACTATAACTATTCTTATGTAATTCTAATAATTTTTCTTTCATAATTAGCCTCCCAATACTATTAATATTTTAGGTAAAAATATAACTATTCCTCCAATTAAAGCAACTATACATAAGAATAAAGTTGCGGCAGAAGCAGTATCTTTAGCTATTCTAGCTAATTCATGATAATCAACAGTAATTAAATCAACAACTGCTTCAATTGAAGAGTTAATCATTTCACATGCAGATATAGCACCACAAATAAATATTATAAATAGCCAATCACTCCTACTAATACCTAAATCAATCCCTAGTATAGTAACAATAATAGTACAAACTAATATAATAATCATATTATGTTCATATTTAAAACAATATAATATACCAGATAAAGCATGTTTAAAACTTTTCCAATATCTTTCCAATACAGTACCAGCATCTTTATTTCTTTTAACTTCTTTTTTAAATATTTTATCTAGTAACCCCATACTCACTCAACACCCTCTCTTGTTTAGAAAACATAATCTTTTCATCTTCTTCAGTCATATGATCATAACCTAACAAATGATAAAAACCATGTACTGCTAAAAAACATAATTCTCTTCTTTCACTGTGACCATATTCTTTAGCTTGAGATTTAACTTTATCAATAGAAATATAAATATCTCCAAGTACTCTTTCATCATCAGGTAATACTATACTTTCTTCATCTTCTAATGCAAAAGTAATGACATCTGTTTCTCTATCTATATTTCTATATTCTTTATTTATCTTATGAATATACTCATTATCAACAATAATCACATTAAAACTAACCTTATGAAGATTCTCTATCTTTACAGCCAATTCCAATACGCCAGTTAAATCATCCAAGTTAATATCTTCTAAAGTTTCATTAAATATTTCAATCTTATTCATAACCCTCCTACAATAAAACTATCAATAGATATATAATACCTCCAAAGAATAGTATTGTAATAATATCTAGTATTATTTCATTATTCAAAACTTTTGGTAGCTTTAATCCAATACTATGGAACAATTTATATAATAAATATCCTAATAAACCACCGATTACATTTAAAATAATATCATCTACATCAAATACTCTTCCAATATATAATTGAACAACTTCTACACTAATACTACAAACTAAACTAATAATTAATGGTAACCATATTTTCTCACATTTTAAAATATAACTAACAAAGAATCCAAAAGGTAAAAATAGTAGAATATTACCAATTATGTTTTTAAAGAATAAAGCTGATCCAAAATCATACCTAAATATTTCTTTAAATGGAATAAAATTATTAGTTGACCAATAAACAGTATCTTGAACGGTAACAATTTGGAATAAACACAATATATAAATAATAAAAGTTAACATAAATAACTCTTTATATAAAGTAATATGTTCTTTATTTTTTAATAGATAAATCAATCTAATCATTACTAAAACAATTACTGTAACAATAACCATCGGTAATGTACTATTAATAATATCATGAATTGTATTACTAAAATATTGATTCATCTTATTTCTCCTATCAATTATATTTTACTCTAAAAGTACTCATTTTTCAATCAAAGAAAAAGAACTATAGTTCAGATAACTTAGTTCTTATAATATTGCTTACTTCCTTCATATCAGCTTTACCTTTTAATTTAGCAGTAGCTTCTCTCATTACTGATCCCATATCTTTTTGACCTGTAGGTTTTACTTCATCAAAAATCTCATCAATAATCTTTTTAACTTCATCTTCAGATAATTGTTCAGGTAAATACTCTTTTAAAATATCTAATTCATATTCAGTTTCTTTAATTAGATCTTCTCTATTTCCTTTTTTGAATTCTTCAATAGATTCTTTTCTCATCTTAACTTCTCTATTAACAACATCTATTAATAGTTCATCATTAACTTCTCTTTTCTTATCAATCTTTTCTTTATCCATACCAGCTTTAACAGCTCTGATAACAGTTAATCTATCTTTATCTTTATTTTTTAAAGCCTCTATCATATCTTTATTTAATTTTTCTACCATATTATCATCTCCATGTATGTATTATATAAAAAAATAGGTAATTCTTCAACTACCTATTTGATTTTTTACTATGTTTAACAACTGAATAAATAACTCCTATTAAACCTCCACTACATGTTAAGATTGATGGAATAACAATTTGGAAAAATGGAATTATATACATCAATAATGGTATATTATTATGACTACCAAAAGCAATATCTAATATGAATGATATACATGTAAATACAAAGAACAAAAAGAATGCAAGTACAAAACACATTAACCAAACCATTACAACTTCATTCATATGAATTCTTTTTTCTTTAAGCTTTTTACTATTCGTATCATATATTTTATCTAAAGTTAATCTTGCTTCTCTATCATCAACTTTAATTTCTTCAGCTTTTTCATACCCTTCAAACATACTATTATAAAAATCTTTAATTCTAAATAATAATGTCTTTTTAGGAGGTAATGGTACTATTTCATCACTTTTTACAAAAGGCTCATAAGCATCTTCCGGTTCTTGAGTATTTTCTATAACATATTCTTCAGAACTAATTATTTTAGGTATATCATAAACAGTATTATCAGTTACTTCTTTAGTAATAACTTCTTCTGAATCTTTTTTATTATCTTCATTATTTTCTTCGGAATTATCTTCTGTTTCTTTATCAGTTGCCTCTCCTTTTATTTCGTCAGAAGGCTTTTCTTCTTCAACAGTCGTTTCTTCCTTAACTTCCTCAGGAACATTTTCTATTTCTTCTTTGTTTTCTTCTTTAATTTCTTCAAAAATTGTTTTATCTATTTCTTCGTTAGAATCTTCTACTAATGCCTCAGGATCATTTTCAATATCAAATATTTTTTCTCCATATTCATCTTCTGATGGATCTACATGAATTTTATCAGTAAATACTTCCTTCATCTCAACAAATGTATTATCAAGTTCAGGATGATCTTCTTCACTTAATTCTTCTTGAACATCATCAGTAGAATCTTCTTTATTAATAATTTTTGATTTTAAATTTCTTTCTTCATAAATGTTTTCTAAAACATCACTAATAGATTCTTCATTTTTCTCTTCTATTGACTCTTTAGAATCATCTTTTTCTTTAACATCTTCTTTTTTTTCAACTTTTTTATCAGAAGATTCTTCTTTTTCTTTCTTTGTTTCTTTTTTAGAAGATTTTTTATCATCTTTTTTCTTTTCTTTTTCATCAGATGATTTTTCAGAAGACTTCTTTTTATCTTTTTTATCTTCTTTATCAGAAGATTCTTCTTTTTCTTTTTTAGTTTCTTTTTTAGAAGATTTTTCTTTTTTACTATCTTCAGATGATTCTTCTTCAGATTTATCATTAGTTTCTTCTATATTATCTTCTTCAGTTTGTTTCTTTTTTTTCTTTTTTCTTTTCTTTTTAGGTTTAGCAACAGAAAGATCTTCTATTGAAATATTTTCACTAAAAACAATAGAAGGGTTTTCTTCTACTTCGTTTAAAACTTCAATATCCTCTCCAGGTGATTGACTATCAGCACTACAAAAACGGCAGACTAAATCATCGGAATCAATTATATTACCGCATTTCTCACACTTCATATGCCACCTCTATTATAATTATACCATTTTTATAGAATTTTTAAATAAGAAATTAAAAAAAAGATAGAAAAATTAATCTCTATCTCTATTATTTGCTCTATTTCTTCTAGCAGCATTCTTTTTACCTTCTTTTTCTGCTGCTCTACGTCTTACTCCCGGTTTATCATAACCTTCACGTTTTTTAGACTCTTGAGGGATACCATCTTTATTAACTTTAGCTTTAAATTTCTTTAGAGCTTGATCAAGATTTCCTCTTACTACAACCTTAGTAGCCAAATTTATCCCTCCCTTCGTCATTTACTAAAGTAAAGTATAACAAATAATTATTTAAAATTCAACTTTTTCTTTAATATTTATAGTAATATTAACTATTCCATTTCATTTTTCTTAGAATTATATCTTACTAGACTTAGACTTCCTAGGATAATTGATAATAATAGTAACACTACTAATGGAGTTGCAGTTTTAGGGTTTTTAAATATTTTTGAACCACTACCACTTGAACTTGGTTTTGTTGATGGCTTAGGTGTTGTACTTGGTGTTGGTGTAACTGAAGGTGATGGAGATGGTGTTACAATAGGCGCTTCAGCTATATTAACAGTAACGCTTTCAGAAATATCCTTTACTATAGGATTAGCAGGATCGGAAGCATTTGCTTCTGTTATATCTCCTGTTAAAGTAAAGACAATTTCACCTTCTTCTGTAGCTCTACAAGTTTTAGTAAATGTTTTATTTGTATTATTACCATTTCCAGAATCATTTACTCTTTCACTATCTTCTAAAGTACAACCTGTAGCCTTTCCCTCTCCTGATGAAGTAAGATTAATACTCCAAGCAGCTACAGAATTTAGTTTAACAGTAACAGTAAAAGTATCACCTACATTTACTCTACTAGTACTAGCATTTAAACTTGCTTCAGGTTCAGCAAATACATTCATATTAAATGCAAAGAATGATATTAACAATATTGCTAAAAGTTTTATTTTTTTCATTTTTTCCTCCCTTTTCTAACTTATAGGTAATATTCCTAATAGATGTTGTCTTATTCTTAACAAGTCAGCCGAATTAACATTATTGTCATAATTAATATTCGCAGCTGAATATTTTGCTCCAGACAATGTGTTAATACCCAACATATGTTGTCTCATAAGTAGAATATCTGCTGAATTAATCTTAGCATCTCCACTTACATCTCCTACAACAACATTAGTATATTCACAAATTAAATTAGAATTCTTATATATCTTAGTCTTACCACCAGTATACAACAAATGTTTATCATTTACAACCTTATAATCAACTTCAACAGTATAATTATTTCCTAAAATAATATGTGAAGTAAATGTATCAACACTTGTATTAACCATTATTTTTCCAATTAAACGATTATCTTCATCTACAGTATAGTAATCTATTAAATAAGTAGAACCATCATCAATGATTAATGTCTTTTCACCATAATATGTTTCATAATTACTATCAATAGATATTCTATATTTAATAGCATAAATACCAGCTTCAGTATACTTAGGAGGATTAGTTAATGTATAGCTTCCATTACTATCCATATATCTAAGTTGAGCATTTGAAGGATAATCGGCATGAACTGTTATACTATGTTGATTTCCATCATAATCAACAGTCTTATCTTCAGTTGAATCTGTAACATTTAAAGGTGCTTTTAATATTTCAAAGTAAACTAAATAATCTTCTTCTTGTTTACCATCTTCAAATGAATAATTAGCAAATTTACTATCAGATAATCTAATCTTTATAGTCGCAGTAGTTTGACCAGCATTCACTGCCGCAGAAGTTGCACTAACAATAGTATATTCATCACTATTTAGATTAGTTATTCTAATATTACTCATTGGAATATTAGCTGTTCCATCATAAGTTTTATTAGTTAATACTATAACAGGAGTAATAATAGTCTTTCCTTGTATTACATTTACTCTGATATCTATATTATCAACAGCATTATAATTATATGAATCAGATGGAACAAATCTTGCTTTATAAGTATATGTACCTAAATTATTCATTTTTTGATTTCCATCCATCCAGATAAATCCACTAGGAAGTTTTACAGTAGAAAGTTTAGATCCTAGATTACCCTTTAAATTAGTAGGTACTGTATATTCTGGATTTAGTTTATTAATTGAAACATTAACTTTTTCTTCAAAATGTTTTCCAGTAATTTTACTATCAAATACAACTGTATAATATTCATCATCACCTCTAAAATAATCAGTACCATGTTGATAAACTATTTCATAGCATTTTATTCCAGATACAATTTCATCAAAAGTAATTTGAGAGTAAGAAAATTCTTGTGTTCCACTAAATTCAAGACTGATACCAAAATTTTCATTACTAACATCAACAGTATCAAAAGCATTGTAATTATGTTTGTTAGTATTTATTACTGCTCTTTCACTATCGATCAAATAATAATGAATATACATTTCTTCTAATACATCATTATCATAACCTTCATTTTCTAATTCTGTATCAAAATCATCTAACCAATTTTCTGCATATGAATCACTATAAACAAAGTTTCCATAATCCCATGGATCATCTCTATAAAATACTTCTGCTGATTCTATATTTTGAACAGAAGTTGGAATTATTATATATCCAACATAATATAAAGAATTATCTTTTAGAGTTGTAACTGTATCAGGAAGAATAATTCTATTTCCTGTTAAAGAATATGGTCCAATAGTTTTAACACTAGATGGAATAGTTGATTTTTCATTAGCAAACACTAATGTATTATTAGCTTTTTTCACAATAGTATTAGAATCAGTTGGATTTTCAAATTTTGCATTTTGACTATCTATATTAATATCAGATAAAGATTGGGTATTACCAAATGCACGATATTCTATCTCAGTAACAGTTTTAGGAATAGTAATAGAATATAAAGAATAATCATTTTCAAAAACTCCTGCTTCTATTCTTTCTACTCCTTCATTTAAGATTACATTTCTTAGTCCTTCACAATAATTAAAAGTTGCTTCCTGTATTGTCTTTACTGTTCCTGGAATAGTAACACTAGTCAATCCAGATGAATCAAAAGCTGATTCTCCAATTGTTTCTAATCCCTCAGGCAAATTAATATTAATCAAACTAGCAGTATTATAAAATGCAGATCTTTCTATTTCTTTAAGAGAATCAGGTAATATAACTGAATATAAACTAGTACAATCACTAAATGAACCACTTTCTATTATTTCTATTTCTGGAATTATTTTTACTCGTTTAATTTCATCATTACCTGAAAACAAATTAGAAGAAAAACCACTTACTTCATGACCATAATATGTCGCTGGTAAATCAATATATCTTGGATAATTATAAGTATCTTCCATTTCATCCAAAGTTATAGTTCCATCAGCCTCTTCTACATATGTATAACCAGGAGTATTATGATTATTAACCTGTTTTTCCACACCATTAATAGTAATAGTTTGAAGTCCTTCAACATTTGGATTATAACCAGTTATTGTCGCATCCATTTGTCCTAAATCTTTAACAATAAACTCTGAATCACTATAATACAATAATACTTCCATATTCATTAGATTTGTATTATTACCATAATTATATAATGATTCATAAACATCATCACCAAAATCGTATTCAAGAATTCTAGGTGTATCATCTTCTTTAAATACATTGTATATATCACAATCAACATTCGGAGAACATAAATTGGCATTAGTAAAATTAACAAATCCATTACCAAAGAATGCATCTTTTCCTTGTTCACCTAAATCAATTGCATAATGATTCAATAACCATCTAACACCATCCATATCTAATTCTGAATTCATAGATTTAAATAATGCTACAACGTCAACAATATGAGGAGTTGCCATAGATGTACCACTTATAGTTTCAAAATCATCATCTTCATCATACTCATCTTCAAGAATGTTTTGTTGTGCAATAGCAGCATCACTACTCATTATACTTTGAATATTTTCTCCAGGAGCAACATAATCAATTGTTTCTCCTAAATTAGAATAGAAAGATAATTGAAAATCTACATCAACTGAACCAACTGAAATAGTATTACTAAAAGCAGCTGGATAACAAGGAATTGTAGTATTATAATTACCTGCGGCAGCTACAGGAATAATATTTTCTCTATAAGCTGCTTCAATTGCTTGAAATAAAGCTTCAGAATACTCTTCACTACCAAAACTCATATTAATAACATCAGCTTTATAATTATAAGTAACCCAGTTAATAGCAGCAATAGATAATACTTCATCAATATAATCACTATCAGTTTGTTTTATTGGAACTATTTTTACATTATCAGGTGTTCCTTCAGCAATAGTACCAGCTATATGTGTTCCATGACCATTACTATCACTCATACCTTCATCATCTATAACATTATATGTTTCAGCTATCTTTCCACTACTAAAATATTTTTTAAACAAATTCATATCAAGTCCAGAATCAATAATAGCAACTCTAACATCAGAAGTATTACTTAAATGATTAGCTTCTGTTATTAATGGATCTAATTCCATTTTATCAATACCCCAAGAATAATGAGGTCCTGCTTTAACTGTTTTTTTATCAGCAAAAGATTTTAATTTATGATTTTTGTCTACACTTAAAACTCCCCTTTTTCTTTTTAATTTATCCTTAGCAGTATTCATCTTATTTTCATCATCAAATATTAAATAATATTGATTATTTGGAGCACTAATAATCTTTTTAGCACCATACCCATCTTTAATCTTATATTTAGAAATAACTATTAAAGTATGATCAAGATTTTCTTTACTTATTTTTTTTATTTCAGAAAAATAATTTTTCATATATTTTTCAGATAAATTATTTACATTTATTAATTTTTTAGTACTGTTCTTAAAAGTATTACCCCTTACCAAAAACGCTATTGTAAACACTAAAATAATAGCCATAATTAGAGAGATGAATTTTTTCCTATTCTTTAACATACACCCACTCCTCTACTATAATAAGTATAGCAAAAAGAAAAAAACGTAAGCAAGAAAAGATATACTTATTTACAGATTGTTACATAATTTTACAAATAATAGTTTACTTTGCTAATTTGTTTACATAATGATATAATATGTCTCGGTGATCAAAATGTTAGGATATCATGCATTAAATTATTTATCAGAAAATGTATACACAATTTATGAAGGCTATGATGAAGAAGATATAAACTATGAAATTACTACCTTTTTTAATAAATTAATGAAGAGAAGAAGAAACGATGATATTGAAGAAGGTTTACAAGCAGGTGGTGTTATATTACCTGATAGGGCTGGTTTCAAAATAAGTGAAAGAGATGGTTATGCTTCTCATGCTCAAGCCCAAGAAAATGTTTCTCAATATCTAAATGGTGAAACATCTTTTACTGGTGAAGAAACAGTTGGTTTTACAACTGGAGCTAGAGGTAAAGATCCTAATACATGGATGAATATCCCTAAAAATGGTTTTACAGTTAGAATAGTCGCAACTAAAGAATCTATGATTTTTATTTTTAGTACATATAAATATAAAGCAACTGACTTTCAATTAAATGTTATCTATAAATTAATAGATTGTATAAAAGCATCATATCAAAATGAAGATATTAAATATCCATTTATCAATTATGTTTCTGGTAGTAAAAGATTTATTTTTAATGAAAATAAAGATGTTGAAAAACAATTAGATCAATTAGAAGATTTCATTTTAAATGAAAAATCTATAACAAAAGAAAAGACTAGATAATACTAGTCTTTTTTATTAATTATTATTATTTAGTGGGACACATATCATTATCAATTATTCTTCTTACTCCTGAACCTAATCCAGTACCAACTACATAAATAAATTTAATGACATTAGTTAAAGCATTAATAACAGTAGAAGAAATATTTCCACTACCTCCTACTAATGATTCTAATGTTTTATTATCAATTTCCTTTAACACGACAACCCTCCGGATTTGTATAACCTCTCATCTATCTCTAATGACAAAAATTTAATTTGACTATCATCATCATTGTTAGTGATATTTAACACAAATTTTATTACATTTGGATTATAACTTCCATCTTCATTATAATCCCCAATTATTATTTTCTTTATAAGTTTTTTAAAAACCTCATCATCAAATGTGTGAATTGTTTTTGTATTTATTAATTCTTTTTCTATTAGTTTTAATCTTTTTTCTTCCTTTGCTATTCGATTCTTATTATTCAAAAGTTCTTCCTTTAAATTGTTGTATTCTTCTAATTCACTACTTAGTTCATTATTCTTAGACTCAAATACTTCATTATTTATTTCATTATTAATATTAAGGTCTATAAGTTTAGACATTTTTCTCTTTGTCTGATTTATTTTTATATCTATATTTTTTATCTTCGTTTCACTATTATCTCTTGCTATTGTGTTTCGTATTTTCTTTATCAAGTCTTCATCTCGAGAACAGTTTAGGAACTTATTATACAATGCTAGAAAAAGAGATTTTAATTCTTCTTCTCTAATTGTAACAGCTTCTTTGCAGGATCCTTTATTTATATTTGTAGAACATGCCCAATATATGTGTTCGTGTTTTACTCCATCCTTATTTATATAATTATTAATTCTTCTAACATATCTATTACCACATTTCTCACAATAGATCATGCTACTAAAGGTATATCGCAAACTAAATTTTTCACAATATGTTTTGCCTTCTTTTATTTTTATACTTCTTTCTGAATATATTTTTTGTGCTTTTTCAAAAATATCACGAGCAACAATCGGTTCATGATGATTTCTAACATAATATTTTGGCTTTTGTCCTCTATTTCGTAATTGTTTATGAGTGATTGGATTTTCAACATAGTATATTTGACCACATAGGTCGCCTACATATTTTACATTTCTTATTATATTTCTAATAACACATGCACCCCACGTTTTACATCCTTTTGGAGTTAATATGTTTTTATTTGTTAATTCTGTTGCTATTCTTGTTGTTCCTAACCCATTAATATAATAATTGAAGATCATTCTAATTATATTTGCTTCTTCTTCATTAATAATAAGCTTTTTATTTATTGTGTCCCAAATGTATCCATAACAAGCTGCTTGTCCAACAGGTTCACCTCGTTTCATTTTTGCTCTATAGCCTAATTTAACATTCATAGATGTTGATTCACTTTCTGCTTGTGCAAATGCACTATATAAAGTTAGAAACATTTCACTATCCATATTTATTGTATGAATGTTTTCTTTTTCAAAATAAACATCAATGTTCAAACCTCGTAATAGTCTTACAGTATTTAATGTATCTACAGTATTTCTTGCAAATCTTGATATTGATTTTGCAATAATAATATCTATTTTACCTAATTTACAATCATCTATCATACGGATAAATTGTTCTCTATTCTTTATTTGTGTTCCAGTTATTCCTTCATCTGCATATATACCTACAAATATCCAATCTTTATTTTTCTTTATATAATCTGAATAATGTGTAATTTGTGAATGATAACTTGTTTTTTGATCTTCTAAATCTGTACTTACTCTACAATAAGCACATACTTTTTTCTTCATTTTCTTATTATATGAAGTTTTTTCATCTATATAGTTAGCATTTATTATTTCAACTTCTGCCACAATATCACCTCGCCTAAGTTTTACTTAGTTAAAGTTTAACTATTTTATTCGATTTGTTTTACTATGCGATAAATTTAAATGATGAACGAATCTTATCATACTCTGACTTTGTTAATAATTTTTTTTCAAATAAAATATTCAATTTTGATAACATTGATAGTTCATTAATGAACATATTATTTGTTTTATCAACAATAATTGAACTATACATTACTGATTTAATACTATTCTTCTTCATAATCAGCACCTACTTGATGGTCACTTCTAGATGCAATTACACAACAACAATATATAAATAATAATATAAAGCTTATCCCTACAGCTAATAATAACAAAATCATTTTTTTTCTCCCTTATATTTTTTTAAAGATATTTCATATGTTTCTTTTGAAATAATTCTTTTCTCTAACATCATTTTTAAAAATTCTAAATATTTATCCATAATTTATCCTCACTCTCAATTGCAATAACTTGAATTTTTTTCAAATCTTTTATGTCATTAAAAAAACCAGAATGAAATACTATCATTCTAGTTTTGTCTATAACATCTTTTTTACTCATTCCTACAGCATCTAAAAAATATCCTATTTTATTTTTATATCTAAAGACAACTATATAATTCTTTAAATATTTTTTATGTGTGAGTTCACAATATTTCATATGTAAATAAATATATATTTTTTTCAATCTTCCTATTTTCATACTTTCCTCCAAAAAAAAACATCTCAAAAGATGCCATTTACATTTTATATTATTACTGCTTTTTCTATAGCCAGAGCAAATTTAATAATACAACTCTTCTTAATATGAATCATTCTTGTTTCTGCACATTTCAATTCTTCAGAAATAATACTTTCAGAATTTCCTATAAAATATGTTCCTTTAAAATAATGTTGTTCTTCAATAGTAAGATTGTCTACAATACTTAGAATTGTAGTTAAGTACTCTAGAAAATCCTGCTCAGATTCTATTTTTTTAATTACATATTTTTCTACTTTAGAAGAGTTAACTCGTGACATCTGTACTCTAATCTCACACAAATGAGAAGTCATATTAGGAGGTAAAATCCCAATATACTTAAAATAATTTTCTTCATAGTCTTTCATGAATAAATCTACATTAGCTCTTGTCTTCTTATAATCATACTTCTTTATTGTTTCATTATCTAA